>OMLO01005287.1_pt1 | contig 10832 bp, 4 predicted proteins | sample 1674811 | NCBI WGS metagenome assembly OMLO01 (sample SAMN06265003, study PRJEB25207) | coral metagenome | isolation source: Coral host | place: Mexico:La Bocana,Puerto Morelos, Mexico | collected 2008-11-13
TTCCATGACAAGAGTCCTTATACCATTATGTTTGGGCCTGACAAATGTGGTGAAGACAAAAAGGTAATTACCATTAACAATAGAAGTCTATGAAGTCTTTTAATATGTTGATATTAGTATCATTGGAGTAAACTGTCCTCACCAAGAACAGAAATACAAAGATACTGGCGAGGGCTTGAGCCTAAATGCTTTCACCTTAGATTTAAAGCATCAAAAAATATTCCATTTGAACTCTTCTTAAAATTTCCATCACTGATTATTAATTGATGTCTGCTATTTAAAGTGCTACTATGCTGAATTTTGCATCTTTCTTATCTAAGCCATTTTAAACTGTAAACAAGTAGTCTGTACAAGAGAAACAATGCTGTTTACTATTAGATTGTCTCCAGAGATGTTAATTAAGTTTTTAAAATGCACAAATTAGACAGGTGATGTTATAATAAACTTGACCAAATTTTGATCAAATGTATATGATCAAGAAATATGTCATCTGTGAAGAATATTGCTGTTCTGTTTTCTCACATTGTCAACAAATTGTTTTTTTTTTCTTTTTAGCTTCACTTCATTTTTAGACACAAGAACCCGAAGACTGGTGAATATGAGGAGAAGCATGCAAAGAAGCCAACTGGCAACTTCCAGAGTGTATTTGATGGAAAGAAGACTCATTTATTTACTTTGGTGGTTAGGCCTGACAATTCATTTGAAATATTTGTTGATCAAGAAAGCGTCAATTCGGGCAACTTGTTGGAAGATTTCACTCCTGCTGTAAACCCCCCTAAAGAGATTGATGACCCACATGATAAAAAACCAGAAGACTGGGATGAGAGAGAGAAGATTCCTGACCCTGATGCAGAGAAGCCTGAAGACTGGGATGAAGATGCCCCTGCTAAAATTCCTGACCCTAATGCAAAGGTTTGCTGAATTCAATAACCCTAAACAGAACTGTTACTGACCTAATTTTTTTGTGCATATACCCTTACTTGCAAATTTGTGCAAATTGTTTTGAGAGGATGAGGAGTGGCCATCATATCCTGAGCAGTCTTGACATTTTCCATTTCAAGAGGGGAATGATTATGAAACCCAGCAAACCTTGAATGAGCGACATTGTTACCCAGGCTTACATTGGAAGGTCCAAGCCTACATACAATTTTTTGTTTGCATTCATGTTCTTCATGTGTGAATTTATTACATAACTGTTAAAACATATGTTGGTTACTGTACATGTATGTTCTCAAACAGAAATAAACACCTATACATGTTTAGTGCATGGTCAAGACCAGAATTTTTTTTTTTTTGTTGCCATTCCCCTCTACATTTATCGCCTAATGCTTGAGATAATTGCCATTAGTCATCAGTGTTGGTAGACGTGTACACACATGTACTTGAAAAGTTAAAGAATGCATGAGATTTCTTTGTTGTTAAAAAGAATTACATGTAGATGTTTTTGGAAATTGTTGAAAGGTGTGATATGTTATTTGTTTTAATTTTAATTGTTATTTTCAGAAACCTGAAGACTGGTTGGATGATGAACCAGAGTATGTTCCTGATCCTAATGGTGTCAAACCTGATGACTGGGATGAAGAAGAAGATGGCGAGTGGGAAGCACCACAAGTTGGTGAGTTGATTTAATATATATGGCTTTTTGACCAAGCTTTGGGGCAAGAGATTCCAGGAGATGGGCCAAGTTCATTTTGTTTTAAAACTAAGCCCAGTATACAGCCATCTTGACCAAATAAATATGGTGTAAAAGGGATTTATTAGACATGTCTCCAGAGTAATTTTTCCTGTAGGACACGCAAGATGGGCAAAATAGTGTTATTGCGTGCTCAGGTAGCCAATCACTGTACAGAATTTGGTTCATCTTGCCCACTCGGGGAGTTAAGTGCTGTTGTAGTAAAATGTGTTTTACTTTTGTCTGTTTGGCCTGAAACATTTTAATGTGAAGTATTAAGAGTTCTATTATCCCACATGTTCCAACCAGAAATTATTATTTTATCTCCTATTTTCAAGCAAATCCAAAATGTGAGAAGAGTGGATGCGGAGAGTGGAAACCTCCTGTCATAGACAATCCTGCTTACAAGGGCAAATGGTCAGCACCACTGATTGATAACCCCAACTACAAGGTAAAGGGATCAACTGGTAATTTCTTGTTACATCATTGGTACAAAGACAAACATGCAGGACAGGGGAATAAAGCAGTAGATCAACAGTGTGTGTTACCCAGGGTTACAGTACATCGTATGATGTCTATCCATGTCTGTTTTTGTATCGTTTAAAATTTCTTTCAATAGTTTCATGGTTAGGACAATTTAATACTTGAAAAATATTTTGCAGGGTATTTGGAAGCCAAGAAAAATTGAAAATCCAGATTTCTTTGAGGATAAGGAACCTTTCAAGATGACACCCATTGTGAGTATGAAGAACAAAATCCTTTACTGCCACAGTTCAACGGACTATAAATTGCTTTTTGATGAAGGGCTTCTAAGTCAATAGAAAAAAGTATCTACCAGTGCTTTAGTTCTGTTACTTACTAATAATTGTCATTTATAATTCTGTTTTGTTTTTTTTAGGCTGCTGTTGGTTTAGAGCTCTGGTCTATGACACCAGATATACTGTTTGATAATTTTATCATTACCAGTGACAAATCTGTTGCTGATAAGTGGGCTTCAGACAGGTACAAGTTAACAACTCCCTCTTAACCCTGTGATCAAAACCTAATTTTTCATTGCAACATTCATGCATTATCAGTCACAGGTGTTGAGAAGAAAACAGATTACCAACCAAGTAATTCTCACAACTGAGATTAAAGAAATGTGTAGTATTCAGTAAGAAGAATTAACATTCTGAAATTGAGACAGAAAGGGATATCAGACACCTCTTTAACACAGATCTGTAATGCTCAAAGTACTTCACTTCAGTTATTGCGTGGTGGGAACAAAACTCTCCCTATAAACAGGTTTCTATTCAGACGATACAGGACACATGGAGGGCAATGGGCTAGTTGTGTTTGAGTGTGTGTGAAAATTCCATTATTTGTAAATGGACCTTCCAGTAGACCTCAGAATACAATATGTTGGCAGTTCAATAGCTTATTTGTGGAAAAATTCTGTTTTTCTGTTTTAGTTGGGTGAAGAAAAACGTCAAAGAAACCTATGGAGGAGCTGAAGAGGTTAGAGACCTGATGCTTAAGAGAAGCTTACTCTATGCAAGAAAAAAATATTACTTTCTCGCACTTTGTCGGGAAGGAGTTTACTAACTTATTTCAAAACAGTAACTGAGGGTTGTTTGGATTTTTATTTTCTTGTCAGGACAGCCTTTTGTAGTTTGCCCCAAAAATACTGAGCAAAACTCAACCCCAAAATTGCACTTTATTACAAGTGCCAGCAATTCAAAATAATTAAGTGGGCTGGAAAACCTTACCCATGGTACTAAAATATCATCTTTTAGCAGCTATTTTGCGTTGTCACACCTGCATGAAATTGAAACAGGAATTTTTAGCAAATTTTCAAAATTATATGCTTCAACAATGTTGTGTCGCATATTTTGTCACAAAATTTAGGCCAGTTTTGTAAACCATAAACCATTAGACTTTTTATTTCATGGTGAACCATGCTGTCTGTGACTATTGTCTAAAATAACATCTACAAATATTGATTGTTTTTGTTTTGTTTTAGGGTGGAGTAGTTAGTAACTTGCTGGATGCAACTAATGAACGGCCATGGCTGTGGGTGCTCTTTGTCATCGTTGTTATTTTGCCGTTTGTACTAATAGCTGCTTGCTGTTTCCCTGGAAGCAAGGTACATGTAAAAAATATGGTATTAATATATCTTATTTTATGATTAACAATCTTTTAATGTTAATTCTGAACAATAGATATTAAAGCTACATGTAGTTGAGAGTGAGGCTAAGTGGTGCTTACTCCATGATGTTAAAGGCTCCTTAGCTTTGTTATCAAAATGAAAAAGTACAGGTGTATTGAAATAGGCATTTAAAGTAACCTGCTCGTCATTCCACAGTATTATTCCGTTGTGGAGCCTACCTTCACAGACTTGCATTATGCAGTTCTAGGAAATAGTCATATCCACCCCCAGGAAGGTTAATGGTTAATGGAAGGCAGAGGGGGATTCAAAAGCACAATTGAAAGGCCACAGGCAAGAATGTCCCTTAGATTGGTTGGCCATTTTGAAAGTGCTTAATAATAGCTGAATTTTATTATGTAGGCATTGTTTTAGCTGAGAATCATTGTGTTAAAGTTTTTTTCACTGGGTTGTTCTCCTTTATTCGAGAAATAACATAATATGCAAAAAAAACTAAACAGTTTATAGCTGTCTTTGTAGTCTCTGCAACGGTTATTTCACGGCCATTGTCAATACACAACATCATTTGAAAAGTAAAGTTGAAACTCTGTGCTAAATTATAAATCATAACTGAGGTCAATTTCAAGACTTTTTAAAAATGATATTCAGGAACAAATTACTGTGGAATGATCCAATCTCAACATTTAAGTAGATTTTAGAAACCAGGCTCTGTTTTGTTTTAATTTATTGGTGGTTTTAATCATTTTTTCCTCCAATAAATAAGTTATACCTAGTATTTTCTCCCAGTTGGTACTGTGAGAAATGTCAAGAGATTAGTACCGGTAAGAGGAATCTGCAAGTTTACATCAAATACATGTTGTTTGCAGAGTGATGCTGCCAAGAAGAAGAAAACAGATGAACCAACAGAAGATGTTGTTCCTGAAGAAGACAAGGTATTGTGTTGTAAAAGAAATCCTGAGAGTGCACATGCACAGTGTATATAATTCAGTACATTGGAAAGTGGTTCTTCTGTTTCTGCAAGACAATTTGACCATAGCTTGAATTTGCATTTAAAATCTCCAGTTCCAAAAGTAAGCAAACAATACCTAATAGTACATGTATGTAGTGTTACATACATGTATGTATGTAGTGTACATGATGTAGTTACTTAAAGACAGACATGTAGCATTGTTAAAAGTGCATGTTCTGATCCTGTTTGCATGTTTCATAAATTCCATCATGCAAGTTTGTCTGTCAAAGAGCAAGTGGTGTGAACAATTTGATGTACCAAATAAAGAAATTTTTTATGAATGCCAAAACAAATATACTTCATACCCACTAGAAGCTTGGGTCCTTTGGATGCTTGATTTGCAAGCACTGGCTACTTTAAATTTTTAGCTGACTACTTTCAAATCTGTTGTGAACACTGGAACAAACAGGACTCCTCTTTATTAGGCTTGTAAGATATGTGGCAAGAGTTCACACAGTAGACAAGTGCATTAAGTCTTTACATGTATAAATGTATGTTGTACATTTAGTCGGTTGATGTGTATGAAAGGCATCTACAGTCGAGTGTTGATTGTGCCCTCAATCAGAACCCTTGATTAACTCTTGACCAGAGATGCTTTTAGTACAAATATTCCAGTTAGTTTCGCAATTATTTCCCTCGCATCTATCACAATATCAAATTATTGATTTTCCTTTGATTTACGATGGCTGTTGCAACATTTATTTTTTTTTTACCCAGGATGAAAAAGCAGAAGAAGATGAGGAAACACCTGAAGCAGGCGATGAAAAGGTTAAATAATTTTTGCACTTCAATGAAAATGAAAATAGGCCTAAGATGTTTGTAGAACTACGTATGGTAACTGTCTTTGTACATTTGTCTTTTAGGCTGAAGAGAAAAATGAAGATGAAGAAAAGGTGAGACGAATAATAATTTGTTGTCAGCAATCAGACAAGACAATGGAACTGTTTTGTTTTGTATTTGAAGCAGTTGATAATCTTTGAACTACATTGTTGAGTTTAGAAATCAAAATTGAAGGCCTTGAAAAGTTGATATGGATCTTGAAATGTCTTACATTGTTTCGTGATATTCAACTATTCCTTATCTCTGAAGTAATAAAAGTGTAAACAGTAAGAAATTGAACTGTATAACACCTGAACTCCAGAATTATCAGTAATTACTTCATCTTAAATTGATAAAGATTGTCAGGAAAAACAAACGAAAAAAAACAATTAAGGTCTTTCCAGGCACTAGAAGGACAATGGTCAATATAGTTAACTGCACCAAGCATCTGATCTAGACTTGTGTGCAGTGCACGTGTTGTGATTTTAGTTTTGGCAATACACTACTCTGCAGTTTGTTATGCTTGAAATTAATGTTGATTTGTTTTGATGTACGTAACAGGAGGCTGAGGGAAATGAAGAACTGGAACAAGAAGAAGAAGAAGAAGAAGCTGGAAAGGATGAGGTTGATGAAGAGGAAAGTGGCAGGTTAGGGATTAAAAAGTGATGAGTTTCAGAACTCTCAATAACCCATTTCAGTGTACAGGTCATCATAAAAACTGGCACATAGAAAAATGGGCTTCTTAAATGTGTGCAATATTGCAGAGCCTTAACACTTACTAGATATCCCGTACAGGTGTGAATGGTATACCTTAGAACATTACAGTTTACCTTTGATTTACCTTTCTACTTTTTGCAGTGCTTTCAATAAAACCTGTCTCCCATGGTAGCCCAGTGGGTGTTTGGTTTCATTAAATTAAAACATAGAGGGCTAGCTTCATGAATTAGACAGCTGACACCAACTCCATTGTTGAAGAGTCAAGCCTCTTTGGAGAGCTAGGGGCATGCTCTCCCAGACAATTTTAAAATCAACAGGCTCTATTTTCTGATGGAAATATGGTGTATAAATAAAGTTGTCTTATCTTAGACAGGGACAGTCAAGATTTCACATTCCAAAAAAAATTTTTTCTGAAAATAATTACTCTTTAAAACTTTTTTCTTTTTACAATTTCTTAAATGCAACAACTGTCTTTAAACAACCTTTTTTTCTCAACCTCCCTGAATATCTACTCATAGGTACTTGTAGTGTGATAGTTTAGTTCTTGAGGAGGTTGAAAGAGTGAGTGACATAGAGAACTGTATCAACAAAAAGCATGTTTTTGTAAATTATTCTGGACTCCTCCATCCATCTTCTTTTCTTTCCAGAATGAAAACAAGACAAAGGGCAAGAAAGGACAACTGATCTTTGTCACAGCCCATGGTTCATGGCTCCAGATCATTCAAGAATTAGTTTGGACATTTCCAGTTCCCTCCAAGGCTTGTTACTTTACAAACCTTTTTTGATGAGCTTCTTTTCCTTTAGTCATGTAGTTATTAATTGCTGTAGGCTTATTGGCGAATATTAAGTGTTGGACAGCCCTTTTACCAAACATGAGAGAAATGAAATCATTGCCACCATTGTTTGAGATTATTCACCCCCAACTGTTGTACGTCTTAACTTCAGAACCTTGATTTTAACTTATTTCAGAGCAGGCTTTAAATCATATAATACATAAAATTAATGTGCGTGATGTGATTTTCTGATATTGTGTACTACAATTATCAGACAAAGTTCTGTCACTTTCTGTAGCAGATAAAGTGTTGGTTTTAAGTACTTGTTTATCTAGAACCAGATCCACTGGTTTGCACTTTCGTTTTCTCTAAAAAGAAAAACAAAACAGCATCTCATTGATAATTTATATTTTTTTTTACTTAATATTAGGCACTTATTAATTTGCTACAGTTTATGGAGTTTTGGGTCTATCTATCAGTTAAAAAAATATTATAGAAAAAGGAGTCAATGTCAGTCTTATTCAAGCCTCAAATGTGTAACCTAGTATGGTTCACCAGGAGAATTGCAGTGTTGTGAGACTTTCATTGGATTATAAGTTGTGGTGTGGAACATTTGCTGTTCAGAAATTATTGAAGAAAGAAATGTCAACTCTGGCCTCTTGAGATAAACACTAAGGTTATAAAGCCCTGAGGTCTATCGGAGACTTTCAGTTGCTTGAACTGGAGCTTGGACACATCAGAAACAGTAGTGCTCAGAAGTGGTAAATAAAACTCTAGGGCTTTGATGTTTTCATCTTGCTTTGGCCCCACGGGCCTTTGCACATTAAATCCCTGAAAATTTTTGGAGTTGTGACGACAAGGACCATTGAAAGTTGAAGTATTCGTTCTTCATTTTAGCATGATTCCAATACTTCAGGGCAACTGAATGAGGTGACAGGATATCCCAAAGTAATGGTCTGATATTGCCAAACAGCACCCATTCTAGGATAGTAATAAGACTATTACTTAAGACAATTGGGTTACTGGGGTGCAAAGGAAAACAATATTCAGGCCATAATGTACTACAGCACCCCTAAAGTTGTTCTCATTAGCTAGTCTCCCAAAATTTCATCACTTGCAGTAGTGCTGTAATTTGAATTTCCTCAAAAACATTTCCTTGGAAACCTCACTTGGCTGTCAGACAGATGGAGGACAGAATTCACTAGCCCCATGCTACTGGACACTAGTTTCTTTACACACTCACTAGCATCTCTTTTACTGTGGTTCTTCTTGTTTTGTCTTAGGTTTGTTTTTGAAATTGCTTGCTTTTGATCTTTGACAAGCTTTGTTGTAAATTTTGCATGCAAGTTATCCAATCATACTAGTGGAATAAGTTATTGTAATTTTGTTTCATTCAATTCCTTCCATTTTAGTAATTAGTTTTTGTATTTAATTTACAGTTTTGGGGCTATTGGAATTTGTAGCAACAGAATGTTGCCATTTTAATAAACATTTGAATGTCTAAATATACTTGTTTTGTTGTATATGGGCTGGGGTTAATGGACCAGACACCAGACAAATTGACCGGCTGTGAGGACAATTTTCCCTGGATGATTTGACCAGCTACCAGCAATAGAGATGAGGTTCAGTTCTAATAGTTCTGCCCTCCTGTGAAAACACTAATGAAACGCCTGTATCAATAGTTCTGTATATATATATATATATATATATATATATTTAGTATATACCACACAAGTGAATAGTGCTTTTCGCACACTCTGATATGATTAGCCAAGTACTATTCAACTCCAAGCAGCCAGAGGAAAACAAAATGGCTTCCTGTTTCAAATAAAGTTACTCTTAAACAATATAGTTACTCTTTGGTCCGCTAGTTATTTAGCTTGTGTGGGATATACTAAAACAATTATTCACCTCAGTGTCGGTGAAAGTGGTGTTTAGAGTTCTCACAAACTTCTAAGAGTTCATTTTATAACTCCATAGAAACACTGAGAACATGTTTCCTATTTCTTTAAGCAAGTGCTGTGTTGAAAAAAAGAAATCGGTTTGTTTACTTTAATCGTTAAAATGGTAATTATCTCTGCTTGGTAATTCTGTATTTCTATCAAGTTACAAAATATTTAAAATCAATCGGTGCACATACCGGTAGTTTCTGTAGCTTATTTTCTAATATGACATACAAGAGTGTGTTTGACCACATTTCTAAAACACTCGGACGGTATATCAAGAATGATCTTCCACACGTCATATCCTTAACTTTCTTCTTGGTATTTAGACATTTGGTCAAGCACACTCTTTAGTGTTTGATTTATTTATTTCCAAGAGGTCCTCAAAGAGATAGGAAATAACCCCGAGATGTGTTGTTCCAGAAGGTAGCCATATCCCTCCCACCAGGGGTTTTAATAACACTTTCAGTACGAGGGCAACTGGTTCTCACAGGTGGACAAAATTATTTGAACTTAACTTCTAAACACTTTCTCTAGATAGTTAAACCAGGAGGTTTAGTTTGAACCAGAGTTTGACTCTTGCTAAAGATGTTTCCTTCTGAACCCCCCCCCCCCTTTGGAATTTGCAGTAACCCTCCTTGTGGAGGGTGTGGATATTTTTTGGAGCCACTCAATTTTCTTCAGAACATTGGTTCCATACAAAAGAAAATGTGGGATTATATGAGGTAAAGAATTCAAATCCACAACCTCTGGCTAACAAGAATTCAAATCCACAACCTTTTGGTAACAAACTATTTTATTAAAACAATCTGCATAAAACTGCTTACAATATTTCTGTAAACTATACATGACAGGCTACCCTTGGGGGTTGACCCCACTGTTTCTCTACAGGGGATATATGTTGGGGAGTACATGTGCATTGCCTGGAACCCTTCCTTTGCTTAGACATCTATTTTGGACTCTGTTATACATGAAGAAAAATTCTTCCAATTATAATGATCAATCCTAGTGGGAAGTCAGAAAAGAGTTGTGTCACCTTTGTGCCATCCCCTCCCCTCCCCACCAGCCATTACTTCATAACCAGTCTGTTGAACAAGTAATTTTAAGTCTAGTCTCCAAGTAGGATACAGAGGTGCTCTAGTAGCAATAAAGTTATGCAGTCAAATTCTGTTTAGTAGACACCAAAGCAACCACTGTCTTGATTAAAAAAAAATCAAAATTGAATTTTGAGAACTTTCCAGTGTCATGGAAATTTTTTCAAAAATCCAAGTGTTATTCCGAGAATTCAAGGAGTAGTGTGAACCATGCTGTTAAGCATTTTTCTGTCAACACTATGAAGAGTACCCAAGGAAGGATGGTATACCTAGCCTGAAATAACCAAATTCATTGTTTCTAAACCACCTCGACCTTCTTAGATAATTTATGTTCTTTCTTACCTTCAAAATATATTATTTAGATTTCCTTGAAACAATGTTTCGAAGTCAGTCTTAATACCTTAATTTTGTATTAATTTCCAAACAAAACATACAAGATAAAAATGTATGAAATTTCAAATGGTATTTTGCACTTTTGTATAAGAACAGAATTAATAAGCTAAAGGATCTTATAGTGATAAAAGATTAGATCAGGGCGAGCAAGAAAACTTGAAAGTATACTATATAATACTAAATACTACATAAATATTAGTTTTACAAAATCAAGTCAATATTTTTTTTTACAATAACTCCAATTTATCGCATGCTGATTGGCTCAT
>OMLO01005288.1_pt1 | contig 10832 bp, 8 predicted proteins | sample 1674811 | NCBI WGS metagenome assembly OMLO01 (sample SAMN06265003, study PRJEB25207) | coral metagenome | isolation source: Coral host | place: Mexico:La Bocana,Puerto Morelos, Mexico | collected 2008-11-13
TTTTTTTTTCAAGCAGAAGACGGCATACGAGATTCAAGTGTGACTGGAGTTCAGACGTGTGCTCTTCCGATCTAGAAAAGAATCTCGGCCAGATGATTGGCGATCATACTGTCCAGGATTCGAAGAACTGCTAGCCTTAAGATTCGTTCTTGAAACGGCAAGAACTGCGCGCGATTTGAACGAATACGAGCCAAGCACACCAGCGTGGAGGCAGCGCGACGTAACATGTCCACACTTGTTCCGCAGAAACTCTCCGAATTGAAGCCGGCCTGCGCCAGCCCGCTACCCGATGAATACGCAGTCATGCTTGAGGCCGCATCTTCGATAAATTCTAATAACATTGAAATACAAGCCTTGCTGTCACCGAAACCAACGAAGGAATTCTCTCCTTGAGCAAGGTTGGACAGAAGAACGAGGGCAAGTTCGCGAGTTACCGGATTACCTCTCTCACCGACAAGGCGAACCAACATGGTGTACAACTCGTCTACTCGCGTTAACGGCGGAGTGTTAAGAATCATGTCGACGTTCGACTCTAAGATGCTCATCTTTGCCAGAGCCTCTAACACCAGCTGTCTCGGTGACAGTGAGGTCCCTGGAGTAGCTGTGGGCAAAGGATCTTGAGCAGCCGCTGACGGGCACACGAACCAGTGAAGCAGCCCGTCCAACAAGGGCAGACTGATAGCCTCGGGGTACAGAGCAAGATCAAGCTGACCTGCTACATTAGCTGTTATCACCAGGGCGTTTTCACGCAGACCTTCCAAGCAATACCACCACCAGTCGTGGCGGTCATCGCTCGGACACTCCACTTCGATTTCATCCTGAAGATACGAATGCCGGTAAGGAACCCGCTTGGCGTGTTTATGATGTAGCAATAACAACCTACCGACGATCATAAGCATGCCAGTGTGCCGTGACATTTCTGCGTCGTTTCCCGGGACAAAGGAAAGTCCTCGAAGAATGTTCGACACGCAAAGACAACGCCGTGAAACGGCATCTTGGCTCTCCGTTCTTAAGCACAAAGGTGCGTCCTCCTTCCCGCAGGCTTGCTGCTCAATAACTGGTTCCTGCTTGACGTTTATTTTACTAACAACTGACTGAATATAAGCATCAGAGTCTTCAATGTCAGAATCTCCATTGTTAGAATCCAGGTCTAAATCAAGTTCCTTTTTTAACCGCGAAGTAAACCGTTCTTCTTCGCTTTCTTTGTTGCACTTATCGTTTTCTTGAGTTTTTAATTTCTCCTGGGGCGGCTCTTCGTTTTTAACAGCAATGTCATCTTTAGACTCACCTTCCTCCGACAAAGAAGGACAAGGTGAGTCATTTTTAAGTTTTGTACAATTCGTGCCACATTTGGTTTCGGTTATACAACGCACATCCTTGCACCCAGCTGTCGATTTCCCCTGGCTAAATCCAGACAGCTGTGTTTTTTCACTCTCAATTTTCAGCTTGCCTTTGCAGTTACCAGTTTCTAAGACAGCCTCGATTTCCTTGCCATGACTTTCCCTTTCCTCGTAAGTTGTCGTGTTGGAGTTTTCTGTTCTCGGCATCCAGCCGAGATGTGTCTGAATGTGCCGAGTGGTGTCTCCACCGCCCATTAGCCAGTCGCTCGAGCCACTATGAAATCCGTCTTTTAAAAACTCAAATGTCGTGCTAACCAGGAAGGCACTGAAACTGTTTCTCGCATCTCTGTTGATCTTTTCAACCTTCTCGTCTTCTTCTTTCTCTTCGTTTTCGAGGGACGCTGCTACGTCGTTTTCGTTTAGGAACACCGCTCCGACACTGATTTCGCTCTCGGCGAACGTGTCAAAAATGTCAATCAAATAACGACGGAAGTGATCGATAAGATTATCAAGAAGACCTGGGAGTTGGGCTAACATGAAGTACGCGACCGTGTTGTCGTCATACAGCAGAATGTTAAGGGTGTCGAGAGCCCAGGTCGCCTCTGATAACAAGCCAGATTTCAGTGACATCATTACACGCCAAGCTTCCACAGGGCCTAGGATAAAAACATAGGAATATTTAGAATGATTCGAGGCAATATTAATAAGCCATACCTACTTTTTCCTTGCTCATTGTACGTACGAGATTCAACTGACACAGATTATTTAGTTCTACAGGGATTTGGGAGAATTTAAGAACAGAACGGCGGACAGAGAACATTTCAAATTATACCTACAGTTCAGTAGTTATGCAAGTGTACTCGCAAGAACAGGACACGTCGGACTTAACCACAACTCCACCTGGGAAGGCCGACCTCGAAAAGCGAAAAATGTCTACACCGCATGAAACACGCGATAGAACTATTGCGATCCTTATGTTTTCATGTTGTGTGTTGACATCTTGTGTTTGCACATGTATTTGCATCCCCAATCAAAGCCAGGCTTATGAAAACCACAACGTTTTTTTGCGTGGCTTTCTTCGTTGTTAAAACTGATCAAAACAAAAATAATGACAATGGAACATACCCAAGTCTCGGGAGGTGAGCTTACGCTTCTTAGTAAACACGGGTCTTGTGGTCTCGATACAGTCGTTTGGAAATGGCATGTCTCTCTTGACAGATGTACCGTGAGCTTGCTGTTGCAGTTGCTGTTGCTGCTGCTGCTGCTGCTGTGAAGGTTGCGATGGTGATTGGGACGGATACTTAATTTTCTGGGTTGCTTGAAGTGACGCCTGTGCTAATGATTGTCTCGAGGATGGAGATGGTGAAGGACTGGGGCGATAAGGCGGTGTGGTAGGAGAATACTGGCTCTGTTGGCGGCCTGGATACGAGCCATACGGTGGTGCCGGTGAGAACTGGGGAGGAGGGCCACTGGACGGACGTGCGACTCTACCACTGTGGGACCCAGGGGGATAGTCCACCATGTGCTCGGGCTCTGTTGACGGGCTATACTGAGAACCCCACAATGGGTGCATCTTTTCTTGGGGACTTGCACTGGACATCATGGAGTGAGGCGACGAGAGAGGCCCTATCAATGATGGGCTTGCACGCTGAGGGTACTGTGAATGTTGATAGTTTGCCCCTGGATGTCCTGCTTGGGTGTTTGATTGCTGATAGAACTGTGACAACGATGATGCACCCTGATACATGTTACGCTGTGACATCATGTACGAAGGGAGCCCTCCCTGGGGATGATTAGGAAAACTGTTTCTTCTTTCCCCACCGTATGGGTACTGAGGCATTCCAAATGGACTGGACGAGGCAGGGGGATTCACTTGATAATTTCCAGGACTGTCTCTAAAATCTGGGAACATTTTACCGGTGTCAAAACTAGCCTCTGGGTACCCATCTTTCATGTTATAACTCGGGAGCAGGTTAGCAGAAGATTCGTTTGTCATGGAGCTGTAGGAACCGTGATTGGAAGTCGTCTCGGACGGTCTGTGACTCTGAGCGAGACTACTTGTGGGTATTATCGCTTCGGAGCAGGTCACAGTCGCATTTGGAGGAGGAATGCCTGAACCTTCAAGAAGATTGATCTTCATGTCGTCCATAGAATTACTCTTGCTGAATTTCATCTCATATGACAAGAGATATCTGGAGTACTGATTGCGAAGTACATTGACAACACTTGGTTGATCTGGTGGTAGGTTCAAAGCCTCTAAAACATCCTGCCATAGTTTTCTGCGGACGACCTAGAACAATCAAAAAGGCATACGAATCTTAACCGGCTCTTTTACAAAATGATTATTACCGCAATAACTGCCCAGAACAATCAAAAGGCATACGAATCTTGACCAGCTCTTTTACAAAATGATTATTACCACAATAACTGTTTGCAAGTAACATCTCCAGAAAACGACATTAAACAAAAAAGTGATGGGAAATTACACCTAGTTCTCCTCCGACCCCCTTGTTGTTGAAGGTACAGTATTGTAACTGGAACGCTAGTCAATCGCAGGATACCTATTATTATAACTTTTTTGTCCGTTCGCCGGTAAAAATTGATACACTTGCCTAAATGTAAAGTAACAGAGCAGTTTCCATTTGGGTCCTTTTGGCACTCGAGACGAAGTTACGACAAGATTCATCTGACTTCAATTTTCTTCAATCAGTAGCTGTTTTATGAGACTCACCTCTTGTAAGCCACCTCTTTCCCTAACTACAGTGAAAAACTTGAACAGATCCAAGGGCTGTCTCATCAAAATTGGAACCTGGGTGATCTGTGTGCCTTTAAAAACAAAAACAAACCAAATCAGGTAAAAAGACTGTGGAAACTCTCAGTAGTGGTAATGGAGGGGCGTTACAGAGGTTTTCGATATACATTACCTTGACTACTCATGAAAGCTTGATATTTATTGAGAAATTCCTTCCGCTCTGGTTCATCGGAAAGTTCATATAACTTGGAGAACTGAAAGAGTTTTAAATTATGGTCAATGAAGTAGCAAAATCTCACAGTAGCATGAGTTGAGGGTCACAGCCCTGGGGGGTGGGGTAGGGGTGTAGAAATGGGGTGGTGAAGGTAGTTTGCATGACACCCTGTAAAGGGTTTACTTGAGGAACTTGTGAGAACAGAGCTTGCTTACCTTCTCGTACTGTTGCTGGTGATGCTGCCTTGAAGATGGAAACTGATATGAAGACTAGCAAACAAAACAAATGGATTAATCTCCAAGAATGATCAGTTTCTGATTAATCACAACACTGTCAAGTACACAGCTCATGAGAGATTACAAGTTGATCACAAAGGCCAAATTAGCTAAACCTATAAGTATAGGTAGATGATAATTGTCTAGAAACTCCTTTACTGTGAATCTGCTTTCAAAATTAAGCAGCAGGAGACAATAAATGGGTAGTAATGATGACTCTTCTTACAGCAGTAATGCTCTTCAGATAGAAATAGTAGTTTGAGAGGGAGTTAACTTTCAAATTTCAATTCATATACGTTACTTGCTCTTCCCTATTACAGACCAGTTGAATAGGAGTGGTCACTACTTATTTATACTATAGACACATTGTCTGACACCAAATTTATCATAGGAGATGATTTACCCGTGAGACACAGAAAAATTGAATCTGGCAAAATCAGTTTTTAACCGATTCATCTGACACAAATTTTTTTAGAAACTCAAGATTTATTCCTGCACAATTTATCCATCTTAAACAGATGACTTACCCGTCTGAGGCAACTAATTCATCTCAGATGGATTAATCATCCCTAGTATAAATTCAGCCAATAAAATAACCAACAGCCATAGCACTAGGTTTGAAAAGTAACAAACAAAAGAGTACACTATATTTATGAAGAACACTGAGCTCCAAGGAGACAAAGGTGAAGAAAAGGCTGACATTTAGACTACTTCACGTAGTTTCGACATTTTAATGCCAAATCGATGAAAGGGAATGGAATTTCATATGCTGCCGGAGAGCTGACAAATAAGTGAGTGCAAGTGATCAACACCAGTTACCATAGAGATGTTGTTGTTAGGAAGAGAAGGGTTGATTTCATCCAAGTCAATTTCAGCATCACCAAATGATGACGTAATGGACACTCCAGATGGAGATACTCCAGGTGACAAACCAGAGAAGTTGGACAGCGGTGATGAAGGCGGCGAAGGTGGTGAACCCTCTTTGTCCATAGTGGGCAGGTCTAGATTTGAGCTGTTGAGTTCACGAGTATCCGCATTACTATTCTGAGCTGCAAAGACAAAAAAGGGTGTGCAACATGAATATTAGTATATCTATCATGAAGGCCATTCTATGATTAGCTAGGGTACTCACTATCTATTCTGATGTATATAGCGAGTAGTGTGGAATAGTGCAGATGTCAACAAACTGACAGCTGCTTCATTGCATTTTCCAAGTGTCTGAAGAGGATTTACTGTATTTACCCATGTATAAGTCGACCCTATAAATGGGGCAAAACTTGAGATCTAAGCACTAGTTAATCAATTAGCATAATAATTGTCTTTTAGTGTTAGTGTTTAGTGTTAATAAACTAATGAAAATAAAACCTCAGAAGGAAAGGAAATTTCACTTGAAAACCGGCAATACTCATGTAACAGTTTTACATTTGTGCCTCACCATTGACAGGTGTTCCCTGCGGCTGTGAAGGAGACGATGCCACTGTTGGTGGCAGTGAAGCTACTGAGGGAGGAGCAGAACCTTGAGAGGGTGGCTGCTGTTGGTCATCATTGTCATTCGCCAGCGATGCTTCTCCTGCTCTCATTGATTCAATCATGGCCTCCACATCCTCTGCTGTTGGCAATTCATTCAATGTTGGGGATGGTACACGACCTGTAGAGACGATCAGTACTTTTGTTTAGCATTATGCAAAAAATGTGAAACTGAGAAGAATGCAGAAGCAATAGTGAGGGGATGAAATGAAATAAACACAAGGATTTCCAACCCAATAGTCAACTACCAGAAGAGGCTATAGCTTAGACTAGCGCTGAAATGAATAAATAGGTTAATTATGACACTGCCAGCAAAGCTGCACTATCAAACTTGATACACATAACAGGGTTCTTAGCCCTTTTTCAGACACAAATTTCCAGGACTGAGTTTTATTTTTCCAGGACTCTAAAATTCACATTAACCCTTTCATTCCCAATATTGCAATATGTTTATTCTCCTTATCATCTGCCATACATTTCTGTTTTTTTTTTTACTCAAGTCCAACAGATTTCCAGGACATTCCAGTTCTGGAAAATGCCACAATAAAATTCCAGGACTTTTCAGGTTTTCCAGGACTTGTATGAACCCTGACAAAACATGCATCATAATCCAATGATGCACACTGATGGCATAAGCAATGTCAACTTCACTTTGGAGAGAAGCCAATTGAATGAAGAACTTACCTTTTCTTTTGTCAACCTTTTAACCTCATAAGATTTATTCAAATAGATAATAAAACAAACCTATATTTCTTCAATCAACAACTGGATTTCCATGTTTGATTCAGCAGCTTCTTTATTTTAAGGCACACTAAAGTAAGTGATTATTTCATACTAAGAAACTTTGAAATGGCTATAATGCATTGCAAACCCTTCAGCATTGAGAATGTCATGTATGCCTATAGTTAAGACTCTTCTATTTGATTTTATTTGGATTTAGCAACTATTTTTACCGCTTACCGGTACTCGCCAAATTTAGAGACCTGAACACATGCTAGATAAATCTTGAGTCAATAACAGATACTTGAATGACACTTATCAACAAAAAGGAGCACTTAATCAACGCCCCCAAAAAGAGCCAACACATTGCTCATCAACAGGGGTTACAGATACAGGTCACATGTGGCAGCCCTGTCAAAATTGTTTGTTATATCAGGCAGGATTACACATGTAGAAGGCAGTAAATGCTACAGATTAATTGCCAGAATAAGAGTACTCTAGAGTGAAGGTGCCAGATAATTTGATATAGGCAGCAAAAGTACCTGCTTTTGGCACAGTTTTGGCAAAATTATGCAGACAATTATAAGATTGATGCACACCTGTTTGTACATTTGGACCCAGCATAGACCCTAACTGCATTGGAGACATCCTTGATGCAGACATGTTGTCAGAGGGTTTGCTGCTCATCATCATATCTTGAGGGTTACCATATGGTGGTCCTGGTCCTTGTGCTGTGCTGGGATATCTTGATCCAGAACTGACTGCCTCAAGCACAGCTGCAGCAGCTGCTGCAGCAGCAGTCCCACCAACACTAGACCCAGAGGTGGAAAGGTTTGAGCCCCCTGCACTAGCTGGAGGGAGGCTACTGCTGGACACCCCCGAGCCAGACATCTGGGTTCCCCCCATTCCAAATGGAGGAGGTGGTTTACTTGGAGGGTAGTTTGGTATGCTTCCAGAGGATGTTGGGCTGCCTGTGCCAAAATTGGGTATTCCAACAGATGGAGAAGTCCCTTTGAAAACACAGACTTGATAAACAACAATGCCCTTTGGTTAATGATGTAAGCCATGTGCTACAAATGTTGTTTATCACAATTAAAAACAATTCAGGCAATTATCATAGATCAAAATTCATATGTGCAAGCTACATTCATGACAAGATTATCTAATATACATGTAACTACATATCATTTCACCTTGATTTCTTACAGGTTATCTAAAGGTAAACTGATTTGTGCCACTCACCATCAGCCACGCTCCTCAAGGGTGACCCCAGTGTGATGTTGGGTATAGGGGATGGCGTGTGTCTGGAGTGAAGAGAACCGGGAAATGGTGGGGGATTGCCACGTTGGTATGCAGCTTGGCCACTGCCATACTTTGCCAGCATATCTGAAGATGCACCCATCCTTCCCATGGGGGAATTCCCATAGGATGCTGATACTGACGGCAGCCCATGCTGTGGTTGGTCAGCTGCCATTCTGTTTGGGGGGAACTCCTGGCTTGGTAAATTATCTGCTACATTGTTGCTAGTGTAACGTAGACCAGCAGAGGCTCCGAACATATCTGCTGAGGATGGCTTGGGCAAGATGGGCTGTGGATGAGAGGAAGGCATCCTTGGCATTCCAGTTGGAGGCTGTGGGTATGACTGCTGTGGTTGCTGTGGCTGCTGTGGCTGTCTTTGTTGCTGTTGAGGCATGTAAGGCATTTGTTGAGGGTACTGAGGCTGAAATTTGACAATAAAATGCAAGTCAGAAAGAGATACACTATTGCAAAATTATAATCCATTGATTAAATCATGTAAATGCACAGTTCATACCCACTTTACTAAACAAAAAATTGAGGACTTTTCCCGCTCTTTCCAGGTACATTATAGAAAGATGTGTCTAATACGAGAAAAATGTCAATAATTTGGTGAAACAAGCTATACTCTGAATTTGGTTTTGCAAAATTCTCCCAACAGAACTGGAACTAATAATGCTCCCTGAGACACCACTGAGCAAAAAAGCCTTGTGAGGCTCAAATGTGGTATAGGAAGGTCGTTACTTCAGTTCTGCTTGTAAGCCTTTCCAGCACAAGATGGCCTCTTTAATATTAAACTGACCTCCATGCCTGCCCGAGGAAATCGATGCTGCATTTGCTGTTGCTGAAAGCTTGCATAATCTTGTGGAGGCTTTTGCATTTGATTCCCCAAGTGCTGCGGCTGTCCTGGGACCATAACCTGTCTGCCCATTGACATGTTACTATAGTACTGCTGTGACTGCTGTTGCATAGCCCCTGCCTTCATACCTCCCTGCTGCAAAACGTATGGCCCATATGGCTGCTGGGAGGCTGCTTGTTGAGACTGGGGCTGTTGCTGCTGCTGTTGTTGTTGTTGTGAGCCACCCATCATTATATAAGGAGGTTGCTGTTGGGGAATTCCTGGCTGCTGAAATAAGATGATTTAACAGTATATTAGCCACAAGTGTCTCATCCTTGCCTGCCAATTCACCATATTCATTCTAATTAAAGTGGTGCTATGTTCAAATTTTTACCCCTTGATTTTTTAAAGTTTATCACATAGAACTTCACAAAAGATTAAATATGCAGTTTACCATTTGTAAATATCTGCATTGGTTTCAGAGATATTTAAGTTTGAAAAATGTGTAAAATATTCAAATGCAATGACTGATTATATCATACACTCGAACCAAATATTACATCAAGTATATAAATAGAGCTATACTGGTCAATTTGCAACAGAAACCATTGAAACTTGGCAGGCTAATAGGATACCTACTTACCTACCACTGTAAAAATTATGTTCCCATTGCAACCTACACATTTCCAGTAGCCTCCAACCTGATTTCAAAATTTTAGTGATTTTGAGCGCACAAAAAAGCTAATATATTTTTATGATTGCTGGATGAAGACGAGGCACTACTGGCAAATGTCAATAAGGAACACTAAGGAAGGACAGAAAAGATTTTAATGTCCGAGAGGTCTGGAACCCAATGTGTTGCTATGGTAACAAAAGTTTTAAGCTCATATTGTGGAGGACCTTGAGTAGAATCTTACAGCAAAGAATCACACTGCAAAGAATCAAACAATTCAGATGCAAATTGGCTGAGATATCCCGGTTGATCAAAATTTGGTCGAGTGTATGACATCATCAATTGGCCAATTTGCATATCTTAAAAACTTGAATATCTCTGGAACAAAGAGCGATATTTGAAAGTACTAAACATCATTTTTCTTCTTGCTTCTTGTCTATGTTTTACAATGGCTAAGATTTGAAAGATGTAATTTTCGTCATAGTATCATCATAGTAGTTGAAACTTCCAACCCACAGATAAATGCCAGAGAGAAGCTTAAGAAAACCAAAGCAGATTTTGATTAATTCTTTGCGTTCCATATTTACCGTAAATTTCCGAAAGTAATGCCCCTCAACATTCCTTTTGGAATTAACAAAAACATTATATAAAGTTGGTATGAATAAGGTTATTTTACAAAGTAAAAAACTGGAAATTTGTAAAAACAGTTTCTTAAGATACAATTTTTTCGATCCAGTTTGTTGCTGCCACTTGGGTGGGTTTTTCATGTCTAGATGCATGTAGTATTGTCAGTGGTCAGCAGGAAATCTTGTCAGATACCATAAACTGTCACTACATCACAACGTACTGCTCCATTAATCTGCTAAAACAATATCTTGGTGCACTGATTGAGTTTTCAATTTTCATTTGAAGAAATGTTTCTTCTATATGCCTCAGTTGAAAATGATATTAACTGGAAACAACTTCCCTATACTAAGTTCCTGTTACCTGAAGAAAATCCTAAGGGTTTTGTTTTCACACTGCACAACATTAATTAACTGGTAAAGTACAAACTGACATTTCACAACGTTTTGATACCTTCCCTTGTTGACGATTGCTTTAAATCAGGTTATGTACTTGACTATAAATAATATTAGAAAAAAACATACAGGTACTATTTCCATGGAAGGGGGGGGGGGGGCTATGATTGCTCCAAAC
>OMLO01005289.1_pt1 | contig 10830 bp, 7 predicted proteins | sample 1674811 | NCBI WGS metagenome assembly OMLO01 (sample SAMN06265003, study PRJEB25207) | coral metagenome | isolation source: Coral host | place: Mexico:La Bocana,Puerto Morelos, Mexico | collected 2008-11-13
GAATAATGGAATAACGGAAATTTTTGAGTCGGAATAATGGAATAATCAACATCACATTATTCCTCTTCCACCCCCGAAAATAGCACTTCAGGAAGCCTCCATTGCAAGCCAGTTCCAGTCCAGTGCCGAGCATACGAATATTGGTATTGCCAACGGCAGGAACGCTCATGGTTAGTGCATCTATAATAGGAGATGTTTGAAAACTTGCGACATTCTACCGTCAGTCTCGACACTCACAACTTCGGATAAGGGTTCAAGTATCCGGCTTTGGTGCGTGTAGAATGTTACTTAAAAAAGAAAGGAAACCCAGGAATAGCATGGTCCGAAATTAACTTTTTTCGGCAGGCGCCAACTGGCGACCGAAATTTTTTTGCAGTCGCCAAATGGAAAACTGTGGTCGCCAAAAAGTGTCGCATTGGCGACCAGGAAAGCCCAATGTCGGACCCTGAATAGACTATTTAACCGTTGTCTACTTGGTGACCTAGCCTTTTGAAGGGCAGCGAGGCTGGAGGTGACCTTGCTTTTTTCATGCTCTGCATTTGTCATGTAAATACATGACAAGGAAGAAGAGAAGAATACACCCAGTTAGCATTAGAACAACATGATTTACACAACAAAGGCAGTGAGGTCTGTATAAAAACAAGGTCACCTCAAGCCTTGCTGCTATTCAAAGGCCAGGCCACTGAACAGACAACTGTAAAATGGTCTATTGATCTTTCCATGGTTTTAATGCTTTAATGCTTTAATAAGATACTCCTAAAACAGTAAAAACCATACTAGGAGGGCTAAATTTACATCAATAAAATATAATTCATAAAATTTAATTCATAAATAAAATCTAATTAATATCCAAAATGTGATAGACAAGCCTAATTAAATTAGTGGCATCATACCATAGATTTAATGGTTGGCATAATTGTTGATTTAAAATTTGGCAAAGGTAGATTACGTATTGGTAATTGATTCCACATCACGATCGATCTTGGATAGAATGAAAATTTATATATATCACAATTAGGTTGGATATGACAATAGGGGAAAATATTTGGAAGGCGAGAGGCCCTATCCAGAGTTCGAGAGTGTCCCAGCCAAGTTGTTTAATCATGGGGGAGACATGGCTAAATCTAGAATAGTCGTGTACGACAAATCTAGCTGCTCTGTGTTGGACCATTTCAATTTGATTGATGTTACGTTTAGTGCGTGGATTCCACGTAGAACTAGCATATTCTAACTTGGGACGTACAAGGGTGGTATATGCTCTTGATTTCGCGTCCCTGTTACAGTCGCACAGGACTCTTCTTAATAGGCCAAGTGTTCCATTAGCCTTGCTGCAAATATAATCACAATGCTGATTCCAATTAAGCTTCTGGTTTATAATAATACCTAAATATTTTGTGGAGGTTGTTCCAGAGATGGCACGATTATTCAATAAATAATTATAAGTGGAACAGTCTTATTGGTGATTCCTAAGTGGTAACATTTAGTAGTATTAAAATTCAGTTGCCAAAGGTCTGCCCAAACACTCAAGTTGTCTAAATCCCGCTGGAGTATCAAGTGGTCTTGCTGGTCGTTGATCTCTCTATATATAACATTATCATCTGCGAAAAGGCGTATCTGGGAGTTAATGTTATGCGTAATATCATTAATATAGAGCAGAAATAGGACTGGAACCAGGACTGAGCCTTGGGAACACCAGAAGTAACAGGTTGAGGATTAGAGTGTGATCCATTGACAGATACTACTTGAGTACGATTGTTAAGGAAGGCCTTGATCCAGGCTGCAGGTCTGCCTCGAATTCCATAGAATTCCAGTTTAGATAATAAACGGTGGTGTGGGACAGAGTCAAAAGCCTTGCTAAAGTCAAGAAGAATCACGTGTGTTTGGGTGCGCTGATTAATACTTTTATGGTTATCATGGTTAGCGGTATTACTCGTAAGCGCATACACATAACGACGACGATGATGGACTCTTTGTTACTGCAAATCTATGTAATGCAATATTGAAACATGTCCAAACAAGATATCTCCTGCAAGGTATCCCCTTAAGAGCTACTCGAAATCACTTGTTTTTTAAAGTTGACCAACCAAGCGTTGGTTTTCGATAGGATTGCAGGCTCATGTCAGGTTTACATGTTGTAAACAGGGACGAGTTGTTCGGAAGGCTGACAAATGTTTTTTACTGCTTTTGTTTGGAGTAGTTTGAGATTATTTAAACTCCAAACAGAAAGCCAAACAATATAAACTGAAACCCTCACTTCAAAGTCACAAAACTCAAATTAAAATTTTCACTTATCCCGGGTTTGCTTAATCGGGCTTTGTTAAACCCGGCCCAGGAGCTCCGCTTTTAGGCTTGCCTAGATCTGTATATTATGTTTTTCATGACATTGCTAAAACAGTTGAAAATGATATCGAAAGCAGAAGGCATCAAAATTCAATACCGGTACATTGCAAGTTATTTCCTGTTTTATTTGAAATTATGACAAATGTGAGGAGGATGGTAAAAGGTAAACTTCTTTGTGAAAGACGAAATGTTGCCGAAAATAAAAGGGATTCAAGCCTATGACGTGAGTCTGACCTCTCGGATGCCAGGCAGGTGCTCTAACCATTGAGCTACATTGAGACTAAGGTGCACAAGGATCCTGCACACTGGTAGAATCAGCAATATTGAAAACGTGTTTTGGATATTGAACATCTACCAAAAAGATCTGTCTGGCTTTGAATTAATTACTGTGATATGTCAACATGTTTTGTGCCTGCATTTCTAGAGCGTCCCAAAGTCTTTACCCAGGTGGATAGGTGTGGCTACAAGCAGACTATAACATGGCAAGCCAAGTCACACTAACAAGTATGTCAAGAATTTCCACAGTACTGACAAAATTGCCACGTAGTTGTCTATGGAGATGTATCATTTTTTTGAATTCCATGCGACGATACTGTGATCAACAATTGTAGTGGTGTATGTTCAGATGAATCCAACATCAAGTGACCCTTGAGGAGCTTCCACGTTCAAAATATCACCAACAAAACCTGTTTGTTGCTGGTCGTCATCTGGTTCAGTAACCTCAGCATCTTCTCTACACTCTGGTTCTTTTCCCGGTTCCAGATGTCTTTTCTTCCCTATCAATTAGCAACATAATGACCTTTATCATTATATGGGAATTGGCATTTACCAATGAAGTCTCGAGAGACTTGTTAGCATTGGAACAAAGACAGTGCATTAAGTATTGCGAGTGCATTAAGCATTGTGAGTGAAAATGGGGAAAAGGAAAAAGCGCGGGTTGATGAGAATGTTATCTTTCGTGTACTTTTCTGTCTCATGCTTGTATTCACTATATGCACTCCCTTTCAGGTTCCTTTGTATACAAATTTTGCGCTCACTGAGAAAAATTTCATGGTGAATGGTATAAACGTAAACCTGACATGGCTAGTTTTCAACAAAAACCTTAGTCATTAGCATTAGTAACGCAACATTTCCGTTCGTTCCTATAGCGTGGTTAGACATTTTTTTTCCTGAATGTAAGATGAGAATCACAACAACACCTTACCTGTCGCCTGTCGTCTAATATCACGACCTCAAATCTGTTTATGCAGACTTTGACAAGTTAGTGCTATGATTGATTGATTTTTGCTGAGAAAATTTGGTTAAATGGTGAGTGAATGGTGGTTTGTATGACAAAAGCATCCCAGGAAATGCTACACCTATAAAATGGGCGTCGCAAAACCTAGTTAGGTGACATCTAGCGATGTCTGTCCTATGATTTTCTACCATAAGAAGTAAGTGAATACCTTTGTCTTTTTCTGCAGGTGGTATGCCACACAGAACTTGGTAGTGCGTCTTGTCAAACTTACTGATCTGTACGCGAGTTGATACTTTAGCTTTCCAACCACAGAATACAATTCTACAACCAATGGTATCTTCTGGATTGCTAAGAAAGAAGTAGAAAGTACTATCAGTAAAAAGAAACACAGTAGCGTCGATCGTGAGATTGAGGCAGGTTTTTCTCGCACTGGATGAGTTAAATTAGTAACGCTATTTAGTATTATCTGTCATGGTGTTATAATTATTCGGTTAAAAACTTGGCTTTTCTAGTTGATGATGACCAGGTCAAACTTTTCCTCTGGGGTCATATTTGCATAACTGAATCACCAAAGTTAGTCACTTGGTTGATCAGCCTGTTTGATCAGTGAGTTATCAAACATAATTCTTGATAAAGCAATTCCTAGAGTTAAATTATCCTAGGTTATAGTACAATGGGTGGTGAACCCTTCAAAGTCGCTTTCCGATAGGGATGCCGCCCTCTCCACTAAAAAAGCTTGTTTGATGCTTGCAGCAAAGTCGTTTTCTCCTCTCATTCTTGAAATCAATCTGAGCAAACAATTATCACACGTCATGGACGTTTACGAATTTCCTTTTAAAATCATCGATGAAAACAAATGCTTTCAGTATAAAATTATACACAGCATCACACCCACAAATCTCTCTCTATGATATAAAATGAACATCAATCAACATGTTTTTCTCGAGTGCCCAATTACACTGAAGTCTTTTAAAGCTATAAGCCTGAACCTGAGAGCTTTTACACATGAAATCATTATCTTCTTTTTGCCGCAAAAAATCAGTCAGAGACTCCAATCTTAAAGGTGTTTCCCACCTTATTAGAAAATAATATCAAATGTGAAGAAAGTAGTCATTAAAAGCCCTAACTGCAGAAGATACGAAGCTAAGTAGACCACACTCTGCAATCGCGTTTCGGGAAGTTTTTTCCTTTTCAACGTTTTAGTACAATATTGTTACAACGCCTGTTACAATGTTCCAATAATGAAAACTAAGGTGCTATGTTTCTTATTGGTTGGAGTTTCTATGCTTCATGTTGTGTTTTTTTTCCTTTTGTGTAGTGTATCCTTAAAGTTTTGTGATATACTGCAATCCTGTAGCACTAGCTTAGTGCTAGTAGTGTGTGTGTGTGCATTATTTTTAGTATTAACGTCAGCAGTCTGCTTGCAAATTTGTACTTTTTGTTTGCGCAAAAAAGCATTGTAAGCAGTATACTATTAAATGTTGTACTAGCATTACTTTTGTAAGTACGGTAAATGAAAATAACGTAAAAAATGGATGGAGGAACAGATGGATTGAAACCTAGATATGACGGTTACGTTAGTTGTCATGCTGTTAGTTGTCATCTTTACGGTATCCTATTTGTGAGTTTGTACTGTCATGACATGAGATTGTGCTCATAAGACACCACTAGACACATTTTAAGTGATATTTACACCACCGTTTCGGTTAGTACACAAAACAGTAATTATTATAGAGAGTTTGATATCTCTACAATAGTACTTTGGCAACAGAATTCATTGGCATCATAGAATGGTTGCTATTGTGTGGAAGATTCAGTTATAGCAAAGCGTGCTATTGATCTTCTTTGTCAGGATTAAAAATTCTGACTGGAGCCTTCACAGTAGCAAACTCTTGATACCCTGTGCAGTAATGGATGGACAGGGAACGCTGGGCTCAAGCAATAAGAGACTTGTTTACCCTTGAACATTCAACCTTGTGATCAGTCCAAAAATCAGCAATAAACACTGTCCGTAATGCCACATGACTAGTACTTCAATGCACTTTGTTTAATTATAAAACGACAAGAAAAACAGCTCTAAAAGAATTGGAAACTAACCAACCTGTATGGTCCATTGGGTTCATAAATGTACACAATACATCCTTGTTCTATAAAGAAAAAAATATTGACGATAAGCATCGACATTAGATAGTTTTAAAACTCTGCACTGTTTGTCTTTAGCGACTGGAATGATTTTCTCAAATGCCGGTACATTGATTTAAGATATATTAATCCGAGTCTTAAATTGTTACCAACCAATGAAACAGCAATGCTGCAGTCCAGATTTGAATACAGCAAATAAAACTTGAAATAAAGTTTTTGGGAAGCATCTCAATCGTCAGCCAGGTATCGCTGTGTTCAACAGAGTTCTGTACCAACGTGAATCTCTTAAGTATTTTTTAAGGGTGTACACCTCTGACAACTGAGCATTGAAAACTGAAAATGGGTCAAAGTTTTGAACAGTTTATATCCTCTTGTAAACTAAGTGGCATCAGATAAAAAAAGAACACACAAAGAGAATAATTTTCTGCATCGCATTCTCATGCAAATATTCACTTTCTCTAACAACACCAATATGGATATTTGAACGAAATTAAGATGGTTTTTCAATCTTCTCGTGAATTGCTTGCTGCCTTTCAACTACACTCATTTGTATTTTCCTTGTATCAAAAACACTTACAAGTGATGCATAAAGTATGTTGTAGGGCATACCATACATCTTCAATAGACTTTCTAAACTGATAAACTGATGAAGTGTACGACAGTAGCAAGTACAAAGCTGTATATTAACACATCAAAAACAGTGATAACAGAGAAATACCGTTATTTCAAATTATTAATTATCTAGAAATTATAGGATCAAACCTTCAATATTATTTAACTGGTCCTGTGTTCCAGTTGAAAATTCATTACAAAAAGGCCTGTCCCTCGTCAACAGGATCACAACATCCTTCTCAGTAATTATCACTTTACGCTTGCTTATGAATGGTAGCATTGCTTCAATACCCTGTCACATAAACAAACAAATAAATAAATAATTAATTAAATAAATAGACAAACAAATGAATAAATAAATACATAAATGAATAAACTACAAATAACCAACGGTGCGGGCTAGAACACCTTTGAGTCGAGGGATTTTGAATAGAAGTTGTGTTTAGTCACGTGAAGATGTTTGCTATGCTTGTCGAGAGTATGACTAATTGTCGCGGGTCGTGGGTCGTGGGTGGAAGTCGTGGGAAAAAATGCTGCTGATTTAACTGAATGAAAAGCATAAGCATCGAATGTGATAGTTATCAGCAATGAATTTTTTTTTTTTTTTTGGAGGGGGGGGGGGTAATTTTTTGATACCCACGACTTTTACCCACACCCACACCCACGACCCACAACTTCTACCCACGACCCACGACAGTTAGTCATACTCGCTTGTCGAGTATTCACATGAAAAGAACATGGTAGATGTTATCTTCTTCGGTTCCACTGTCGGTTCGCATCTAATCTCAAATGAAGTTCGTCAATACGTTTCAGCGCTTTCTGCTCTTCATTTGATATCATGGCGAGAATTGAGTATTCTTTCAAACTGTTTCTTTTCATTTTCAATCTTTAAAATGTACGTTTACACTCTACTGATGTGAAACTTTGGCTTTGAAAATAGAGTATGCTGGCCAACGCAGCGGCCATCTTTTACAACATTCTTGTTCGAATGGAAATGGATTCTGATTGGACTTATCGATCGATTTTGGCAGAACAATTTTGCTCCAAAATCGAGGTTGCGGCTTCTTCTTAAGCCCGCAATAAATGAAAACACTTGGAGATAAACATCATTGGAATAACATGGCAACATACATTGGTATCATATAAATAATCATAAGTGCTATGTACAAGCACTTTACATTATCTGCATTATACCAAAGTATGGTATAATGTCAAGTGATTCACATGCACAACAATGCTTGTTACCTAAATCAAACATAACCAACCTAGTCACTTCAGACTATATACCTACCATCACATTCACTTTGTCAAATTAATTTATTCACGAGTGGGGAAAAGCACGGTAAAAAAAGAGACTTACCGAAACTACCGTGGTCTACCTTGGGCAGAGCTTGAATCCAGACAAAATATTCAAAGAAACTATTCCCTTCCATTCACCCACTCCCCCATCCCCAACTCCACCCCCAAGAGTGCAAATGCAGTTGTAGTTAGATAATATTTTTGTAGTAAGAATATTTTTAATAAGCTACTATGACAACAATTATCTGTTTGCATACCTCCTGCATCAGCCTGAAATTGCATCCCACATTGTCAGCCTCTGCACGTGCAATAACCTTTATCCCTGTGTTTATAACCTGCCAGTACAGTAATTATTATATTCACTCCCACTGACCTATTGTTTCTTTATATATTTAAATACTTTTTAATTAACATGTCTCTTACTTCTTCTGATGATCAAATTAATGTAATTAAAATCATATTTAGACCTCAGTAACCATAGAGCCAAAGATAAATTGTCTACATGAACCTGCCGAGCTAAGTCTCTACATGGGAGCTCAAGGTAGCTATACTGATGGCTATATAAGGTTACAACTGAATTTTGGTTGAATGGCTTGTGTTGTAGTCTGTAAAAGTTAATTTTCAAGGCCGAGTGTAATGCAGCATACCTTATGATTGTCATCAATCAATTCCATAATATCTTTAACTGTTTTGGACACTAGATAGATGTTTCTTTTCTTTCCACCAACAGATCTCACCAGAAGTTGATCAGCAGGAAAACTGTCATCAATTCCATAGAATGTCCTTTGAAAGTGATGAAATGAGTAAAGTTGATTTCAGCAGCAATGTCTCAACCATATACATGTAGTTATGAAAAAACCTTATCCACTTACTTATCAACTTACAAGTGCTCACTTGGGTTAATTATACTGTACAATTCTGTATAATGTATTTTTATTGCACTCACTTTATTTCAGGCCAATGCTCATCATCTTGCTTAAGAAAAACGAATGGGTCCTCTTTAAAACCTTTCAATTCTACTTTAGTTTTTTTCCTTGGGGGTTGAACTTTGTCCCTACAATAACACAGTAAATCAAAGTTAAACAACAACCAATGAAATATGAAGTATTATGTTCAACTGCTAAGAAAAATGTCACGTATCAAAGCCAACTGATTTAGTTTTTGGCAAGTCAAGATGCTGTAATTAAACTAAATACTGTTATGCTGTTCCATTGTATATTTCAAGAAACTGTGGTGTAATTACTTTGCTTTAAGTAGTTTTCAGTGTTCTCTTATATATTATCATCACTTTGTCGGGCATTGTGGCACATGAAATGCCGGCCCGCTGAAATAAACCAATGAAAAGTGAGAATCAACAGTCGTACAATATAGGCAGCCAATCAAAATCTAGAAGCCATTTCAATGTTTGCGCCGTTTTCTTGCGTCGGTAAAAGAAATGACACCTTTTCATACCCAAATTATGGCTGAAAACACAGTAAACGACAAAGAAAATCATAATTCTCAATCTTCTCAACTAGAGGAAGAAGATCTACAAAAGTTAGAGGCTGATTCAGAGAAACTTCTGATGTAAATACCGCGTGTAGTAGCTCCATGGCCGGTGGCGAAGTGCATGTAAGTTTTGCGGCTTCAAGCCAAACGCACTCTGTTCAACCAATTATGCCAAACCTAGCGACTCGGGCTAAAATGAGTCTGAGTCGAGCCCAAAACATGTTTATGCCCACGAACATAAACTCTATTGTTTTATTATTCCTGAATGGATTTCTTGACTTTCTTAGTGTAACAGGTACATCATTTGACAACTGAAAATGTAGCTTTTTTATAGCATAGAAAATAACAATTCTGTGATGCATTGCAGGATGAAAGAAAAGCTAGAAAACTTATACTTGGACTGTTTAGAATACACATCCAGTTTCCTGCAGTGCATGGATTAAAGTTTAAAACGAAATGATTTTATGGCAACTTCTCAAGCTCAGCATGTAATAAAAACAAGAGCAACACTATATCTCAAGCAAGGATGTCCCTACAGCAAATCATGCCAACTTGCTGCTTGGATTGTAGGGATAGACATATAAATTAATGATGTCTGTTTGCCAGATGTAATTATAACAGCTGAGGGCAGGAGATGACTGACATTTCAGTGTAGTATATGCTACAGGTCAAAATTAAATACAGGGTTCCCTTTTGGCATGTTCAAAAATGCAATTTACACATTCTCTTGGAGATATTTTTTTTTTCAAAAATCAAATTTGGAAACATCAACTTATTATCAATTTTTATCCTTTATTACTAAGTAAGTGAAAACAGACATCACACTACACCCTGACTTCAGCAAGTGCTCCCCCTGGCATTACAGTTTTCCACATTGTATTAAACAAGCCTATAGCAGACCAACTGAAGTGAAAGACTAATGACTATTGCAGACCCATGGACAGACTAGTAACACAATTGAGCTGCTGCAACAACTTACAGCTGTACTGGTTCATCCGTATTATCCCCAATGGTGTTATTATCCTCTGCACTCTGACTTGGTGATGAACTGCTCTGACTGGTACTGCACTTGGTAGCTTCATCATCTCCATAATTGTGCTCATTGTCACATACTGTATCTAGTTCATCAGATTCTTCATTATCCATATGAACACTGCTTGTGATCACTGGATTGCCGATGCCCTTTTGACATGCTGCGTTTCCTTTTGAATTTGCTGCAGCAGCTGTACATGTATCAACTGCTTTGCTGTCTTCTTCTAATTTGTACTGATCAATGTCCATTTCAGTATTCTTACTTCCTGTCATTAAGCTGGCCTCTGTGTCTTCTTTGCCAAACTTTTCTACTTTTCTCCGCTGTAAAATTCAATCAGTTAGCAAACAATGTAATTTTGTTAAGTACTATACTATGCTGCTCATGCTTTGAGCTTTAGGTAAAAGCGCTATATAAATCCCTACATTATTATTCTTATTATTATTCTTCTTCTTATTCTTATTATTATTATTATTATTACAATGCAATGCAATGAAAAGTGATCTCTTTCTCTTTTTTTCAGAAAGCATTTTTACGACTATTTTGCAGAATGTGAAATAGGGGTTAACTGAGCGAGTGCGAATTCACTCGCTTGGTTGTTGGTTGGTCGATCCTTCCTTGGGTCGTAAACTTTTGTTTGTATTTCCGCTGACCAATCCACAACTTCACTTGACGAAGAGAA
>OMLO01005291.1_pt1 | contig 10829 bp, 7 predicted proteins | sample 1674811 | NCBI WGS metagenome assembly OMLO01 (sample SAMN06265003, study PRJEB25207) | coral metagenome | isolation source: Coral host | place: Mexico:La Bocana,Puerto Morelos, Mexico | collected 2008-11-13
GTTCAATCCATCTTCTCATCACCTCGGCACAGTCAGGATAGTTAAGGGTTGCCTGTAAGAATGATCATCAAAAACCACGACATTACATATACTTCTTACTAACTGAATCCACTACAATAGCCGTGCGTTTAAATATAGACGCACTATTTTCAATTGATTCATGGTCCAAGCGGAAAACCCAGGCCATAAATTCGACAGGATGCAACGAGGATCCAAAACTTACAGTACAGATCAAAAATACGAGGTTACTGAGACGTTCAATATTGTTATTCTGTCACTCTGTCCTTCACTTTGGGACTAGGACTTACGTAACTTGCTCTAGAACAGGAGGTGCTACCTTTGCGAGCCAAGCTGCTCGATCCCATTCCCCATATGTCTGAAGATAACGGCAGGCATCCAGTCCCTTGTCAATCAAACACAGCAACTGAACGCCCTCTGCAGACAATGGTGTGAAAGAAAAAACAATCAACAACAACAAAGGAACGCGCTGTTTATATCTATTTACTAGCTCAAACTCAAACAAGTAACCCACCATGAAGTGAGGGGAGCTCTAACTACCCCCTGCCCCATGCCCCCACCGATCGATCTGCCAAGAGGTACTTCCAATCTCTGAACCGTCCATAGTATAAGCAGGCTTGCAAAGCATCGCAGTGTCCTCGTCCCTCCTTTGACTAGATGATCAAATACGGGTATCCGACATTACGGTAAAGAACTCGCCAAACGATCAAACATCGTTCCATAATGCCATAATTTGCATTCAAATTCTCGCTACGAGCGGCCAAACATCAGACATGCCCAATAGCACTGTTAAATGAAGCTGTTTCACCGTTAAGCCATGCATTAAGACGGGTAAACGAACTATTGAGGAAGGTTAAACATATTCTCGACTCTCTATTCCTGTCCTAAAGCACAAGGATTCTCGCCATTACTTCCTAGCCTGAACGAACATGGCTTCACAACAGTACACAATACAAGCTCACCTGCTAGTTTTCCGCTAGCGATAAGATTTGTCGCTACAAGTTTAATGGTGCTTTGTGAAGCACCTGATGAGCGAATGGTCGCCACAAGGCAAGCTCTATGAAGATAAAGAACAAAGATAATTACTATAACAATGATTGGACAAGCCAGGACTAACAGTAAAGACACTCTCAAGGTAAATGGTATAAAATGTTTCAGGGGAAATGAGTTAAAATGTAGTGCAAGACCCACAGTCGTCCGTAGTACAACCAAGAGACGAAGCGTTTATTTTCATAAAATACTGGTGAAGTTTTCAGACCCTACCTGAGAGAATCCACATAATAGTTGTCATTAACAGCATCTGTTTCGAGGAACAACTGCACTGCTCTGTCGGCCTGCAACAAGAACACAATGCATAGTCTATCAATGTATGTAGAAAGACGGGTTGGATTGATGGTTTGTCTGACACTTGATAAAAAGATCCACTAGAGAAGTCAAGCAAGAGGCTATTCCTATGATATGCTGCTGCGGTGCTCACTGTGATTTTCAATTTCATTGCTATAGTTTTATCAGTACCAGAAGCCCATTACTAGGAACCTGCAACTCCCATACTGAGCCCATGTCACGGCATTTTCACAGACCGGTCTAATTTTAGGGGTTTTTTGCCGCGAAATAGGTTAGTCTGTGCTTGGAATTGGTCACTGAGGTTCCTGCGGGGGTCTGAATTCGCGCAATATTAGGGGTAGTTGTACGCCCCTAGTAATGTCAGTATTATAGCGTTCCCACCTGCCCTAGAAGCACCAGAGTTTCAGCGCATTTTCTTGTGTGATCATATGTGGATCTCTTGCTGTCATGAAGAGCGAGACGGTCCAGCTGACTTCTCTAAAAAACAAGAGAATAATGATTGAGAAATGGTCCGTAGAAAACTAAACATTTAACACCGATCCGGAGGGTGTGTGAGGGTATTTCCGTACCAGCCTGCCAAATAGCCTACTTTCAAATAAATCTTTACCTGAAATGCATCTGTGTCACTGATGATGTCATAACAAGTGTCGAGGGAGACTGGGTAGCAGCAACAGCTTTCGTTTTTGCTCGCTTCGGTCTCTTCCTGGCCACACAGTTCAAGGTCATCGTCGATTGACAATAGATCCAGGCTCCTGGAACTGAAGCTCCGCCTGAGTTTGGCTGTGGCTTCAGAGGGGTTGAATAGGTCAGCGGAGTACGATCTTGCTCGGTTGTACAAGGGTTGATGACTAGACTACAAGACAAACGTCGATTCCACAATCAACAACATACGAAATGCTTTATTTATATCTTTTACCGATTTTACGTACCTTGTGTTTTGAACACAACGATCTGGCCTTTTCCCGTCGGAGATAGTGAAGAGCAACTTCCCAAAACACCGTTTCTGCTTCGTCTCCAAACAAACTGAAAAGTGCATTTACACGAAAAGACGGATTTCAGTCCTAGAATTCGTGTCCTTTTGAGACCTACTCATCAAATTCAAATACGAGGGATGGGGTGCAAAGCGGGGGACGAGAGTTTGTGATTAGGGCACTGGGTAAGAGTACCAGTTTCCTTAAAATAAAGCAAGACACGACTTCTGAGATTGTCTCTCTACGTTATGAAACTTCCAAAATGGTTTCAAAGGCCCGATTGTTGAACACGTTGATAACTTCTTTGAGCAAGAACGCCTGCTTCTCCGTCTTTAACTTACTGTGCTGCAAGGTAACATTTCTGTGCAGTTCCCAAAGTTGAATTCAGCAGCAGTTCTTCAATATTCCTGACGAATACAAAGTGATACACAATCGTTATCAGAAGAACCGATTCACGGCCACTTCCGAAACATGACCTTCAGAATAATCTACAGGCATATCAACTCTCGAATGTACAAAGAGATGGTGGGTGGCGCTTAAATGTGCTGTGTATTATAAAGTAAAGTTCGCATTAGGCATAGTGATATATACTCAGTTACCTTATGAAACATTTTATCTAAATGAGCCTTACATGATTGTAAAAAGATATGATGAAACAATTTTCAAATCAAGGAAATCGTGTATACTTACGGTGGAATCATTTTAAGTTGATCCTGAATTACAGTCACCGATACTTCTTTCTTTAATTCCCTAAGATATTAGATGTAAAGGGAAGGTTACTAAAAGTAAGATAAGATCAAGTTGTTTTATGTGATCTGATAGATCCTACAGATCTTACAACACTCAAATCCGAGGCATAATCCAGCTGGGTAATATGTTTTTTATTGCCAGAAGGATATAACTCTGTGCTCGTGGATATGTTTGACACATCACCCTATGCGTTTTTCAATGCAATGAATATTTTACCTGAAAATGTAATAGGTTATACCAAAACGTATCACAAACTGAAAAATGATCCTTGGTTTTTATAAAAGAACAGAAAAACGTGGCATTAAATCAACTAAAATCTTACAAGTCTGAAATGTCTGTAAAGGAGTATTGGTCCCTTCCCAGCGGGTGCTGCATAATGGACTTCAAAATAAGACTAGTCTTTGGTTCCATGATGTGAGGGCACCACAAAGGACCTTTATAATGAAACAAAAACCAGTTAATCTGGAGGTCACATGTAAGGCCCTGTCCACATTGCGTTGAAGAAATTTGAAAACGGTCACTCTGAAAACCCGTCAAATCGTTTCCATTCACACTACGCCGAAAACGTTTAAGACGCAACAATCATGGTTCATCTCGGAGTTGAGTTTGAGGAAAACTCGAGTAGGGAACTCGCCAAATTATCGTCATCTTATCATTTCCGAAAAGCTCCGTTTTGGTGACGGATTAGTGTGACGGATTAGCGTGACGGATTAGCGTGACGGATTAGCGTGACGGATTAGTGTGTACGGACGGCCTAACGGTAGAAATAAAGCTGTATTTTCAAATTTCTCCGGCGCAATGTGGACGTAGCCTAAGATATCTTGAAATTTTCCAGAAAATATAAATTAAAGATCACAAGAGTGTAAAGGAATCTTAATTATACAAACTAAGATGTTACATTAACAAAGGTACTTAGCAAACAGGCTTAAAGTATGTTATTCATATCAGACCGTTTAGTGGATCTTTCCTGACAAGCCAGACTTAATGCCAAACTTTATCTTATACGTCGTATTTCCTCTAGCTTTTCCTGCCAATAGAAATATCTTGCCAGCATATGCCATCAACATGCACTTTATAAGAACAGCAAAACATTGAAGGAGTACAGACAGGTCAGAACATACCATCTAGGTCCATCTGAGCCATAGCTGAGGAACAGCTTTTCAGGTCCATAGTCATTACAAGAATGGCCCCGTTGGAATGAGTAGCAATTGGTAAATCTGAGGCAAGCCAATCCATGTCTGCTAGTGGAGGAGAGTCTTTTGGCAGCTTGTAACTGCTGTGAGCCTCAAACTTATGAAAAAATAGCCAGACAAAAATCAGGTTTAAATTTTTAGGAACAATTTCAAACAACATTTGCCTAAAAGGCACATTAAGGCTAGTTCTTCATTTCATCTTAGTGCCAGCTCTTAAAAAAATAATTTTTAAATCACGCAACATTAATTTATTATTTTGCAATGATTAGCAGATACCTTTTGTATATCCCAAATGTCCATCCCATCACTAAAGAGTACAGCAAGCTTGTTGTTCCCTCGGCCAGGACCAAACTTGATTTTCTTGATGTGGCCTCTGTGCGTTGCTACACTTCTGTAACAAAAAAGAGACCAAGAACAGAACAGATATGAGGAATTATCCTTCCTGCATGCAAGCACTGACAGTACATTCTTAATTAATTTCCTAGCAAAAGCAAATATAGCATATTAAGTTTCTAAACACACAAAAACACAGTGAATGTTAGTCACGAGCAGAATGCAAGTGATTTCAATAAGCTTTTAAGTAAGTAACATTTCAATTTGTGGGCTACCAATGGATGGTTTATGATGATTGAATCACCATAATCTGATGAATTTCCAGCTTACTGTTTACCTCGTTATTCTGGCTTTTAATTCCCAAATGCTCAGGTTGCCATCCACATCACTCAACACCAACAAATCTCCTTTCCAGGCTATGTAGGTGACAAGTCCAAGAGCACTCTGCCAAGACAGATTATAACTCATTTGCCAATGCTGTGACAATTTACGTCTTTACAGAGTACTTTATTAGTTTATAGAATCTGCTACAAAATAGTGCCATATGTACTTACATCACACTGGACTTTGGAGCCATCTTTAATCACTGTCCCTTCCACAAGAAAATGATACAACAGTCTGTCTTGATCCACACACACAAAGTGTTCTCTTATCCAGGACTTTAAACAAACAAACAAACAAAGCAAGACAATGGTAGCCTACTAAGGCAGATGATACAATACAATTTTAATGAGCTTTATAATGGACTGAGGATGTGTTATTTCATAATTAAATTACAATTTATATAACACTAAAAAAATAACGCTTTAAGTAAAATAAATAACAGCTAATTAATATATAGTTATCAACACTTAACGTCTAGTTAATCTATTATTCCTGTTAAAACACTTCTCTTGTAGCTAATGCTTTGTTAATAAATTCTTTAATTGTACATTAATTTTAGAAATGATTGAAAACTGAAAATTGACTTTTGCTCATTGTTTCTCAACACAGAGAAATCCCCTGTGCCAACAGGTAACATTGCATCATAACACTTGTTAAATTAATAATTATTCATGCAAGGAGAGTATTCTAGGGAATTACTAACTAAAGAAATAAAGTTGTTAGTCAATTTTTTTACTCAGGGTTGAAAAGGCCACAGTATTGTAGCCCTATCTAGACAGTTAAGTGTGAGAGCTACATGTAGGGAACACTTCTACCTGTGTTGGTGTGTGGTCTGTTCTGTTTGGATCCAGAACATTAGCAGCAATTCCAGAAGGACTCATCTCTAGCTGCTGACTCAGCTTTTTCTTCAGGTGCTTGGAGTGATGAGATGGAGACCATTCCTAATGAAATGACATGACTGCAAATCACTAAATGCCAAGTCTACATGTACCATCATTCAAATTGAACTTTTAGTCATTTTTGTCACAGTAATCAGCCACAAACAGAAGCAGAAAGGCACAAGTATCATTTGGAATGGTCAAATCCTGAGCCTTCCCACAGCCCCACATAAAAATGCTGCCCCAAACATTGAAGGGCTAATTCCTTACAAGTGTTATTTCCAGACTTCTTTTTTTAATGCATAAGAAAGAATGTCAATCTGTAGAGGAGGCATTGTACTAACTAAGGAAACAAAGTGTAAACGTGGCCATGAGCTCAGGAATGAGAACATTTCCATAAAGGTAACTGTAAGCAGAATAAACCGTAACATACCAAAGCTGTGACTAATGAAAAGTTTGCTGGCATCTCCCTGAGCATTGTAAGGTTCTTTAGATCCCACAGCTGTAGTGGCTTGTCTTTGATTATAACAAGGAAGTACTGTCTGCCATGTGCAAGAAATTATGTAATATTTTAAAAAGCTTAGGTCACCCATTCCCTGCAACTAAATTTCTGTGAAATAATAGTAACAGACAGTATATTCAAATATAGTTATGTTGTGGCTTACTAATTAGGAGAAAATTGGGAAGTTATTGACCTATTATTTATAAAAATGGGAGGCACGGTGGCCTCATGGTTAGTGCGCTTGACTCCAGATCGAGCGGTCCGGGGTGAAGCCCTGGCTGGGGACATTGTGTTGTGTTTTTGGGCAAGACAATTAACTCTCACAGTGCCTCTCTCCACCCAGGTGTATAAATGGGTACCAGCAAATTTAATTTCAGGGGTAACCCTGCGATAGAATAGCATCCCATCTAGGGGAGAGTAGAGATGTTCCTAGTTGCTTAGGTAGTGCTACAGAAACTGGGATAAGCTCTGGCGTAATGGGCCACATAGGCTTGTATGCAGACTTTACGTTTATCTATTTACAAAAATTATAATATAACATTTTAATGCATGTATATTATTTTTTAATTATTTAGAGATGCTTTGGGTGATCACCTAAGATGGGACACCTTCACAGCTTCAATGGCAGATTCGTCTGCTGCTTTGCCAAGTTCAATTGGAGTTGTTTGACCTACAGTTTGAGAAAGAAAATATTCCCCTAAGAGAGAGACATGTCATGTGATTACACTACAGACTCTTCTAAGGATATTAAAACATCAGCATAAAAATGGCAAGCAGCTTAAAGTGCATATGAAGTGAAATCAGTGTTTTCATATTTTGAAAGTTCAACATTTCAAAGACCCTATTCCAAAGTTTGAACCACGTTTGAAGAAAATTGGCGATTTTATAACATCCGAAATTTGTGCGATTTTGCTCTCAAAAGGGGTATTTGAATTGCGCGGCCAAAATGTCTGATCAGGTGGCCTGATGACATAGCATTGTGGACAAGACTACGAGATTGCAATAAGGTGTTGACTTAGAAAGTACGAAGGGAGATACTGGGAGATACTGCATCGCTGGCGCCCCTAACAAAAAAAGTTGTATGATTCGAGTAACACTCCAGGCATAAGTCATAGAATGCATCAGATTCTTGCCGATCCAGTTGTGAGGGATAAATGGGTCAAAATTGGTCGGGAAACATCGCCCTGATTTTGAGCCACAGTTGAAGTATTCTTCACTTTTACCGGTTCTTATGCTAACAAGTTGTAATTCACTCTTGGATGAACTCCCAGATGGCTGGGCCCAGGAAAAGAAACTGTCCAAGCTACTCCAGGCGATTCCTCTGCAAGAACAACATATTACAGAATAATATTAAGTTATTTCTCATGAGAGAATTCAAATCAGTTGTAATAAAATAATGTAAATTTAAAGCTGAAGCTATTCCTCACTTGACAGCTCCAGTGTGAATTGTATATTCTCTGGTTAGCAAGCCAGTGCCAAGGTTAAAAACTTGAACACAACCCTGGCTGTTTCCTACAGAAAAGAGAGAATTGTTTTTATTAGGTACAAGAAACCACAACATGTCTTTGACTTACCTTCCAAATGCACAGATAAAATGAAAAATTGTTTTTCATGCAAATCAACATTTGAAAAAGAAGGATGCAAAGACATAAATGACCATAGCAGTTGTGTAAAAAATTATTACCGGTATAAAGCAGCTGTTAAATTAAAGCCTGAAAAAAAAAATGTGTTAAGCTTAAAGAAGATTCAAATCTATGACCTCTGCAATATGGGTGCAGTGCTCTACCAACTGAGAAATCAAGCCAATTGGGCCCTAACTTTCTGACCTTGAAAGAATACAGTGTTGAAATTTCAAGGATTGATTTTATTTCAGCATATCCTTTCGCCATTCTATATTCAAGCAAGACACTTACCAACAGCTATGAGTGGTTTGTAATTTGCCCAGTTTTTTGTCGTCAAGGGTGGGCACATGATGGAGCAAGTTGGGGGTGATGACACAGCATTGGACAACACAACCATGATGAATTTGAAATGCGCAGAACTTGCAATCACATTTCCAGAGGTAAGAGGTGGTGGAACCACATCAGCAAGTGTCAACCTGGGACTTGTGTTGCACTGTGTGTGCTCTAGGTCTGCATTGCATGGCAATGAAGCTTTCACAGCTTCTTCTGACATGAGGGATGACTCTGAGCTTTGAAGCCTTGTAGCTTTTAATTCCCATATGATCATTCTACCATCACTGATTAACAGGGCAACTTTTCTTTCGCTGGTGGGACAGCACATGAAACCAAATAATCGGCTTGACTTGCTGAGTCGTAATGGGTCTGACTGGCATTTGTTTTCATAGATGATGTCTACTGATGCATTTGTGTCATTAGCTTCCTCGCCAGGTGTTTCAAAGTAAGGGTTATTTGCCACACGTCTTCGGACTCTCATAATCACACTGCCATTTTCATGCAAACACATAAGAACATCACGCTGCTGGCAGGGGATGATTTGAAGAAAGGAAGGACTGTTTCGTTCCAGACTGAAAGAGCAAACAGCCTGGTTGATTTCCATGTCTAAAATCATTACTTCTCTTGGAAACAATGCCAAAAGATGATGACGAGCCGATGGAAGGTATGCAAGCTGGAGGCAGTCACTAAGGGCAACACTCTCCTCTCCAGTTCTGAAACAGGAAAATTAATTAAGAATGATATAAACTGTGTTTCTTGCTTCTAAGATAGAGAATTAAAGAACACTCCAGGACTCATACCACTAAGCAAAGTAATTTGAAAAGAAGAATATTTAACACCTGTTTTTAGATTCTCCTCCTGCCCACAGTCTCATCCTAGAAAGTGCTGATTTAGAAGTCGAAGGTTTGTTTGTGTTCTTACTCTCCTGCCCAGTAGAAGGTGAGCCAACAAAACTACCACTGGGTGACGTGGATCCAGTGCTTGTCAGGTAAAACTTGCGGCCATTGCTATCTGGTGCTTTGTTGATGGAAAAATCATTGATGAACAGAATCCAGTCCTGGCACATCACTGAAATTGAGAAAGAAAAATACCTTTCAGAATTAGATTTTCTACACATTATTGGAAGGAGAGTTTAGCAATAAATACTACCAAGCACTGCATGGAGATTTTTAGGGTTTCATGATTATGTACACAGTGGCTACTGAATATTAATGGAAGAGATGAAAGCTTACAATAAATGGTAAATGGATTTTGAACCCTAACCTAACAATAATTTGTCAAGTTTAATCAAAGGAAATCATAGCTCTAACATTGTTTGCCAATCTCACGTCACATACTGTTTACAATTTTGGTGACAACCCAGTGTTTGACCACATTTCCAAACACCTTGAAGTTTGTCAAAAGTATGATGTCCAAGCAACTCTCTTCTGTGTGTTTGGAAATGTGGTCAAACATAGTCTTTCATGTTTGATATGAATACATTAAAAATAAGGACATTGTCACCATATTCTCTGAATTAACATTAAAAGAAATGTAAAGAGCATTTTGTATTTCAAGTGTGTCTACTAAAATTTAATTCCAAATTCAACATTTAGAAGTTCACGGTTTTAAGAACATACCCAGTGCTTTAATGCTTCATCAATCATGCATGTTCAATTTTCAACTGAAACTTACAAGTCACATTTGAAGGACTGAAAGGATCAAAAGCAAAGCACAACAATGGCTCTTGGAACGTCTTCTTCCACAGCTTTGTGCCAGTGTCGGCATTCCATAGAATCATTGATGATGGTGCGTGAAGCACTACTAAGAGATCATGACAAGCATCTTGAGTTGCAAGCCACTCCAGATCCAAGACCGGCCTGTTGCCGTCTGTAAACTCTGTGACGGCAGTGCCTTGAGAGATGTCCCAGACAATAACATTGCCAGCTGTATCACCAGAGGCAAGACGCAGGATATATGGTGAATTGAAGTCATGGTGGTAATTATCACGTGCCCATTTTACCTAAAACATCACAAATGAAATGTAACCACCAGCTGATATTGATGTGATCAAAGATTTAGTACAGTACTCTATTACTCTGTTTCACAGTCTTGTTAGTGGCATGTTATTGAAGCTCAGCAAATGTCACATTTACCTTACCTTTGTGCAAGGGGCAGTGTGCTGAGTAAGTACTTGAATAATCTGTCAAAAGTCAAAGTAACATTACGCTTAACATCAACTGTAACCACTTGGTGTATTTTACTTAATATTCAAATATTTAAACTTTATCAAGAAATTTCCACATAGAATGCAGATTTAATAATTAGCTCTTATTATCCAAGCAGGAGATATGGGAGAATCTTGATGGAGCCTTAAGTACAGACTGAATGCAATAAGGTCTGTATTCATCACCAAGGTCAAGATTTTCACATACAGACCAAGTTTTGAAGAAAACGGACAACTATTTTCAAAGACATGTTTCGGCATGCTTATGCCATCTTCAGTTTAATAGTGAATAACA
>OMLO01005292.1_pt1 | contig 10829 bp, 9 predicted proteins | sample 1674811 | NCBI WGS metagenome assembly OMLO01 (sample SAMN06265003, study PRJEB25207) | coral metagenome | isolation source: Coral host | place: Mexico:La Bocana,Puerto Morelos, Mexico | collected 2008-11-13
CGGTCCGTATCGTGAAAAACTGTGACCTCGGGCTTGAAAATGCTGCCCGAGGCCTGCGGCCTCGGGCAGCATTTTCACGATACGGACCTCCCAGCCGGTAAATAACATATATCTACCAAAACGTTAGCGTACGTATTTTGTATAAGGCTTTTCGTATCTATTTAGACTACGATGTAAACGCTCTACTTTGCCGTTGAGCGCGCGAAAGACTTCGCGAAGACACTGCGCGAGAGGAAAATTCTTCTGTGTACGAGTTCTTTCGCCAGTTTTCCTCTCACTTTCGTTTCAGTTGCACTCGACAGCTTAAGAGAAAAGAAGGGCTGTTTGTCATTGCATATCTAATCAAAATTAGCATAGGAAAATTGGTCTTGCAATAGATTTTGCTGGAGTAAGTAACCTTTACTTAATAAACTAGCAACTACGTCCGGACTCCCAAACCTGTGGGAAAAACAAGCAAAAACTATCAGAATAAAACGTCAGTAAAGCGCTTTTGAAAGCCACAAAAGACACTACAAGTAATTCCTTATTCATAATATGCCGAATTGAACCTTAGTATCGGTTTTTTTATATTTAGTAAACCATGGGAATATATTTATTTTAGTAAAAAATGTGGCCCTGTAAAAGATATTTTATATGGTGTAGAAGTTTCTTAGAAGTATGAGAATTAAAGATTTAATAGCAACGTGACTGAAATAAATTTATATATTTGATATTCTTAGAAGGCCATGACAGGAAGACAAATACGTGGGATGAGAGCATTCCACGTAACTTCCCGTTTAATATATTGTCGCTTAAAAGTAGGTTACTTTTCGATGCAAAAACAGTGCTATCCGTTAAAACACATCAGTTAATTTGTGTGCGAGATTTTTAGCCGTGAGCCCTTCTCCCCTCAATGTACGAGACATTCTTCGCCTGCGTTCCAATGTGAAAGGAAACCCCCTTCCTCCCCTCCCTTCTGAATGTGAATGTAGTTTCCAGTTTCCAATCGGTGCTTTTTTTGCAAAAATGCGTGGCGATTGACGCAGTTACCTCCCAAACGATCTAAATCGTAAACTATGTGGACAGTGAAAGGACTAAGAACAAACAGATATGGTATCGTTGCTCGCAAGCTGCTCTCTTTACAACAAAGGAGCTTCACTCCGGATAAAGCAGAGCGAGTTATGGCGATCCGGCGAGAAGATATCAATGTGTGGGAAAGGCGCTCCCCAATTGCCCCCTCGCATGTTGCTGAACTTGTTCATAATGGAATAAAAGTTCTTGTACAGCCTTCGACAAGACGGGCATACACGATGGATGAATACGAGAGAGCAGGAGCAATCATAACAGAGGACTTGACTCCAGCTTCGTTAATTATAGGTGTTAAAGCTGTACCGATCGACTTACTCATCCCGAACAAGACATACGCATTCTTCTCACACACGATAAAAGCACAAGAAGCGAACATGCCTCTTTTGGACGCAATGCTTGAAAAGGTAAGAATAGTTTTATTATTAATTACTGAACAGCAAAACTGGTTTGAAATTGGTCACTGATGATCTATCGATGCCGATTATTCCCAACAGAAAGGTCCGGTTATGCAAGCGCGAACTTTTATTTTTACGCGGGCTTCGAGCTGAGCTCTCTTATAATGTTTCTCTCTGCCATGCATAGTAACTATTAAAATCTGGTCATCTCTGACCAGAGTCTGTTAACCTGCATGTATTTAACAGATTTTGTATGAATTCGGTTTGCACCACGTGCTAAATATATTTCACACCTGTGTAATTTTGTTAATCCCGATCATAGCTTCCATATTGTTATGAAAATTTCCTTGTTCGCTCACGCTAACTTTTTTCTTTACTCATAGAATATACGGATAGTTGACTACGAAAAAATGGTAGACAGCAAAGGGCAAAGAGTTTGTGCTTTTGGCAAGTTTGCTGGAGTTGGAGGTGCGTAAAAAAAAAACGGTGCATAAGTTTTTATTCTCGGACCGAAAACCGGTCTTTGTCTCTCGTGATGTTGTGCTGATGACCTGGGGGTGTGTTTGGGGGTTTGGTCATCAAGTCGTCTGGAGCTGGTAGGCATTTATCATGCAATCGATTCGGGTTAGTGAGAATACTAATACTGGTAATTTTCCCTGAGTTATTTATTCAATTCTTTTGTGGAAATCTTTAAATTGGATTTTTCATTTAAATGAATTTTTTATTTATTTTTTTAAAGAAATTATTTGCTCACTCTTGACCATGTTCAGTGGCCTTTCAACCCTGTTTATAGCTGTTATTTTCAGCCTCCATAATAAATTATGCTCAGAGGGGATGTCATTTGTCTAAGAGGATGATGTTGATGGTTTTCTCAAATTTTTTTGGATAATTTTATTTATACAGGTATGATAAATATACTTCATGGCCTTGGATTACGACTTCTAGCTCTGGGACACCACACTCCTTTCATGGTATGGTATCTTTCTGAGTATAATCATAACATACTTCTCTTAGTGTGCTTGTGTGTGCGTTTTATGTCTTCCTTTGGTTTTGCATGTTTGCACTTTTGAATCTGCTTTTATTAACATATTGATCATTTTGTGTGAGGATGGTCTGCAGAATTTTTTCATCTTTAAAGATTATTATTTTCTTAAAAAGTTGTCAATTTGAAACCAGGATGATCACATACAAATTCTCTTTACTGGATAGAGCTGAGAGGATTTTATTTTGTATCAAAAGTGCTTCAGTTTTGTGAAATGAATATCCGGTGGATGAAAGTTTAAGCCTAAAATTGCTGTTAGTAGTCAATTTGCATGTTTTCTTAGCAGGTCACTCTAATCACATTAGACATTATGTCTTTCTCCAGAGCTGTACCCATTTTTTCTTCTTTATAATTAAGTACCTTTTGGGATGCTTTTCACAGGGCATATCAAGAATGTTCAGCAATGGCTTTTATTTTAGCAAGACATAGGCCAAAATATCTATGTTGATATTGCCATACCAGATCAGCCATCCAATATGGCAGGATATGAGGACAGTAGATACGATATCAGAGATCTGATTGGTTAATTATGGATTTAGGTATAAATGGTAAAACTTAGGTACTAGCAAATTAAAGACAGGTGCAAATAATTACACTGTCTAACATTTTCACTGGTTTTGCAGTATTTGGGTGCAACTCACAATTACAAGAACAGCAGAGCGGCCAAACTTGCCATCTATGAACTTGGAGAAGATATCAAGGCTGGTAAACTGCCTGCTCATTTTGGACCTCTCTCATTTGTATTTAGTGGCTCAGGGAACGTGTCCCAGGTAATTTGTTTAATTTTTTTCCACTTAAAAGAGTGTGATTTAATATTGCATGTTGAACAATCATGTTCTATTATCTTTATTGCCTTTGTTTGAAAAGAAATGGAACACCACTCTATTAAAGATTACTAGATATCTGTTCATCAGTATTCCTGGATGATAAAGTAACGTTTTGCAATGTAAGCACTTAAGTCTACTGAAATCTAGTTAAACTTTGTTTATTAGTTTTTGTTATGTGTGTCTTTGTTTCTTTGTTTTGTGTCCCTGACCTAAACATGTGATTCAATTTTTTTATTTTAACTGGCTGCCTGGTATTTTTAACTCTTACGTCATTTGTATACATTGTAATCAATTATTTCTAACTCTAAACTGCAGAGAAAAAGTCATGATTGATCATTGGAAATGCACACAACTTTATTTTTTCTTTAAGCAGTTGTGAAATTAAGGCCTGAAAAACTGCTTAAAGTTGTTTGCATAACTGGGATGATCAATCATATCTTGGTATAATAGTTTTTGTTCTTGTTGTGGACTAAACAAATTTTTATTGTGACTCTGAGATGGCTACTTTTTGTCCAAATCCCAGTTTCACCCATTTTTTTTGTTTATGAATCTCTGTCCCATTGACTGAAATCCCATTTTTCCATTTTAAAAATAGGCAAATTTCAGTTCCCATTTAACTCCTTGAGACCTATCCTGTGAGTCTCATGGACATTTTCTTTTCAGAGATAAGTAGCCTTACACATCTGCTTACAGTCTGTGTGCTGTCAGATAGGTCACACAGTATTATGTAATGATTCTCTGTAGGGTGCCCAGGAGATGTTCCAGGAACTTCCACATATTTATGTTGAGCCACATGAGCTGAGAAAAGCTATTCAGAGCACTGGTAAGAATTTCTTCAATATAAATATATATTTCTTTTCTTTCAGTTCATGTCAGTATCATGCTCAAAGTGATTATTTTCCTTCTTATTATTACGTTAATCTTAGTATTGTTCTTCTGTCTTTTTAATGTATCATGGTCAATCATATGGTTCTTCTATAGACCATCGGAAAGTCATTGGTACTGTTGTGAGCCGTGAAGACTATCTTGTACCCAAAGCTGGTGGAGTGTTTGATGCCGAGGAGTATGATGCGCATCCTGACAGATACAGATCAACATTTGCTGAAAAAGTTAGACATTTAATTTTTTTTTTTAGTATACAAAGGAAATTATGGCAAGACATGTATGTGCGTATAGCCTTAAAAAATATGAAGTGAACTGCACAAAAGAAAAGCATGAGTCACAAAAAGTACTTTAGTCTGACACATGCACAAACTTTTTTACTCCGAAAATGTTTCTAGTGACTGTTTTATAGCCATCTTATAGCCAGTGTTGTTGTTTATCTGCAGATAGCGCCTTATATGTCTGTGTTGGTAAACGGCACCTACTGGGCCCCTAATGTGCCACGCCTTCTTACTTATGATGATGCCAGAAATCTTCTTAAGACAATGAACAGGTCCAGTGCTTATGGTGGTTGTCCTAGCCTGCCTCATAGATTATTGGCAATCTGTGACATCTCTGCTGACACTGAGGTAATCATTTGGTAGCTTTAATTGTTTTTTTTTTTTTTTTTGCAGTTTTGTTGAATACAGTTGTTAGATATTCTAAGACTTGTGCCTTAAAATTTTTCAGTAGTAAGTCAGTCAACCTTGACCAGTCAAACAGTTAATAATAATAACAATAATAATAATAATACATTTAGACTACCATCCAAGACCGTGTTTGCTGGCGTAATGGCTAATGCATTCACCACTGGATCAAGCGGTCTGTTTCTGCTGCAAGTCCTGACCAGGGAGACACTTCACTCTCACAGTGCCTCTTTCCACCCAGGTGTACAAGTGGGTAGTGGCAAATTTAATGCAGGGGGTACCTTAGCTTATTTTACCATATTTGACAATGTTATGTTGTTTTCTCTAGGGCTCTTTGGAATTCATGACAGAATGTACAACAATAGAGTATCCATTCCAGCTGTACAACATTAAGTCAGGAACCTCACAGATTGGGTAATCTCATCAAAATAAAATAACTTTATTTTACTATAGTCGGTACATTCTCAATTTGCCAATTTGTAATCATCTTTTTACAACCCATCTTCACACATTGCAGCCATCAGTGAGACAACTTGAACTTTAATGCCAACTTTTATTAAATTCAATTTATTTTGTTGTCATCTTTAAAGAATGGCTGGTGATGGAGTTCTCATTTGTTCAATTGACAATCTTCCTGCTCAGTTGCCAAGAGAAGCCACTGATTACTTTGGTAAGCTCCTGCTACCATGGCTTCCAGAAATGGTAAGTGAACAGGGCATAAAGAGTATCATTCAAAACTGCTGACTTGACATTGAGTGCATGTTTTAATAAGGTGTACATTAGGACAAATACACCTACATGTAGTATATTCACTAAATACCTTGCTTGACTGTGAAACCTTTTACTCCTTCTCTCCTCCTCCAAAGTACTGAGGTGGTAAAACTTTAGGACAGGGTAACCTTGCTGTAACAAACCTCTATATATAAACAAATTTAAGTCCTTGTTATAATGAGAAATATTCTTCGCCTCAGAAAAAATGAAATATATCGAAAAGGACCTTGATACAATGGAACCTTGTTAATTTAAGGAGAACATATTTTGCCAGTCTCCTGGCCCTTCGTTAAAGCACAGTTTCACTGTAGTTAGCATTTTTACATTCAAGGTAGCTGACTGAGTCTTTTTTCTACTTGTGTTACAATAATTATTCAAATTGATATTTATTTTTCAGATTGATTCTCATGCTACTGATTCATTTGAAGAGCAACATCACTTATCTGACACAATCAGAAATGTGAGTATTACCTAAATGGTATAATTGCTATAAATTTAAGTTGTAATTAATTGGCCAGTGATTGTCTTTAAACAAAGATAATAGTTGATGACAGAAGAGCTTCATGTAGCGTCTACCGTGTACTCAAAATTTTAAGAGTGCAGAACTCCATTTTGTTAATTTAATTGAAAACATACAGTAAGTACATTTTTATATTTATTCCATTTTCCAGGCTATTATCACTTCTAATGGATCACTGACAACTAACTATAAATACATCGCTGATCTGAGGAAAAGGTAAACCAATATACTTGTCTGTTAGGGTAAATTTCTCAGTGAATTATCCTTTGATTTTAAAATGTATCCATGGAGTGTGTCTATGGAGTTTATGTCCACCTCGTTAAGTACTTGAAATTCCCTGGGGGCAGCAAATGGCCAAAATGCTCCTATGGGGGCTTGGTAGCCAGTAATAGGCAATAAGTTCCCAGGCATCCAGGAGGATTAGAAGTGCGTTCTTGTAGAAGTAAATTGGCATTGCCTAAGCAGCCTCACTATCTACTTGAAACATAGTTTCAGTTAGAGTAACTACTAGTGGTTTATAATTTGTGGAATTCATTGAGATTAAATCAATTGAGAAAATAAAGAAGCAAATCAACCAATGCATGTATTCTCGCTCAACAATCTGACTTGTAAATTTTAATATTTTTTTAATTGATGATCTATTTTGTGATTGTAATTAGGTAAGATTAATTAGCTTATTAATTGTAGTACCCAAAAAAAATTGCATGTTTTTTGTAGGATCTTATTATTGGTTTTAAGGTGCCAAGCTTGAAGTCATTCTGATCAATTTACTAAGTTAAATTTCAAGAATGTGGCATTTTTAATTACAGTATTATAGCAAGCTGTTCTTTGCTGAAGTCATTTTTCTTATCATTTTGTTTCTGTTTGTGCCCCTTTTCTAAGGCAAGAGGAAGCTAAAGCAAGGGCATTAGGGCCAAATGTATCTGTGCCAATAGCACAGAGAGTCCTGTTGCTTGGATCTGGATTTACTGTGGCACCATGCATTGAATATCTTACAAGGGACAAGACTCTTGCAGTCACAATTGGTAAGTAAGTAAGGTTTTTAGTCTGCATAATTATAGCCATCAGTGGTCCCTAGAGGGGGTCACAAAACTTGAGAATTCTTCAAGACACAATATGACTGTTAGCTGCATACCCAAATGTCTGACCTTTTTTGATATGTTACTTAAATTACTTGTTTCAACTCTGTTATAACTATTCAACACATTTCAGCCTCTGATAGTATCACTGAAGCAGAAGTACTAGCAGCCAAGTACAGAAACACAACTCCAACCCTCCTTGATGTCACACAGTCAGAGGAAAAGTTAAACAAGTTGATCCAGCAACACGATGTTGTAATTAGGTAAGAGTGTGTTGTGATTAATACTTCTCGCAGTCTGCCCTGTTTCCTCTGGCACTCTTCATGCAGCATGAACTAATAAGGTGGATAGCAAGTAGCTCACTCTGACTTTCTCTCCTTTGGCAGAAGTGATGCCCCTGCCCTTAGTAGTTTGCTTCAGTTTGCCAGCCCTGGTTTGTATTCTTGCATAATGGAGATCTATGAGAAAGGAGTGTCTTTGCTAAGAACTCATTGATCCTTATGGCCAGCCTTATGACCTTTCTATCTTTTCTATACCTGCAGGCCAATATTCCTCCTTTAGTGTCTATAAATGTAGATTTATAGTCTGAGGTTTCAGTATTAGGGATAATAGTTTGCGTTTTCATTGCAGTTTGCTTCCTTACTCTTTGCATCCTGTTGTTGCCAAGGGTTGTATTGCCTTTAAAAAGAACTTGTTAACAACAAGTTATGTACTGCCTGCCATAGAGGAACTTCACCAGAGGTACTGAATAAAATCTGTTACTGTACCATCATAACATGAATCAACAAAATGAATACCTGTGATCCATAGCTGTAGTTCTAAGAGAGCTATAATCAGTTTAGACAATGTGTTCACCTTGTTGTGTTGGTTTGATCTCATATTTTTGGCAACAAGCAGCCAACAACTGTACATGCAGTCTAGTTGCTTTGTACCTCTACCTCTCTAACACACAAAGGCTTTGATTGGCCAAATCAGTAACAAAAGCACAGGTATCACAGGAGGCCTAGACCCCTTCCCCCTTACCCAATTGCTCTTCAAAAAGTGGGGAAGTGTTGCACGATTTTGACAGTTTGGAACTTCGAAATCTTAGGCTCTACGTTGTCACTCCAGGATTCTGCTTGTGTGCATGCCTGGATCAACTACTTAAACTACACGTAATGACCAAAACAAGATGAAAATGACAAAAGTATTTCAACAATTTACTGAATGCCAGTGACACAATGTGCAGTGAAATTAAAGAAATCAGGGCTTGCATCACAATTAAACTTAAACTAATTCTCTTTTAGTGAATGTGAATGTATCTTTTTGTTTTATGGAACTTTGGATTTGTTCTATTTAGTGCTGTTGATGCTGGAATAGCCATTGTCAATGAGGTGGGACTGGACCCTGGTATTGATCACTTGTTAGCCATGGAGTGCTTTGATGATGTTAAAGCTGAGGGAGGGGTGGTAAGTGGAACTATTTGACACTAAGCTTGAATGAACAGTCATGTTAGGTGTTGAAGCAGTTTGATTTTAGTTTTCTAAAACAGCTTGGCCCGTGTGTAATGTGGTTGTCAAGAAGTGTTTTTAAAAACGGATAGGAAATGATTCACTTAAGTTAGTCTCCCATGGCACCCAGGCACTTCCAGAGCACAGTCCTAAAGTTGCAAGTACTTCACAACATTACCCCTTGACAATTTATTGTTAATGTAATGAGAAAATACATGTGGACAACTCAAGAGTCAATACTCTTACTAAATAGACACCCTTTTTGGACTTTAGAGTATTTAGGTTCCACTCATTTGCGTTTTATGTAATGTTTAGATTACGTCCTTCCGCTCATATTGTGGCGGGCTTCCTGCTCCAGAGCATGCTGACAACCCTTTGAGATACAAGTTCAGGTAGATCTATATGCAAACTCAGTGCTAAGTTTTAACAACTCTTTTGTCAAGTATATGGAGGCCATGTACACCATTTAGGCCTTAGGAATTCCCTATGAGATCTAACAGAATGCAGTTTCAAAACAATTTTTCATAATGATCACAGATGCTCAACATACAAAGATAACCTTCACATGACAGACTTTAGTCTTACTCATGTTTGAATGTTTATAGCCAAATCAAGTAAAGTGTGCCCCTCAAGATTTCATTGATGAATTGATTATTTGAACACTGAACCCACCAGTCGTTTCAAGAATGCAATAATGAATTGATTATTGCAGAATTAAACCCACTAGTCGTTCCAAGAATATGGCTAATGGGTTTAATGTTCAAAAAATTAATAAAAAAATTAATATTGATTTTTCAAATGAGTAGCAAATTCAATATTCAAATAATCAATTCAATGCAACCTTGAGGGGTACACTTCACTTGGTTTGACTGTAAATCTTCAAAATTGTTGTAATATTGTTATCTATTTGTTGATTTTACTTGTTGTGTATCCTTAGTGTATGATATTTTGTTCCTTAGTTGGAGTCCACGGGCTGGTCTGCTGACAATTATGAACAGTGCTAAATATCTTTGGTATGGAAAGGTAAGCTGCCTGTCCTGCTAAGTCATTGGAATGCTACTCATTGAATACTCTGCAGATTCTGTGACACTTCATTTGTACAATGTATGTAGTGTATTATGGAAGCAACGAACAACTAACGTCGGAAGAACTTTAGGAGATATTTTCTGGTTTTGCACTCGCAATATTTTTTAGCCATACAGTTACAAACCACGCCCAATCATTTTGGCCCATGTTTTTACTTGAATTTCGATCGGCTAAGTGCATATTATTTTCCCCTGACTGACCAGATGTAGTGAGGTCAGTTTTGGTTACCTACATGTACGGTCGTTGACAGGTCGCATATGCATATATAAGGCATTGTCTTTGACTCTACATAGTGCATAATGTATCTTATTGTCAATCTCTCCCCCGTAGCTCCCCTTGGGGGAGGGGAAAGTGAATTGGGAGTGAGAAGGCGCGCAGGGAATGATTGGAAGAAGATAAGGGCGGGAGCTCCGCCTCTCTTCTCTCATTCCCTTGCAGGCGTTCCCTCTCCCCAGCCTCCAAACTACCGGCGTACACAGTCAAGGCAGCATGAAAAGGAGCCTCTGCGGAGGAAAGAGTTCTATATTGGTTTTTGTTTCAATTTGGTTTTTGTTTCAGACTGTGGAAGTTGCAGCAGGCGGGGCTTTACTAGAGGAGATCAAACCATCAGACATGTTCCCAGGCTACAGACTGGAGTGTTATCCTAACAGAGACTCCACAATGTATGGTGGACTGTACAACATCACTACAGCGAACACTTTAATTAGGGGAACTCTGCGTTTTGAGGTGCGGTGTACATAATGATTGTATCATAATATATTACGGTTTCCCCATAGAAAATGCGTAAGTTGATTAGTTGAATACCGTGATTGCGTAGTTCTTCTTTTTATGGCACGTCACAAATCCTTGAATTTCATTGTCTATCGCATTCAAATTGGCTGTTACAAGATAAAATGCTGAATTTGGAAAGTTAACTAAGTGAAAAAGACGTCTTTAGTGTGGCCATTTGAGTGTGATGTCCAATTAAGACAACGTTGGTTACC
>OMLO01005293.1_pt1 | contig 10829 bp, 9 predicted proteins | sample 1674811 | NCBI WGS metagenome assembly OMLO01 (sample SAMN06265003, study PRJEB25207) | coral metagenome | isolation source: Coral host | place: Mexico:La Bocana,Puerto Morelos, Mexico | collected 2008-11-13
CTTCAACATCAAAAAATCAGTTGTTTTTCCAGTTGAGCTTTATTACGTGAAGGTTGCCTGTCAGGAAGGGCCCTCCCACCGTCGTATCAATATATTGATCACTGCTTATGAATCAATTGTGTCCCTCTATATAGAAACATAAATAGTGATATTTACAGATCTCTCCTGGGCGCCTTTGTTCAATTCGCATCCCGTGGGTACTAAATATGCTTGGGTTTTGTCGTAGAGCAACTTGTGATTTAGGGCAGACAGCATGCATAGGAGATGCCTTCAAGCTCCTTGATCCACATGTGCCCAGAGTCCATGTTTGGAATGTAAGCTAAAGAGCCCACCAGCAACTTCACCCCTCAGAGAAACTTTTTTGGCTCGTAAAAACGGTCAATCTCAAGAGTTTTTGTGTTCTAGAGGGAGCGCAGGTACAGACATGGCTGACATGGAATGAACCAATTGCACGTCCATGTGCGTGTTGTTCAGTTCGCTTCTTGTCGTTGCTATACACGCTTGGGTTTTGTGTCCTAGAATCATTTGTGATTAAGAGCACCTTGGAGGACAACGTACCTAGAATATGCGGTCATCGACAGATGCGCCCAAAGTCCATGTCAAAAAGAAAAAAGGGGGGCCATTGGTAAATGTATGATACAATAGCTAATGTCTGGAAAGAGGAAGGCTGGTTTCCCGAGAAAAGTTTTGCACATATGCTAGTAGCGTAAGTTTATATTCACATATGTTTTTCGACATATGTCAATATATACATATAACTATATATATACATACCTGAATAGGTTCATGCAAAAAAGGTATATATTAAGAGTTTTTTTAGAGACGTAACTTCGAAATATGTACTTTATAATCGCTAATCTGTGGAGACGATACTGATCACAGAAGCTGTTGCTTCAGTAGTCTCTTGTCTTTGAGAGGGCCTCACAGGACACCAAAGCTAGCTAATCCAAACAAAAACTTTAAGTGAAAGAAGTCATAGAGATAGATATTCTTAGTACTGGAGAATCTGTCTCCCATCCAACCCATCTCTATATGGTGTTCACTGTTCGTCCTGAACTGGGCGTACCAATTTGGAGTACCAGTGTTGATTTCAGCGAAGGATCTTCTTAGGTTTGTTGAGGGGTTGTTGAGCAGCTTGCTCTTATACAAAAGTAGTGAAGATTAATATGCTTGTCACTAGTAAGGTCTGGCCACATCCGAAACTTTTGATACCTGCCTCTTTTCTTGCGCATCTTTCATGCTTCTCAGTACCTGCTGTCACAGTGCTATGAGTCTTTGTGCCTGTCAAGAAAGCTGTGTGTGTGAAGTGTTTGCAGGCCTGACCAAAAAAGACAAGTTGCGTGGCAATTAGTTACCAGCTAAAGTATTGTTGGGGAGCAGCAGGCGACAGTAGTAAATGCAGGTACGTCATCCTTTATTGCAAACATGCAGGTATGATATCCGATTTTGTCACCCTCGGGCTCTTGTGATCAAAGTCTTGTGTGCCCAATATGTATCCTAGTGATCAAAAGGGGGCTAACATTTTTCACATTTGCTACGATGAAGGAACACAGTCCCCAGCGCGGTTCGAGCGAAGGGTTGCAGTAGAGTAAGGGCAGCAAGATCCTTTGCATTAACTCTCATGTCCTTAATACACTGGTTGCTCCAGGTATTGAATACTTCCCCAGCCATGATGGTTTTTTGTGCGAAGTCATTGAAAGAACAGCAGCGTCTGAATCTAAGTGTACAATACTGACATGTTCTGTGAAGACCGTGACGGTAGAAGTATTCTGAACGTGGCAGGCAAACCAGGTCATATCGGGGCACTAGTTGCTTCCATGCTTAATTTTATGTTGAAATTTTACTCTGAATGGGAATCCTGATTATGAACTAGTATTAGAGCCCTGGACAGTATGTGCCGGGCTCAAATATGGACCACTTGTTAAATCTTTGCCACATGCCAGCTGAAACACATCCTGCACATCAAGATGCAACTCCTCATGAAGCTGGGATTCCAAAGGGCTGAAAGTTTGGGTTGGTTCTAACTTGGGCGCTCAAAAACCATCCACCAGTTCTGACCCCAAACAAAAGAAGGGTATGGCCCAATTCCAAGTGTATATAGATATTCACATATTATCTATCCATTTTTACGGTGGAGTTTCCAGATCAAAGATTAGGGTTCTAGAGAGATGAATTCTAGATAGATGAAGCAATGAAAGTTAGATCCATCGAACCTGTCTTGACGATTCTAGGGATGGTTCATTCCCAAATTTCTCTTTGCGCATAGCCGGAAGAGAAAGACTTTCCCATTCACCACCATATTCTGTCTACTTTCCCCCCGCAAACGATTGGGAGTACATAATTGATTGGTCAACGCAAAGGATCTTCTTAGCAAATTGTGGAATGTATACCTTGCTTCTGGGAATTCGAAAGTTATTCATTACGTTTTTCCAGGATGTTTCTGGGTCTTCTCATGTGAGGTCATGCGAAGGGCCTTTTTCCAGTTTTTTTCCCCAGTGTGGGTGTTACTTTTCTAGGTTGTTACTTTTCTAGGTTTCAAACACGTATTCAAGTTTTGGGAAATAGTTGTCCGTTTTTTGTAGGGGTTCTAATGTAGGGGGTATGCTGGGCCTTTCTTTACCCAAGGAATTATTGGAAGATAAAGTCCAAATGTGCTTTTCCCCCAAAATGCAGGAAAGGCATTTAGAATCCAGTAAGGAATGTGCAAACTGCGGCGCCAGGGTGTTCCCCTTATTTTTTCAGGGAATAGCTACTGACAGAAAATCCAGTGCAGTTCAAAGCCAGTTTTTTTTTATAGTTATAAATATCTTTCTATTGATATCTACATTTATATACAGAGTATATATATATGTTTATATTTAGAGATTTTAAGTTCAGATACATATTTATTTTTTGAGTACAATGTATTTTTCTATCTCATATGACTTTTTGCATTATAGATTATTCATCTTATTGTTGTTTTCGTTTTTTCATCTCCATTTTGAATTTGATTTTTATTTGTTTCAGACGTACAAATTCTTACTGTATAAGTTGAATATATTTTTGTTTCGACTTATTTTACAGTAGTTTTTTCCTGTTTTTTGAAATATTGATGAACATACATATATAATGCAATATATCTCTCTATGTAACACTTTTTTGAGTATTCATTGTTTGTAACATGTTTTTTCAACAGTTTATAAATAAGGATTATGTATGATAGATAAATAATAACTATCTTTTAGATCTGTAAATTTTGAAGTTGGAATATTTCATATTTTGGTATTTTTCATCGTTGGGTGGTGCTGGTTGGGGGTTGCGCCCCGGGTTTGAGCCGGCAATGCTTTGGATAGGAGAGTCAGCAGAATGCCGACCGTACTGCGCAAAGATTTATAGGTCGACTCGCGTCAGGTCAGAATGTGCTTCCAATCTTGAACGTCATTTAGTCGACAATTTTAGTGTGGTTTCTCGTTTGAATATTGTGTTTCTAGGATTTTAGCTTTGGGTTTTTCACCTCAATGTTATTTTTCTAGGGCTTGTATGTGTTTTCTTTTTTGGATGTAGTCTTTTTTTTCCACTTGATTTTTTTGGCGGATTTTGTGTGTTTTCGATTCGAAGCCTTTTTTTCTAGCATTTCTTTTGCGTCTGCTAATTTGGCTAAACACATGTACGTTTTGTTTTGTTTTTCTTATTTGAAGTTATTATTCTAGGACTTTAATTTGTTACCTCAATGGAATGTGATTTCATTTGAGGTGTTTCCTGTGTAGCTGTTTTGGCTCAAGGAACTGATGCATCGACATCCGACTTATCAAGCGTGGGACTGACCCAGATTCTTCTTTGACCTCTTCAAAGCAACCTGGCCCGCTGGCCCACGCAATGGGCCCAGTCGGGATCGCTTGTGTGTGGTGGACTGTCCTTTTTCATCACTTAGGGCTCCAGAGCTTCTGCCAAACCAGCAGCGCTAGGTTTCAATAAACCGCTCGAAGAGCCATTGTCTGCGCCCCTGCCCTGCGAGTGCTGTACTTGCGAACCGGCATCCGTGCGCTGTTTCCGTGAAGCCGCCTGCTTTGTCATTGGCCCGCTCAGTGTCTTGGGCAAGCCGTGGATACAGTTCACCCGGGCTTTGTCGGGCTGAGTAAAACATTCTGCCGCGATGTTGCAAAAGCTCGACGTACCGCCTTGCAACCCCAGCCCAGCTCAAGATTGTCACAGCACGGAGCGCAAAGCGTCGGCGTTGTGACTAGGGTCGGCAGGACGAATGAGATCTTTCTCTATGGAGACAATCGGCGGCTGCGTTGTCTTAAGAAATTCCAAAAAAAAGTTCTGAGACAACCAGCCTTTGCGAATTGTCGGTTGAAAGGTCTCAGGCAGGAGCCCAAAGGTAAGGTACCAAGTGGCAGATACTTCTGCTTGGCGTCCACGGGTGCCGCGCACTCAGGACACAGCTGGTCAAGCTTCGAGACGCTGTCCCTGGTTTTGGGCACCTTGTCAGGTGCTCCATTAGCCTGCCAAGCAAAGGCTGCATTCCAAAAATAAAGTTTGGGTGGCTCTGGGAATCACCTCATAGTCATAGAGGCAACAGTCTCTTTGCCTGATGAAGAGTCCCGCATGCGCAGTTCTGCGAAATTGGAACTAAGTGCAGCAAAAGAATGGGCCTTGGCTTCGTGACCGGATGCTCATGGACGAAATTACATTCCGCGGCGGCAAGCGCTGCAACCCCCCACCCCAGCGCCCTTCTTATTCCGGCAGTGAGCGCCACAAACATGTTCTTGTTAGGTTAGTTAATTGTTTCCACCGCCTAGCGCTGGGTTGGTGTAATGTATTTAAGTTGACTATCTCAAAATGTACATATATTTACAAATATTCGGTTCATTTGGATTTCACCTGTCTCAATATTTAGGTTTGATTTCTTTTTTTGATAAACAGATCTTTTGTCTGTATTTAGTTGACCACCATCATCATCATCACTATAAACAGACCTTTTTCGTTTTGATAAACAGATTGGGTTTAATTTCACTATACATACCATCTTCATCATCACCATCATCATCACCATCGTCATCATCATCATCATCATCATCATCATCATCATCACCATCACCACCACCAGCATCATCATCATCATCATCATCATCATCACCATCACCATCATCACCATCATCACCATCATCATCATCATCATCATCATCATCACGACCAAACTATACCACAATCCATAGTCATCGTGACGCATCACCGTGGGTTTGCCGACTGCACTCTCCTTCTGACGGACCTCTCCGGCTGCCTCGGTAAAAAAAAAAATCGCGATAAATCACAAGGTTTACCGGTTCACTATCCAAGACTGACTGCATCATGGCAAATGCATGAAAATGCTGCATCTATCTTTGGGTCAGTTTAAGTTGCCTCGTGCTGAACCCTCTCAGCTTCGCCTTGAGATCAGCTTCATCACCTGCGATGCTTTGCTGTGTCTCGTGAATGGCGGAGGTGGCCGCCTGCCCAACGTTCGCGGGGTCGGCCGGCGACAATGGTTTGAGTCCCATCTGAGTTTTGCTTGGTGAACGTTCAAGAGAGCTGATAGGTTGGTATCTATAATATAAGCAAACATACTACCCACATATTTCTGGTGTTTCTCAAATTGAGTAAGAGCAAATCATAATTTCACTTGTTTCATCTACACATATCATAAGATGATATTCATACAATCAGCACATCATCCTATCATCTTTATTAAAGCTGATCACTGCTAACCCATCTTCAAGTCCATCTACCTAACCCAACTCAATCCACCAGGAGTGACGCGACCTCTGCCTTGCTATCAGCTTTGCTGATGCGGGCACTGAGCTCATCCAAATCAGTCTTAGCAGTCTTGATCTGCCCAGGTTGGCTCATGAAGTTTGTTAGCTGACAAGCTGTGTCAAAGAGTTGGACAATCTTCGACATGTACTTGTTCCATCTTGTTCTTGCCATTTGCTGTTTCATTTGGATCATTTAGTTCAGCAACTTTAGTTGCCGGAAAAGGTACCGTATCCGTCATGAGTCATGATGCATCCATTCTGCAGCGAGAAAGTTGCGCAAAAATATATATATATATACCAATCAAAGGATTCCGTTCCAGCCGCCCGCTCCACGCCTGGTAATTCAAGTCGGCTGTCCTGCAACAGGTTAAGAATGGTGCCTTTTCATGCTTTTTCTGAAAGCACTGAACATGTTGAAGCATTCAAAGGGACATGACAAAATGAGGCATCCTACTGGCAGAAAGAAACCCCTCTTTGTAGCCTCCATATGCCTATATTATAGTGTTTTCATAAGACTACTGCATGAATTCATAAATTCAATTCTGGGCTTGTTAGCTTCAACATGTTGCGTCCGAATGAACTGAACGGATGTATTTCTGCCACAGCCTCGTCGCGCACATAGCCTGTGTGGATCGGCCCAGGGCTCAAGGGGTCTTTTTCTGTTGAGTCAATTTGTGACACCTACATCCAAAATACCAGTAATTGGTCACATTTTCATTGTCTCAATTTTAAGTGCAGAAAAATCCATCAGGCCATTCCTTATATAAATCCAGAATACACCAAGGTCCACTTCCTCAGATCTTCCCGGGATGCCCATCTTACCTTCCCGGACCTTCGATGCCAACCTCAATGGAATCTACGGCATGCCAACCCGGCGATGGAATGACTATGGACAAACATGATCAAACATGGAGACTTTAACCCTGCAACCAGAATATAACGATATGTAATATCAAGAATATAATGCGTATTAATGCGTATATATAACATAATATAATATATTATATATACAATACCTTCATGGAAGGCCAATGACATGTCAATCAAGAAGACACTTAATCACCGAGTAGCAAAACCCCTAAGCTGAGTAACAGCAAATCTGACTATGTTGAAGCTGCTGAGGGTATGCTTTAGTTGCTGATTGAAGTATATTCTGTGGCGATGTCAAGCCTGGCCCGTCTGCCAAAAGTCTCGGGTTCTTGATATCCGTTGCCCTTCCCCTTTCATCTTTCCAAGAATGGCTCGGTTTGTCGGTGAAAACAGCTGTCAACACCTGAGCATCCCTTACTGGGCTTGCTGCATCTGCCACAAGGGCCTTAAATCAACGTCAGGATGTCAGTTGGCCATGAGGATGACTTGAGTCCAGCAAGGCTCGGGCTCAACAGCATCTCATTTTTTTGCTTTTTGTTGCATCATTTGCATCTATAGATGTTGGCAAGTGGTCACAAGTATCCATCAGGCCAGCACTGGCGAAACTTTTAGGAACGCACGAGAAAGGCTGCCAGGAACCACTTCACGGCCATGGTGTCAAAAACCGCCTGCATGCCAGTCATACCGGTGTTGTCATCACCATGACAAAAAACCGGCTGGAAGTATAGGTTCGTAATTATCTACAAAGACACAACCCCATGATACAGTCAATTTCTAATACCACAAATGATTTCAAATGCTTTCAGGCTTGCTCTAGGTAAACAACAAATCCGATAGTACGCGCACCATATGTGGGTCAGTCAACACGAGAAGGGCTTTTAGATCAAAGACTGCAATACTTACATGTATATAACCCTTAAAATTACACTGACACACTGAACACAGATGCAAATTTAAACGTGCCGCCGGCTTTTCAGTTCAGGATGCCTGACGCTTGGGAACTAATTATACAACAGGCTTCTGAACAGAGACACCAAACAAAATCAAGCTTCAGGGTCAAAACAAAATAAGTCTTTATTCTTTGTGTCATCTGCGGATTCTTGTTTTTCATCCCTCTTGATGTTGATAGGCTAAAATGTATTACTGATTACTGTATTGAGTATGCTAAAATACTGTGCCAGAGCCTATGAATCCGACCGGGAACGCGTGAACTTACCAGGAATCACACCATCGAAGATACCGATCCAATTCCAGGCCTGGTGTATCTGCTGCTTCTCCGTGCGCATTTTGGACTGAAAGATGTCCACCACACATTGCAATGCCTGTCAAAATGGGGCGCTTTTTCGAGTGGAAAGTGTCCAGCATGTTCATTGGTTCCTGCGAGATGGTTCAAGATTCGTTGCCTTCGACGTTCTGCTTGCAAATTGGAGGTAGTCAATACTTTGCCGTTCCTTTGCCTACCCTGGAAACTTATCTCTAGGTTTGTGAATACACAATCTGGGGTTGGGGGTTCACTGACTATCAAGGATAGTGTCTCAAATCCACTTCATTTACGGATGCAAAATGTGTATGGTTTGTAGACGTCCTGAAGAGAGCACCGTCTCGCTCAACGATGACTCGTGTAGTCTCCCTGCAAGGTTGTTCCGATCGCAGTTCGACGGAGTTTTCAGGATTCTGCAGGGATAGCCCACCAAAAGTGCAACACTATCAACCTGCTGGAACCTGCCTACACATCCTACACCTGAGATTTTGAAAACAACAGTTTTTAAAGCCGATTCTTCAGAAACTTGGAGGGATTCTGTTTCTACGATTGCCTTGGGCATAAGCAATCAAGTCTGTTCTGAGCTGTACGTACTGGGAGAAGGACAAACACCCCGAGATCACGTGGACATGTCTGCTCTAAAGGGATTGGATAACAATGAAAGGCGTGGACATAGCTGCTAGACGCATACAAAAAATATTTGGATTTATTCCATAAAAGGATTTCGGCCTTGTAGAATTCAACATCTGATTCATGTCCTGTAGTAAGGACAAAATCAATTGATGGATTTAATATGATTTAATGGATTGCTCCAATAAATGAAAAGATCTGAAAAGGAGGTTTGACAAAAATTGTAGTGAATATTCAATGTCTAGCCATGGTGCAATGCCAATCTTGCCCCCCCAATACCACCGTCTAGCCTCATCAACAATTTCGTCTCATTGGGTGGAAACTTTGCATGAATCTGGGCAGTCAAGATTGACAGCGCATGAGCTGGAGCCGGAGACCAGATTTCATGATTGCTGAGATCATTCTCAATTGTGCTTGTCACAAACTTCAAGTCCCTTACCACAAGATGAATGCTACATGCAAAAGACAAATTGTCACTGAAAGGACCGCACCAATATCAGCGTTTCATAGAACACCATGGCACAAGGGCACCCGTCTGTGAGGTTCTGTGTTTCTAAGCAGGATGTTTTGGTTCATGTCACAAGGAATCAAGGATGGGTTTGCAACCGTTTCAATGTATATCCGCCGACCCCTGCCGCAAATCCTCTAGATCACGCTCTCAAAATCCTATCTGACCCGAAGATGCGATTTTTTTTGCGTTTTTTCTTTTAAATCCCCATATGAAAAGATATTAACCGAACCGAATATTTGCAAAGGACTCTTCACCAGAATGATAGGAGTCCTTGTCTTGATGTGGCAGCGGCAAACACATGCAACAATATCTGGTCATTTCTGGTCTGTCTACGATCTGGCATGGCCAAAAAGTTCAAAGGATCATTCTGATATGTCATGTTCCATATTGTTCCATAATATCCTGCAGGACTTGTTGAAGGGACAGCATCTTGCTTCGATTTGTGAATAAAGATCACTCAATTCTGACAGTCAAGCTTGTCACCGTTCTTGATGAGTGGACGTGCAGCACTTAGCAGATCCAAAGTTCGTTCCAAAAGTTTGTGGCCCTCATCCACATGCACCATACCGTGCCAATACAAAAAGCATATAAGCATATTAGTGACTTTTTTCCTTCCGGTACTTGCCAGGCGGCCAATGTTTAAACGTCATATGCACGAAGCCTTGGAAAGGCGCATCGGTCAACATTTTTGTTTGGCAGTTTAGCATAGAGACTTTCATGTCCAATATCAGTTATCAGCCTTTCAAAACCTATCTCATCAATTAGCGAAACACACTCTTCGCTCCATAAGGCAGCCAAAATCTTTTGAACTTGCTCCCCATATAAAGGCGGTTTCGTTTCACTTTCAGATCTTGGTATATGGATGTATATATGGTACCAAGTGCAATATTGCAAAAAAAAACAGTGCTGTTGATCTCAAAGAAAGGCACAAGCTCTGTGAGCTTCTGAGACGGGTTGTCCAAGATTGATCATCATTTGCCCAAAACCTCGAAAAGGCACATCTGCCCAAAACCATGAAAAGTCCAAGTTTTCCAGAAAGCTATGAGTTTACTTTGAGCAACAAAAATCAGTCCGTGGTTTGTTTTGCATAGAAACTTTCCATGTTCAATGCCAGCTCTTCAAAATCTAACTCATCAACCAAAGGCACTCTTCACTTCACAAGGCAGCCAAGAAGTTTTGAAGTTGCTCTCACGCTGACGCAGTTTCACTTTCAGACCTCGGTATCAAGTATAACAGTGCCAGTTCATCATCTCTATTTCACTTCAGATGTTTTTCAAGTCATCCTTTTGCACATGCTATGAGACTGATGCCAATCAGCAAAATCTGTGTTTCTGCTCACAAGTACAACAAATCAAGCAAAATTCAATAAATCCACGCTTCACAAGCCGCCAAGTCACCTTGTTCAAAAGACTGTGCTGTTGATCTCAAAGATAGGTGCAAGCTGCGTGAGCAGAGTTTGAGCATCGTTTTAAACCTTGAAATGTTCAATGCCAGCTCTTCAAAATCTAACTCATCAACCAGCTGAGGCACCCTTCTGAGAGCACTCAGGCAGGTCCACTTTCAGACCTCGGTATCAAGTACAATAGTGACACTTGATCATCTCTATTTCACTTCAGATGTTTTTCACGTCATCCTTTTGCGCATGCTATGAGACTGATGCCAATCAGCAAAATCTGTGTTTCTGCTCACAAGTACAATAAATCAAACAAAATTCAATAAATCCACGCTTCACAAGCCGCCAAGTCACCTTGTTCAAAAGACTGTGCTGTTGATCTCAAAGATA
>OMLO01005294.1_pt1 | contig 10828 bp, 4 predicted proteins | sample 1674811 | NCBI WGS metagenome assembly OMLO01 (sample SAMN06265003, study PRJEB25207) | coral metagenome | isolation source: Coral host | place: Mexico:La Bocana,Puerto Morelos, Mexico | collected 2008-11-13
CCAAAACGGCTGAAAAACCATACCCTTTGGGGCCGCACATACCTATATAGCCCATATAAGGGAGTACCCCCCCGGGTGTCGACTAAATTATTTGATAAAATCAAGAATTCCGTTCTCTGAATGTTCGTGGTTTGAAATATAATTAAAAGCAAGCACATTGCTACTGTTCCATTAAAAGCTTCAATCTTGGGCTTTATTGTCCCAGAAGTAACTAGAAGTTTGACTTCCAAACATATCATTTTAAGGGCTGTAAACTCAACTCTCTTCTCTGTGGGTTTAAACGGACCAAATAAGACCAAAGTATGTGACTTTCGACACTATTTTAGACCTAAACAGGAGCCCATCACCATGACCTAAATTAATTCAAAAAGCCGAGACTCTGTTTCAGACTCTTGGAACTAGTGCCAGCATGTGTTTTATACATCTCTTATAGTATTACATAAGAGAGAATAGTGAGTATTTTCTTTTGCGATTTCTTCTCTCATCGTTATTCTGTATTTTTGATGTTCTAACTGAACATGGGATTTTCGTCATTCTTGAAGACCCGCTTGAAGAGAACTTGTTAGAATTTCTTGTCAGTTCAGAAAAGTAAAGAAATGACAATCAACTGCAACCTTTGTAAGTAGCTTAGCTAGGACATACTGCTCTCCTTCATCTGAAGCAAATTATGAAGTTTTGCTTGACAAAAATTTTTAATAGTTTTAAGAGACAAATGTAACAGGACGCGGCGGCTATGCGAGTATCCGAAAGAGGAGGATTCAAGGATTTTCCCCTAAGCAGTTTATTAAAAGCCCGGGATTAAAAGCCCAAATTCATCAGCAAACTAATACAGCAAAGTAAAATAAACGGGAACGACTGCTAGACTATACCTAGCGAATAATTCAAAAGATACAAGATAACTTAAGACTAATAGAAATACATACCTCTTACTAATCGAGTTCGAGGTCCGTACTGTAAAGTTACGGACCGAGTTTTTTCCGCTCGGATTTATGGCCCCAGCGCGAAGCGCGCGGGCCATAAATCCGAGCGGAAACTGCGAGGATCCGAAACTTACAGTACTGACAAAGGGAAAATGAGGTTAGTAAGATATATCTGTTATTTACCGGGCGGGAGGTCCGTATGGGAAAAAACTGTGCCCGAAGTCTTGAGTACTCAAGACCAAAGGCACAGTTTTTTCAATACGGACCTCCCGCCTGGTAAATAACATATTTATTTTGTTTTTTGATCTTTTCTTTTTAAGTTGGGACAGGAGCCCATGGGCGCCTGGTTGGGAAAGAAATTTAAAGGTGCAGTTTGTTCCCCCGGATAGTAAAATTCGCTGTCACTGTGTGGGCCGGAACAAAGAGGGGATGGGTCATCCGTTTTTGAGCTGTTGATAGGGGGTGGGTCGTTCAAGTTTTAGCTACCCATGGGGGTATGTCACATGTTTTATGACAGGAATTGGCCCCAATTTGACACGAGGTAACTTCTTCCTGTTCCAAAGGACGAAAATGTTTCGAGTAGCTAAAAAAGTAGATGTGGCTGGTGTACAATTTTATTTCATGTGTTGTGAAGCTGTACGAAGACTCAAGCCTTAAGTCTAACAGAATCGGCAAGGAGTCCCAGGACAAAAAATTTCCAAAGTACTGTCCTTCAAGAACAGCAAATGGCCAACTTGCGTACGTCGGTATTTAAGGGTACGGGACACATGTTCATGGATCAGAGATTCGCTCTCTTAGGCCTGGGACTGATAGTTTTGGCTGTAGTGAGTCCCAGGACTCACTACAGCCTTTTTCAGGATGGATCACTGTTACACGCGTAGCAAGGCTGGAGGCCAATTGTGAATGGTTTGCAGTTAAATTTTTTTAGAGTTTACGGAATTAGCCTTTTCGTTATCGATTGCTCACGACTATAAATCGATTTGGATACATACATACATACATGCTTTATTTGAAATAAGTTAAATAATTAAAGGCAGCCAGAGACTGATGTGGACCTATATTTAATCTACAAGTAATATTATATAAAAATTATGCTAATAAATACAATTAACAATTTAAATGTAGTGAAAATTGGTTACATTCTTTTCTTTTCCTTTTCATATTATGAATCATGAAATGCAAACGTAAGTGTTGCCTTGAAGTATTTTTCGATTTTTTCCCGCCTTCTACAGGTCTCGTCGAGGAGAAGGTCCTGGGAACGAGGTTTGGCTACTGAAGGATTATGGGCTACTAAAGGCGACCGCCATGTTGTGTACCAGAGAGGCATAAATGCATTTTTCGTTTTTCTTCAAATACAGCGTGAAAGAGTAGTCCCTGGACTTTCAAATAGTCCCAGAATTGCAATATGGATGTAGAAGACTCAAGACCTCAAGGCCCGAAAAAGCAAAATAACGTTCTTCCCTTGTGGGGAAACGAAAAGACCATGAATCTAAACAGCATGATCCTCACGAACGTGCTTTCATCGCCGTACTTCAAGAACGAACTTTTCCAACTAAAAACCTATCATGAAGTCGTTGATGAAATTTACTACAAGGTAAGAATGGAGGAAAGTCGACGGAGAATTGATGGACACAACCGTGGACTCCACACTCTAGACATGTAAGAATAAGCAATAGGACTTAACTGTCTTAAGCGTAATTAGCTCCATCGTCAATATGGGATCGTGCGTGCAAGTTCCCTGAATTTCAGCTAAAACGTAACATGGGGAAGCTAATTTGGCGTTTATAGAAAAACAATATAGTAAGAAGGAAGTGAACTGAAAAGTACACAGATGGTAGACTCGTGATTTGATACACTTATCTTGAAAAGGTTAAAAGTTTGTTAAACATTTTGGCTGTAAACTGCAGATTGTTAAGGTGATTTCTCAGAAATAAAGGTTGCGGAACTGCTTTTTGGAACTATTTATACCTCAATAATCCTTACTAAGCACTGTTTCAAAAAATTAAAAAAAAAGGATAGCATGCTCCCTTAAGAGATATGATAGGCCAATCTTACTCCATTTTATGCCTAGCCACCCATATTATTTCATAAGTTCATGTTACTTGTTTTGTTAGATGGATGCAAAGCTTAATAAAGCAGTGCTTTAAAGAATATTTGATAGATATGGAAGTCTCAGGCACTTACAACAATGCAATATATGATTGTTGGAAAAATTACACAATTGCATACAGTATTCCTCTAATTGTTGTCTTTAAGGTCAAAATTTGCATCCTTAATTAAAGGTTTTGTGCACTCTTTCATTTATCTTTTTTTCCTACCAAACAATTTTTTTCTTATTTTTTTTTATCTTAAAGTGGACAAATTGTAAGCCGAAAATTATATTACAAAAACATAGGTCAAAATGCTTATTTAAGATAAACCAAGTAATGCCCTTCAAGCTTAGCTTGAAAGAAACCCCTTATGTTGTGTATGTACATGTCTTGTGTGTGTGCTTATGACGCGAAAATTGTGCATCATAGGGATGTGCAATGTAGTACTGAGGAATCACCTTAATTGGCAAGCTTGCTAATTGTAACCTCCTTGAGATACAGTTTTGTGATTCATTTCTGAACTGTGGAGTAAGATATAAAGACATAGATGATCAACGCAGTTATATACACAACTTAAGCAGCTGTGAAATTAAAGCCTGAAAAACTTCAAGCCTCAATGGGATTTGAACCCATGAACTCTGAGATACCAGTGCGGTGCTCTACAACACTGAGCTATCCAGTGAAGTGGGGGCTGGTCACATTATTTGTAAGTTCTTAAAATTATTAATTAACTGTCAGCTATAACATTTTCTTGCACTTTCAAATTTGATTTTTTAAGGTTGACCACCTTGAACCGTGGGAGAAAGGAAGCAGGAAAACTGCAGGACAAGTTGGAATGTGTGGAGGAGTAAGTAAGGGGGGGTGGGGATTGTGCTACTGATAAAATTGATGAGTACACCATGTACAAGTTCAAATGGGTCTAAATCTTTCTGGGGTTAAAGTGTGTCCATTTACCGGTACATCTGAAATCATTTTGGTTTTATACTCGGATTGTTCAAGATGGTAAAATCTTCAAGTTACTTTCTTACTGGCCATAATGTACTTATTTAACTGTTATATAAGTTGTAACATGATATTTAATTGTGATGTTCTTGATGATATTCCTTCAGGAAGTGTCAGTTGCAGTTCAGAGTCACTTTTTTCTTTTGGATACTGACATATTCAACTGCCAGGGGCTTGTTCTCTTCATCTTGTTTACTTAGGAACCCCTAATTGGAGAGCAATAATTATTTCCATGTCATTTTAGATAGACTATAATATAGTGGAACTAAATATTAGCTCAAAGAAAAGTACTGTTTTCAGGTTCACACATGTGCAGTTACCCTTGTGACTGCCAATGAAGTTTTACTCTTAATTTATCTCCTCCCACTTATGCCACTTATGTTTTTAAAGGTGATAACAAATTTAAGATACTTTCAAGTTATTCAGCTGAAATATTTTAGGACCTAAGGTTAGTGTATACCTTCAGAGTTCTCTCATATCCTTACAATGTACCCTGTGTTATTTAAGCTGTCGGTACCTATAACCCTTGCAGTATATCAAATTAAAGCTAATAGTGCTGGCTGTCAAGCTATACACTGTACCAAGAAGTTTGAAATAAAATGAGTTGTCAAATTCTTTACAACATCTAAATTCAAGTGTCTGGGTCACCTTTTAAAAGGTTTAAGGTAAAGCAAATTTTGTTTTTCCTTTACATAATTTATCACTCAGTTTCCTCAACCTAAGGGCTAAAAATTTTGTCTGCTATTTGCCATATTCATTTTCAGTAAAATGTTACACAAATTTTTTGAAATGCATTTCAACTTCATGCAAATATAAGAGGGCACCCAAATTTCATGGAATGATTAATTATGCTATTCATATATTCATGCTATTGTTTAGGTTAGTCCCTGATTCCTCTGTGTTCTTGTTGGATTTTGCTCAAGAATGCAGACCCCTGTAAGAAGCAGACCAGACCCTTTGATGAAATGTGAGGTTTTTTCAGGCCTGTGTGTAACTGCAATGATCAATCATAAATATTGATATTTTTCTCTGCAGCTAAAATACATGTATGATATTTCATATATTCATTTGCAGACACATGTTTCTTTTGAATATGTCAAACTAGCTACTGTCCAAATTTGAGGTCAAATGAACCAATTGCCATTGACTTGTAGCTTCCAAAAGGGACCAAAAATATGTTTTGGATGCTCACAGTTAGAGGTTGTGAAAAATTTGAAAAATTCATTTTGTTTCAAAATTCTTGGTATAGTGTGATAGCCAGCTTTGTATGCGTTTATTTGATAGAGTGGTTAAGGTACCTACAGGTTAAACTGGACACGCTACATCACTTGGACGTGAGACACCTCTGAAGGTGCTCTGAAGATTGACCAATTACAAATCTCTTATGCTTTTCAGTTGCAATTTCTATTACACAGGGCTCTCCTCAGTGCCCGTTTCCCTAAAGTAGTTCAGGTTAAACTGTTTTCTCTTACAACTGTAGTGATGTTTTTTTATGGTAATTATTGCAATAATAATTTTAGGTGTTTTTTTCTTTTCCTTGTTAGGTGCGTGGAGTTGGTGCTGGTGGAATTGTATCAACGTCGTTCTGTCTCCTATACAAGCTGTTCACTTTAAAACTCACCAGAAAACAGCTCAATGGCTTGATAACACATGTGGACTCACCCTATATCAGAGCACTGGGCTTCATGTTCATTAGGTGGGTACAGTAGGTGGGTAGGTGGCCTTCTTAGATAATTTTGTTTTGTATGTACACAATGTACATATTTAAGCTGGTTTAATCTTATTGCCCAAAATTTTTATTTGCCTTTTTTTGGCACCATTTCCTTGGACCATTCAGGGCTTCAAAAAAAAACTTGAATTCCAGCTTTTCCTTTGGACAATTGGCATTCAAATTGTGCTTGCCCTGGACAAGTCTCAGGTTGGTAGAGGATTTACTTGAGCCCTTTCCCATTGGGCAAGTGGAATAAAAAGTTACTAGCCCTGCAGAAATATTTACTTGTCCTAGACAAACAGACAGCACTTTTTTGACTACTTCCAGTGCATGAGACTTTTTTCACGGCGGCATAATATTGTTGCACATTCTGATATTCCAAGCAACTATATTGACCTTTAGAAACGAATTATATAGTGGCATCATGACTTCATTGTACCTCAGGAAATGATAGATAAATAGATTCATTTACCTGTTTTGTGCTGTTTCCATTATCCCTGCAGATACTGTCAACCTCCAAACAAGCTCTGGGAATGGATGGAACCTTATTTAGAAGATGAAGAGGTTAGTTAAGTGCAATAAGTTAGATTAAACAAACAAAAATACGCTGGGATATTTTGCATCTTCTTTCCATTTGGCAACAAATTAAAGAATGCTCTGGTATAGTCTTGAAACAGCCTGTTCCCAAGAACAAATTAACAACATATATATATTGTTACTGAGTCAAAAAAACATGTAGCAATTGTGGATCATGGTATTTTATAGTACTGGTACATGTAGCTTAGATTTAGTATGGTGTACATAATGGTTGGCACTGTTCCAGAAATGAAACGTAACAAGGTTGGCTTCCTGACTTGACAAGTTTAAGAAGGACCTTTAATGGTCTGGTGAGATTTTAAGAGAATTAATTAAAATCATTATATGGCTTGTTCTTGTAGCCGATATAATGTACACGTTGTGATTGGCTAATTGTAGGGCATTATTGTCCTGTAATGTCCATGGGCCGATTACAGGCTTGCAAGCCATATAATAAACTACTTGCTAACCTCAAACAATTGGTCTCAATGGGAGAATATTAAACCTTGACCTTGCTGTATTGACCTAGTTATTCCTTGGTCAATACAGCAAGGTCTCAGTCTGAGTTGCTTGGTTTATAAGTATATAATCAGCCAGGGCCAAATTTCATACCTAACAGAATAAAATTAGGGGTTCCGTGGCAGTCGGTAATGAGAATTCACATTTCAAACTTGGGACTGAATGGTTAACATAAAACCAAGAAGTCAATTCAGACATGCAAGAGGAGTACAAAACACTGTAAAATGGTGAGTTTCGTCAGACTTTCGGTGATTTTTCTCGTTATTACAATAACATACGTCTTGGAGGCACCTTGTTGACATAGTCTTGATGTGTTTGTAGGTTGTTCAGTAATGTACCTCTCATAGGCAGCTCATGACAGCCATTTCCATGCCGACTGCAGGCCTTCAGATATCGTATTGCACCGAGCTGCCTTACAAGAGGTTAACATGAAACCTGAGTAGTAATGGTTCATATGCTCTACCCTGTAGTTTGCATTCTAATTCATATTCAAGGCATTTTATTTTGTTATATTTTATCATTAACATTATGTAAATTGTTTTATGTCATTAAATTCAATTACAAGGAATGTGTTTTTTTTTTGCCCTTGAGATTCCAGGCTTTTGACAAGTGAACTCTACTGTCCCTTGTTTTCAATTGCATAGGTCCCAGTGAACTTTCTAGCCTGAGTTATGCCTACTTAAAACAACTTTCAGAAAACCTATAGGCTTTCACATGCTTAATGAAGTTGAATTTGTTATTCAGTTTAATGAGCATCTGAAGCAGGGAATTACTTCTAATGTGGTTTGACAGTAACAGACTGCCACCAAATGACTGCAATCACTCTCAAAGTGCAAAAAAACGTCGTGTTTGGTAACTCAGTGCTGCTAGTAGTCAGGCTAGTGGATTCTATCGGTTAGTTGACAGCGAGAAAGTATGTTTTTTTGGAGCGGGGATTTTTCAAAAAATCCTTATTACAGAAATACTGTATGAAATAATTTTTTGTGAAAGACTAATTTTAAGTTAATCATACTTGTAGGAAATTTGTTAAATGCCAGTGAGAATGATTTTCGGGGTAGAACTTCATAGACAAGACTTGCCCTACGTGCACGCTCGAAAACTGGTTTTCTTTACTCCGCGAGAAAACTGACCTTACCCAGCGAACACTCGTCGCTGAATATACTTTTCCGTGTGTTCAATTTTTTTCAGGAAGTAGATCCTAAGGCCGGTGGAGGATGCACCATGACTATAGGTCAGATGGTCAGAAGTTTTTTGTTAAAGCTGGAATGGTACGGAACCTTGTTCCCACGAATTCCTGTCCCCGTTCAAAAGGATCTTGAGGCAAAACTGCGTTCGAAGGGACTGTGTGACGATCACAAGCGTACCGCCCAAGAGGGCTGGGGAGAGGCGGAGGATTTTGTCAAGCGCACACGTGATGAAAGGTGAGTGACTCTGAAAAACTGAAAACTATCAGAAAAAGTATCCTCTTGTACGCTTTTTAGTCTGGTTCGGCTAGATTACTGCGCTGAAGTTATCTCAAACGTATTTTGTTTTCTTCAGTTTCAAAATCCTGTTCCTTCTTTGCAACTGTGATTATACTCATTCTATTTGATGGGACTATGTGTTTCTTGGTAGAGAGATATACTTATTTTTCACACTTCATTTCTTTACAGTCCCTCGAGCAGACACCATGGTGAGGCGGCCGAGGGCGATCGTCATCCAAAACCACGTCGTAGCCGAAGCCAAAGTCGCGATCGTGACCGCGGGAGGGAAAAGCGACGAAGTCGAAGTCCTAACCGGGACAGTTCACGACGACGAAGTAAAGAACGTCGGAGTCACGAACGAAGGCGCGACGACAGCAGGGACCGGGACAGAAGGAGAAAACGAAGCCGGAGTCGAAGCCCTAACAGGCGAAGCAGAGACGAAGACAGAAAAAGACGCAGCCGAAGTCGCGATAGAAACCGAGAGAGGAGACGAAGTTCTGATCGTGATGAATCGCGAGGAAGAAGTAACCGAGACAAAAAAGAAAGTCGAGAGAAGGACAGGTCACGTAGTTGATGAAAGACTGTGCAAAACTGTTATTACAGTCCGTAGTCCAGTGTACTATAGTGTCATATGTACAGAGCTTGAATTTGTCAAGGCAGTACTTTTATATTCGTGTATTGACTTAATCGAAAATTGTTAAGCGGCGTCTTTTAGACTACTGTAAATTTTTCAGCGACTTATCGTTATTTTTTACTTTGTTTTTCGTCGTCGAGCAAACTGTTGGGAAAATTTTGAGTTTTACAACCAAGGTTCACAGTGAGACCAACCCTTGAACAATTGAACTTGTTTACTACGAGTTTCTAACGATCTTTAAAATTAATCTTAGCTTCATGTTTTATTGTATGTAACGAACGAACTATAACAAGTCACTGAAAGAGTGATGATGTTGGACATCGTTTTCAGGAACATCTGTTGTTGCACTTTGACTGTGGCAATCGAAAATGACCATTGTCTTGTTTGGTCTCTCATCTTAGTATTTTTATGTGAATGCCTCGTTGAAAACCAGTGTACACTTCTCTCATGTAAGGAACAGACTCTTTTAACCCTTGAAGTTCTGATACCCATTCTTACACATTTCTTAAAGTAATGTTACACAAGCTGATTTTTAACGCAACAATGTTTCGTTAAAAAATTGATGCCATGTGGTATGGTGCACAGGGCGACTTTGAACGCATCATTTCGTTACGGCAACATGCTGCAAGCTTTTGACAGCGATTCAAAAACCTGCAACACCCTGGCCCAAATTTTGCATGTTGCATTAAAAATCGTTTCGTGTGACATACCGTCGCCGACCGTTGCTGCCACGAAGTTGCTTTTAAAGTTATCTCGTGTAATATAGAAATCGGCGAAATCGTAAGAAAACATAAAAATCATTATCATAATGGAATCATAAAATCGGCGTTACAAACCGGCTCGTGTAATAATGATCTAGATGGGAGAGAATTGTGAGCAGTTGATGCATTTTCGTTTGTTATAACATACCTCTTTCATGATCGGTATTACTGATGTTCTATTGAATTAATAGATGAACAACACTACAGAGAACTTGTTAGAATTTCTTGTTAGTTTAGGAGCGTAAAGAACTTACTATCAACTAAGACGGACTGCTGTCACGTAGTCACGTATTGTAGTTGTAAACTAAAATTTGGGAGAGTTTTAATAGACAAACTTCTAAAAAAGATTTACTTTGGGAGCTGGGATATGGCAATTTTGTATGCATTTGAGTAATAAAATAGGGACTAACTCTATCGCCTCGTTAATATCCAAATTTGTCGCCAGAGTCATTTCGACTTGAATGGCAGAAGGGCTCTGGGAACGAGGTTAGTGAACAGTTCCTTGGTAACAACCTACGCTATGGTCTTGTTGCACAACTGGGAAATATACCTTTTATGGACTTGACACAGCAGAATTGGGAATTATACCTATATTTTGTCTCCACTTCACGACGAGTGAACACAGAACTGATGGGAAAAATAAGTTTATTTGGGGAGGTCTTGGCAAGAACCAACCCAAACACGATACCTGACTCTACACAACCCGTTCAATTACTGTTCGTTGACGGGTATAAACCACTTGTATAATCTGCCCTTGTGGATTCTTGTAAGAAATCCACCTTCAACGTAAATGTGAATACAATATGTATGTGACGAGCTTATTACATGGAATGGACACGAGCTTTCCATTTTGTGGCTAGAGTGTCCACTACTTTGGACCACACTCTCTCGCGTATACAAATATAACGTTTTTAAAGTAACAGAGCAAAGAACTTTGCATACAACTAGCAGACAGCCTGGTTTGTCCGCAGCTTTAAACAAATCCCCACAGACATCGTGCCTGTTAGGCCTGCATAGATGACTACCAGTGCGACACTCCCTATTAAATACCCCTTCCTTTCTACCCAACATGCCCACCGGTTAGCTCAGTTGGTAGAGCGTCGGACTACCGAGCGGGAGGTCTCGGGTTCGAGCCCCAGACCGGACCAACAC
>OMLO01005297.1_pt1 | contig 10826 bp, 6 predicted proteins | sample 1674811 | NCBI WGS metagenome assembly OMLO01 (sample SAMN06265003, study PRJEB25207) | coral metagenome | isolation source: Coral host | place: Mexico:La Bocana,Puerto Morelos, Mexico | collected 2008-11-13
TTATGAGTATAACTCCCTCATTCATTATAGCGGGACATTGATTTCTTTAAAATATAAATAAAGAAACATTTTTTTTTGCTTTAAATTGTTCATGAAAATCTTCTCGCAAGTGTACAGGAACATGCAGAGCATGTGTTACTTTAAGAGCCCGGTGTCAGGTCACAATAACTGACATAGCATTGAAATATACATTTCTGTAATTTGCAGTTAATTAGATCTAATTAGCTTTTCGGTGATACATAGTTAGGGTTTTGATGAAAATTAGTGATGTGACTGCTGTGCAGAAAAGAACATATTTCAGGTAGAACCCCCACCTTAAATGCAAAACAAAACGCTGAAATTATAGACTCGGGACTGGCGAAGGGCCAGAGGAGGCGAAAAACGCAATCCCCTACCCCCTCCCCCCGGCTCCCTATTCGAGCAGTTTTCATCCATCTTGACTTGCCTTTTACCTGTTAAAATTTTCGGCCTGAAAAGATGCCCTACAAATACATGTGATTTTGACCAGAAAGGAGCTTCATACACAAATCATCAAAATGACTGCCATTCATGATCTGAAGACAAGCGGTATTTATTTCATACCAACGAACAAGGTCTCTCAGTGATAGACCTCAAGTGACAAGGGTCTCGACGGCCTGTCGACACTATTTGTTGCCCACGGACACACGTATTTTTAATTAAGTTGATATCTACTAGGCTAAGACACGAAATCCATATCTTGACAATAAATATACATGTAAACTTGCGTCCTCACTCACGGGTTGCATGCGAATAGCGATGGCAGATATTCAATTTTACGTAAAACAGATCGCGAAATAACTACCGAAGTCAACCACACAACACATTATAGTTTTAGCGACTGTTTCCCAGTCTCTTTCTTCCAAAAGAAACTTTTTAATTAAGCTCGTTTGATTCTCGTCGAGAAGGACCGCAGTTATCATCCGCAGTTCTCCCTTCCACCTTTCCTATAAACGAACGCACTTAACAGCGAGTTTCGAGGTGCACTGGCTTTTTTAACATGGCATGGGGGGGGGGGGGGAAATTCATGAAACCACCGAAAAGATCCCTCTTGTATGTTTAGGATATGCACATATATCACAAAAACAAAACTGTGATTTCACAAGGTTCCAAAATTGTTTTCCTTCTTTCAGCTGGAATCATTTGACAAGAACAAAGACGGAGAGATAGAGTTATCAGAAATGGCTAAGTTAGTGTCATTGTGTAATTTGCTGGTCTTGCTGCTGCTGGTTCTTTATTCTTTGAAAATCTTTTCTTTGTAATTCTGTCGGGTCAAGCACTCTAAAGCAGAGATTTTCCACTGTGTTTTTGAAACCTGTCTTATTCTCCGGGTGACAGTTTGCTGTTATTTCTATCAACAGACTTCTGCCGGTTGAAGAGAACTTTCTCTCGAAATTCCAGGTAACATGATTTCTACTTCCCCGAGTTTTGATCCCAGCGAAGTTGTCTATTCAAAATTGCTTAAACACTATTATACTTTATACAAACAGATCAGGCAAAACCTCACAAGACAAGAATTTGAAAAAATCTGGTACCACTACGATCAGGTAACTTTTGTTTTGACGCTTGCAATTTACAGTGGAATATGTGATGTGCATCTGAAACGCCCCCCTTTAGTATTTGTTTGTTAATTAACTGCTGGTTTAAACAAATCACTTAAATGATTAACTTTCTTTTTTAAGTGTCAAATGTATTAAGCACTTTTGGCGCGAATTAGGGACTAGTAGCGTCTTAAACCACTCGGCCACGCCGACTCCTCTTGTTTGTTTCCCTATTAATTTCCATAGTTTCTTTACCCTTTAGCTTAGTTCCTCCGTGAGGATATTCTCATTCCAACCGTTATATTAATTTTCGATTTGTTTTTCTACCCACCTCATAGGATCACAATGGAAGCATCGGCGGCGCGGAGCTAGATGCTCTTATACGAGACTTGTACATCAAGAACAACAAGGTGGGAATACCGCTTCCTTTCAAAGTATTAAAGTGTAAACAGTTTCTTAGCAACAAATTCGTTCTCATCTACTTTTCAGGTTTTAATTTCACAGCTGCTTAAGTTGTGTATGTAACTGTGATGATCATCTATGTCTTCATATCTTTTTCCGCAGTTCAAATATATGATACTTCATATATTCATTTCGCAGTAAGTAAGTCGCACGACAAAAGAAGTTCGGGATGGCGCTGCTGATCGATTTTTTCTGTCATCTTGATTCTTTAAATTATGGCCGCCGCGGAAGTAAAAGAAACAGCGCGTTGCTATGACAACCGCGTTAAATTTGAGGCCACATACTGCTTGTCTTCAACTGATGACGTGACATATTTTTCAATGCTAAATCGGACATTTCAAGATTGGATTTTTCAATTTTTACTTTTTCGTTTGTCTGTATGCCCGATTGTTTGATGATAGTGCGCATGTTTCTTTGTTTTGTCTGTTTGCGTAACACAGCTTGTACGGTAATTTTCAGGAGCCACCAGACATGAAAACCATCAATGACCAGCGTGACATGATCATGAAGTTCGCTGACCGTGACGGCGATGACGCGGTACAGAAGGAAGAATTGGCCCTGTTTTTCTCGGTAGCGCAGTCACGCAAAGTTCAAGATATCAAAGTTGACGTGGAAGGACGTGAAGCCGAGAGAAGAGCCGAGAAAGAAGCAGATAAACAAGAACAAGCGAAGAAACAGGACGACACCGGCTCCACTGAAGGAAGCACAGGCTGTTGTTGGTTACTGTGATGAAAGAGTGAATTAAAATTCAGAAAAATTCAACCTGCGAGATGTCTCTGTAGCGCGCGCTGCTCTTGACAAGTAATGACTTTTAAACTGCCATGGCTGAAGAAACTGCCGTTCACATACTTATATACTTATAAAGAATCATTTTAAAAGAATAAACAGTAATAGATAAGAGCAATATTAAAACTTAATTATTTCGCGCTAAGAGAAATTATAACTACGCCCTGCACTTGAACATGACAACGAGTGTTTTCAATCAAACTTTAACTGTCCACAGCCTTCTATTTTATCGTATTTTTATTTGATCGTTGGCAGCGCTTGTGGAATCGCGAGAGAACTGGACGCCAGTGCAAAACTGTTGGCATGACGGGGTGGGGTGCTGGAAAGTTAGGTTCATTTCGCTCGCCTTCCCCCCCCCCACCCCCCCCTCCCACCTTTGGGAGCTTCGCGTACGCCTGTTCGCTAGCTTTTACTTTCGTTGAAGAATAGTGGCTGTGAACAGTCTAACTATAATTCAACTTATATATAACATAACATTTTAAAAGGCATTCACTTCCCTCTTGCTCTTAAAAACCACCTGTTCTTGTTTTAATGGAGAAAATGAAATAAAAATAAATGTTTCAAACGCAACGTTTCGTAATATTGACGGCATTGAAGTAACGACTGGCGCATGCTAATAGGCCATTTCGGAGTTGCCCCGTGCCTCTGCGTCAAAACGAGTCAATGTGCGAAATCATTCATACGTTCAAGGTCGAGCACGAAGACTCGTTTTGAAATAGAGGCACAAGGTAACTGGAAAATGGCCTATAGCTTCATTATTTTCTTTGTGAGCTTTCTTTCAGATCAAGCATTAGCTTTCAGATTTTTTGGCCCGTGGTTGCTTTAACTAGGGAAACAAATTCCAAGTGATGTGTCACATTGTCAAAGCAGAGGATTGCACTGCAATCGCTGCGATCACATGGAAATCAAAGCCTGCGTTGCAGCCGAACGAGTCACAAAATCCACGAATTACAAACGACGAACTAAAAACATTTAGGCTAAACTTTTCACAATTAGCAAACAGTGAGGTAGAAATGGCTCACCAAAGATCACCAATTATAGACTTAGGTTTGATATCGACGATGGTAGCCACGGGATCGCATCGATCATATGAAAACCGCTAGCCGTAAAGATCGCCAACGACTCTAATCAACCCTCAGTGAAAACCGCGGGAAAAGGACGCCCGTTTTAGTGAGTATACCTGATTGGCTGACAAGAAACCTCAAAATTTCCCACTTTTCCGAAAATTAATTCCTTCTTTCATTCGAAAACTTCAGTTATTAAAACACGGAGAATTTCGGTAAAGCTTTCTTCCAAAGCCAATGGGTCTACAACCCAGGGCACCAAGCCAATGTGAACTAAATTGACAAATAACAAGATGTATTCTGTGGCGCCACGCCTTGACAGCGAGGAACTGTGATCTTTAATCGCTTTCGAGTGATTCAATGCATTCAGTTTTAAAAAAAAAATAATTCAGTTACGAGAACTGTACTCGGGTCACCTCCTCTTGTATCTACAACAAAAGGACAGAGACGAATGAGTGATGTGCGAATTTCAAATCAATCCATTCTTGTAAAGCAAGGCCATAGGGATACTACAATAGGCTACAGGTGTACTAAATATTACGCTATCTGGTAACACTTTAAGACAAGGCACCCGCTGGAAGGAATACGCGTGTGAGTGCTTTGTTTCAGCGCTACTACCCAATGGTTGCTATAACCATTTTCCACACCTTAGCTTCGCTTTATACATGGGATTGGCTTGCTGATGGAGAGTCGCTACAGCTAAAACACACCTTTTCTTCGACTTAAACCTTCCTGGACTTTTCTTAAACTTCGTTGAATCATCGGGTCTTGAGCTAAATGATAAAGTAAGAAAAACCGCTTTAAACATAGGTGTTTGGCCCTTGTACACAAAACGTACGTGTTTCGAACAGCACGTTACTAGCTACAACATTCACCATTCGTCTATAACAATGCCATTGCAATGGAAGAATTCTCTAAAAATAACAAACCTCTGTCTGAACGTTTTCAGCGCTTTTTTGCTTGTATCCGTGAGTTCCTTGTCAAATGCCTTGAGCCGTGAACCACCACCACCACCACCAGCAACACTCTTCGTTTTTGATAATTTTCCTGCCGAGAGGAGAAAAAAATTTAATATTCAAAATAAAAACTATTGACAAGAACCATAATTACCACAAAACCACAATTTCTGGCGCGCAGGGATGGTGTTTCATACCCTAAGCTGGTCAAAAAGGGAAGAAATTTCAGTAAGATGTACAAACCTTTAGAGTTGAAGTCGGGTTTGTCAGGCGGGAAGGCGTGCAAACGTTTCTTTTTTTTCGACCGCTTGACCTCTCGTGCAATGAATTCGATCTCTTTTCGATTTTTCTTATCATCTTCCTGAGAAAAAAAGACATTGTTGCATCTGTAAATAAACGTTAACATATTGACAACAGTTTGGGGTTGTCATCTCCGGTAAACGGGACTGGTAGGTTGGTAGGTTGGTAGGTTGTATCGTCTAGTGGAGATGTCAAGTAAAACAAGTAGCCTCCGCAACAAAAGTTGCCGCATTTTGGGCGCGCGAAAATTGCAGTTTTTGTCCCCACGTTCAGTTTTCGAGCGGCAAAAATGCGCCAAACCCTAGTTTGTACGGGAACAATTGCTACGCAGGCTACTATTCAAGGCTGAAGGTTGTTCCTTTGGTTGGGTTGCTAGTACACCGCAGATGAACCCTCAGCAGCACTTAATTTTACTCCTGGGTGAGGAGAGAGAGAGAGGCACTGTGACCGTAATGTGTCTTGAGCTTACACTGGACTGAACGAACTTAACTCCACAGTGTTAACCTTAAATCATTTAATGCTGACAGCACCACATTGTCAAATAGACATGGAAATAGGGAATACATGTAATGCCGTTTTTTACTAACACCATAAGACAACTAACGTTGGAAGCAACTGTCATATCTCCGTATCGACAAGTACATAGGAAAACAACGCAACTCTAAAAACGACAGCCTTACGTTTTCATTAACGCTGGTTGCGGTCTTTCCTTTCTTGTTTCCATTTTTGGATTTTTTGCTGGCTGGTCCGTTTGCTGCTTTATCTGTGGACAAAGACACACACATTACAGCAAATATATATTATGGAAACTGACATTCCAGTTCTGAGTCAAAACGTATTCCGCAAGTTAAAACTGTTCACCAGTTCAATTACCAGACTTTCTTTTGAGATCTGCCTTGCTTTGAAACCACACCCGCGGAGGCCTGGAGAAGATCTCTTCCTCGTGTTCAATAAGGTTCCTTGCTTTGTTCATCTCCATCTCTGAGATTCTCAGCTGAAGAGGGAATAAAGCAAACTGAGTTAAAGGGGGTTTTTAGTTGAAAAAAAAAATTGGACGTCAAGTCAACTGAATACTGTGATGTATCGGTTTTAATGTGTCATTTTTGTCGCAGTATTTTTTTTTTTTTTAATTTTTTGGACCCAGAGAACCATTCAGAAAGAAGTACCCTTCACTCGCGACTCGCCTTGTTTCTCTCTTGACTCGTCTCGTTTCTCTCGAGATACATCTCGTTTCTAAAAGGCTCGACGCGTCTCAACTTATCCTCACGAGACTTGTCTATTTTTCCTCGAGACCCTTCTCGTTTATCGCTGTTTACGCTGGCCTAGATCTTTTTCTTTAGCGAAAAATCTAGAAGCCGAAGGAAACGAGCCTAAGTGAACAAGCAATGGATCCTGGGTGAACAGAGACGAAGTTGAATCCATGTTACTATAAATACTGTCCACTCAGATTGGTTCATTCGGAGCTTTGGCATCTAAGCAGCTCACTTAAAATGGATAAAATCATTTCGTACAGTCAGTATACAAAGGACACTGCGAGAACCGTCAAGTCGGTTAATAGCACCAAGTCAATATCAATTTGACATTTGAGTTCGCTGTTTTACGAGTTTTCCCGCTTCAAGGACACCTTTTTGTTTCCCTTAAGTGCTGGAGTCTACGGCGGGAATCCGCTGTACACGTATTTGAGACTAGGTGAAACTCCCGTCCCCAGCTCTCTTATGGACAAAGTCACACGAGATCTGATCAAGACATCAATCAAATGATTGTTATCCTTGTGAAAAAACAGCCTCGCCTACTTCCTAAACGCCTACCTCTTTTTCTTCGCTTTCTTGTTTCAAGATTTCCTTCACGTCCTTCTCGAGTCCTTGAATCTTAATTCTATATTTGTCAATCACCTCTGGGGAGAGGAAATTAAAAACGTTACGATCAGGTCTAAGAATGTCTTTAACTCAAAAGTTAAACATGGCAAAAAGGTCAATAATTTTAGAGACAGTATTTTAAAGTGTGTAGGACGTGATGCTTGCAGCAACGTATTAGCAAGCAACAATAAAAATCAATTTCTTTCTCACCTGTAGGTACTATTCTGCTTTTCACTGGTGTCTTGGCTAATTTTACAATTTCCTTTAAAAGTTTTCTTTCTTTTTCCCCAACTAACGACACAGATCTACAAGAGGGAAATAGGCATAAACAATTAGATTTTCAAAATATTGGTGCAAGGCTTCAGTTTGTTTTGTGGTCAGGAAAGTTCGAGACGAGTCGTTTCATCGACGCAAAATTTCACAAAGATTCGATTAGCAGCTGCGAGTCCGAGTAGTCGAGTCCGACTGCCGAGTAGTCCGAGTTATTCCCCCGTGCAGTGACAGGAACAGTTATGTAAAACATTGAGTGGTATATGTGTGGCTGAACATAATGGCCACGTACCTTCCGCTGCGTCCCGCCCGAGCTGTTCTTCCAACTCTGTGAATGTACTGCTTTAGTGTCGGTGGGAGGTTGGCGTTAATGACCTGTTAAAAAAAGCAATAAAAACAATATTAAAAAAATATATTCAAGTGTCAGGTGTATGCTATTTAGCACATAGAGAATAAACTTTTAAGGATCTCAACTGGTGGGAGGCTGACCAGTTGGCTAATTACACGACGAAGTCGACGAGTTGAACTTGAGACTACCGAGAACAAATCTAGATAACGAAAGGGTGGAGAATTTGAACCAGGTGCATCCAGATTTCAAATCCAACAGCGAGCTTGACAATATGGCCATCCGGTCTCCAAGCCATGCAATTCACTGATCACAGTGGACTATCGCCTTGCGTGTGGTCTCCTAGTTTTCACTTACCGTCTTCACTCCAAGAATATCGAGTCCTCTAGATGCTAAGTCCGTAGCTACAAGAATGTCAACTTCGCCGGCCTTGAATTTCCTTAAAGCTTCCAATCTCTGAAAGTATAACATGAAAAAAAGCCACAGGTCATTGAAGAGGACAATTATGCCTACTCCTTGCCAATTTTACGAATATCAACACAAACGCATGCTTCTAAAACATCTACAAAGCAACGCTAGAAAGATGTCATGCAACAGTGCTGTAATTCTGCCAAAGTCGAGAACATGTAACGCGAAATTGTCACGCACCTGTAATTGAGTCAAGTTCCCATGGAGCTCTTCGACATTCAATCCCAGCAGCCCTAAGATGATTCTTAGTCTGTGAGCTGACGTTTTAGTTTGTAGAAATATCAGGCAATGTTCGTTGAACGTCCTACTGCATAGCGCTGCAAGGAATCAAGTAACAACACGTCAATACAAGGTTTTATCTTTATTTAGGCTTCTGCCCGCCATTTCTGCACCCCCCCCCCCCAAAAAAAAACATAGTTCTTCATTAAATGAAGGAAGAACAAACCGAAAATGGTACAATCTCATTCATATCTGTAAATACAGGAGAACTACAAATTGAGAAGCTAGCGTGATTACGGTCAGCGCTGACAGAAAGCTCTACACCCTGAGCAAATGCAAAATCGGAATATGCTTGTTCCGCTTTATATTGTGCGCATGCGTCCAAAAAACTTTGATATGGCTCATAGATTCTTAGCGCTGACCAATAGGATCGTGCCTTCTGGGATCCAGATCTCTGGTTTACCTGTGCACTACCTGAGGTACATTCTTCTGTTGTCCTGGTCACTTTCATAGTGTCGTGAAAATATCGCGTTCAGTCAGTGGTGTTTATTTGTTTTTATAAGTTTCCAGTCCTTCGTAGTCCCCTCGCAACACTATGTATAACTCAAGCGAGCTACCCTCACCAGGACAATCATATGCACTAGATGAAATACTATTCTTCCAACGTTTATATTGAAAGCGATATTGTGTTCATATCTTTCTCCGCAGTTCAAACGACCTTTCATATGTTCATTTGTAGTCTTCACCTTCTGCGGGTATATTACGAACTCGCTATCTGACCAGCTCCCAGATGGCTTGATAGCTCCGTTGGTAGAGCACTGCACCGGTATCACAGAGGTCAAGGGTTCGAATCCCGTTCAGGACTGATTTCTTTTCAGGCTTAAATTTCACAGCTGCTTAAGTTATGTGTATAACTGCGATGATCAATCAGGTCTTCATAGTTTGCCTTGGATGAGGAGATATATGTACAGTCAGTACCTGTAATGATAGCCAAGCGGTCTTCTTCTCTGTTACTTCTGATCCTCACAAACTCCTGGCGCAGGTTATGAGCTACGTCTGTGTTATTGTCGACAAACAGGCGCACTGGCTGGTTCAATGAAAGACTGACAAGTTCTTCAACCTAAAAAATACGACAGACAAACTTTAACACAAGTATTAATCGTTTCTAATTGTCACAACAGCTATAACTTCGACAGTCAACAATGCTTTGAAGGTTCAGAGCCTTACAGGGCTTCAATAATGGCTTCAATGCAAGTGACTCGTGGAATATTCCATGATAAACCAACTCGAACGCGTTGCATAACTAGTACAGTTGGGCCCTGCTAATTTGAACCCGGTTACTTCGAACCACCAGAATTTCGAACTCAAAACCATTTCCCTTGGTTTTGCTCTTCAGACATTTTTTACTGGATGGCTATTTCGAACTTATTTTTGTTTCCCCTAGAAGTTTGAAATAGCGAGGTTCATCTGTATGTATCAGGACAGAATGAAGGCAAATAGAGGTTTATAATAGAGGCCTAATTTCTAATGTAACCTCCCCTTCAGATCATTTTTAGATCATTCCCAGGAGGGTGAACAAACAGCCAATCCTGTGATGCGCTTTTGTTCACGTGGTCAACCAAAGTCGCTTGTAAACACACCCTCCGTGAAAACAATGTTGTAACAGAAGTCGAAACATCAAACATAAAAACAAAAAACAACTTGGGTGGAAGGGATTCCTTACTAAAAAAAGCCCGTATGGGCGATTAACTTTCCTATCTTCATCATTTCTTAATTCAGAGAAAACAATTAGATATTTACAAATTTACAATGTAACCACTCATTTTACCTCATCTGTCATTGTTGCTGAGAAAAGCATTGTCTGTCTTCCACGTGGACTGAGCTTCATAACTTCCTGCATCTGGTCTTCAAAGTTTTCATCTAGCATTCTAGAGACGTGACAAACACGCAATGTTACAGTATTGTGTTACAGTATTGTGTTACAGTAGTGTTACAGCGTGTGAAGACCACTAATGGCACAATTCACAAAAAAATAATAATAATAACAATAATAATAATAATAATAATCAAAGGTACAAATTATAAACAATCCTTGTTGTAATTAACTTTGAGTCGGCTAGTATTTTGGCAACATATGTTTCAAATATGCATCCATGAAACAAATATGAAACAACAAATTGCAACCCGAGGCAGAATAGGCAAAGGAACTGATTTTAAAAGTACAGTATGTAAGAAATTTTATCATCATATTGTTTTACCTGTCAGCTTCATCCAGTACTATTATCTCCACAGTTTGCAGGCTAAATGATGGGGTGTTATGTAAGTGATCCACAAGTCTCCCAGGGGTGGCTATCACTATGTCAGGTGCTTTACGTAATGCTGCTTCCTGGCTCTTCCCATCCAAGCCCCCTGGAAAGAGTATGCAACAGCATCAACACAGCAATGACAAGGAGTTTTTGATATTTTTTTTTAACACATAATTAAGAGTTAATTTTCATGGGCTGAGTGAAACGAAATAAATGAAAAATGTTTTTTTTTCC
>OMLO01005298.1_pt1 | contig 10825 bp, 13 predicted proteins | sample 1674811 | NCBI WGS metagenome assembly OMLO01 (sample SAMN06265003, study PRJEB25207) | coral metagenome | isolation source: Coral host | place: Mexico:La Bocana,Puerto Morelos, Mexico | collected 2008-11-13
CCTACATGTCCCGGTTACTGTCATGGCACTGCAGGAAGACGTGAAGGAGGTCCAGGTTACCCCATACTCTGGCTCTCATCACGGAGGAACCAATGGACAGGAAGTTCAAGCAATGGTCAAAAACCAAGGATGGCTAGGCCCCCGTTACCCATTCATTTGCCGAAGCTACAATGTGGACGAGGGAACCACTCCCGAGTCAACAACCAACCAAAGGAATGAACCCGACCCCCCTTAGCAAGAACACTGACAAGACCGGAAGGTCAGATGTTCTCACGCAGGGGTTCACCCAATTGCCTGACCATCCAACAGAGCTACCCTGGGAATTCTGCAAGTGGGCGCGCTTCTCTCAAGCTACATTTCCCCAGAGGCGGACATTCTTCTTCCAATGAACGGATTTCATTGATCTGCAGTTTTCCTCTCCAACTTTGGTATTACCTATGCTCGTAGTCATGCCAAGGTCACCAGCGGCAATGGCTCCAACCTGGGAAACTTTGCTTGTCAGCGCGCAAGCCTTGTCTTCTCTTGGAGGCAGGTTGTGCTCTTCGGCTGAGCACTGTTGCTCTCACCGTAGTAGTTGGCCACCTACTAACCTCTTTAGAAGGAACTGTGCAAATTGCAAAAGAGTGCTAACTGAGCATTGCGTGGCTTCTCTTATGACACAGTTTGAGTTTGGGAACATATGATGCACGAACTTGGCACTTACTGATCAGAGTCAAGGAAATCGTGGGTCCCAGAACCGACTGTTAAAAGTACAAGTACGTACAGTATCTTTGATTGGTCTTGTTGATGCGCAATGGAGGTTTTATTTCTGCTTCCTTGACGGAGTGGCTTCCCTTTGAATAAAGTATGCTGATGCTGTCACTTGATTGCGTCCTAGCTACAGTGCTAGTCTTCGTCGATGAGAGCAAGGTCTGTAGTAGCGATCCAAGATGCCGCTGGGCGCTGTAGCCATACGTGCACCCGCTATACCAGAAGGAAGCACTAGGATCCGCCTTTCCAGCACCTAAGTTGAGACCTCGCGCAAAATAACGTGCGCAACGAGTTTCCAACCGGCGGTTCAACTCAAGTCATTTAGAGCCCAATACAAAGATGTGGTACAAGTTTCCTAGGTGAAGAATGTTAAGAACAATCAGTGTCAACGAGGAAACTGAATGGCTGAGAGCATTCTTGTTGCAAGCCGCCTCCGCATCCTATTAGGAGCTGCTTCCCTCTCTAAATTTCTTTCCATTGGCAGCCTTGACATCAAGAGGAGTCTGATCAGTTTCTCCCTTGCTTAGTTCCATAAGGTGCCATACAAGCTGAATACCACCGAAGTTAACACAAATTGCAATACCTCCTACTCATCACATCTGGAGACGTGATAGCAGTCAAGGTTCCAGTAAACCAAAAAGACGAGAGGTTCAACTGAGAAAATATAGAACTCACTCTCCAAACCTTCGTAATCTGGCAGGTAGTGACTGAGGGATGGCTCAGGCTGGCAACAGAGCAGGCAAGACTCAGCCCTGCAAATGGGAGAGAATCAGCTTGAATGGGTGTCAGTGACCTCTGGGAACATGAATGTGAACTCAACACCAAATTCGAAAGGAAGAACTTAGGTTTCCCTTGAGCAGCCCTGTGATGTCAAATCTGTCTACAATCAATGACATTGTGTGATGGCTAATCAATGACATTCTTACAAGAACCTACCCGCAGTCCCTTTGACAAGATGTTCCTTTGGTAAAAAAACAACTTTCCAAGTTCACGCTGCCTGAGACGATTCGCAGACAGCCCGCTTAAAAAAAACAACTTCAACAAAGTTTGTCAACTAGAATAAATTATTAGGCTGTGCTTCCGCAAACGCCACCAGAGCATCTCGAAACAATTGCTGCAACTGGGTGGAAAGGCTTCCCTTGTCCGTACATTCCTGATCTGGGCGGACTGGGTGAGCTGGGCAAACTGCAATCAGATTGGTGATGGTTCAGAACTTCGGCAATTTCCGTTAATTCACAGGGTTTTACTCTCCACCTTTTGGAAAAAGGAAAGGAAACGGCTTCAACAGTGTTTTGGGGAGGGATATGTTAGATTTTCAGGAGGGTATACATTCTAAATAAATCCCAAGTGCAGGATTGTCTCCATCAACAGTATGAATTCATGGTATCTGAACTCATGTCAAACGATTGCCTGCCATAAAGTTGATGATAGCACTCCGACATCAGCCACCATCACTTTATCAACCCCTCATGATAGTGGTTGGGTAATACGGGTCCTTAAAGCCGGCGCATTATAATATGTATGTGACTGATACAACTGGGTAGTCTAAATCTCTATCAATCCCATCCGTATGACAATACCAAAACCATCACCGATAAACAGAAAGTTGGTCGACTCACGAATGTAACATGTACATTACTTAGGTCATTCCTCCACACTTTTGAAGTGGTGCTGATTCCAGATTAGGAAACCTTCATGTGATTGAACGAGGTTAATGACCAAGCAAAAAAAAACAACGGGGTCAACCACCGTAAGAGTTGCTTCAAAAAAGAAACAACACCCAACTCCTTCAACCCGAACGGCATGAAACAAATCCACCAACTTGAATCCAAGTGTCTTTGGCCATGGAATAGTATTGTGAAAAAGCTTTGTTTAAGGATGCCACCAAACCAATCCAACGCCTCTCACTTGACCTGAAGTGTGTCAATTATTTTCAAATTCAAAATGATTAAGTTCCTTTCCATCTTTTTTTAGAGAATCCAATCAAACAAGATTGGAGCCGGATCATGAAACACCGTAACTTCTAGGGGAATGAACAAATGAAACCAAAGTCTAGAAGTTTTTTCAGGATTTTGCCATTTCAATCACCAGTGGTGATTTTTTCTGGTCTTTCTTTGAACAAATCAGGCCTGAGTGTTGTCCAGGTTGATCATGGATCTTCAAAGTCATGTGGTACTCACACTTAACGCTGACAAAGCATATCAAAAACAAGGTTTTGGAATGCTAGCAATTTCTTGTAGAATCCCACACTCTTTACATACTATATATCTATATATATATAAATACATATGCACACCTGGCAAAATTATCACCATGATCTTTTCTGGTTCTGGGAAGATAGGATTTAATCACCCAATTGGCAGTAAAATATACTACTTGTATACTGCACTAGGTATCTATTGTCTTGGTTGGGATCACATATATATATATATAATATATATATATACACATAATATAATTATATATGATGGAATCCCCACCACTGTCAGAACCAGGAAAGAACACATTTTGTCACTCCTTTACCAGGCGGATTTTTTGCGTGAAGTTGCAATAATTCACCCCATGCCATACACTGACACACATATATATCCAAACATGATTTAAACATATATAGACTCCCCAAGTTTACATGGCACCAAACAAAAATGATTTCCAAGTTCCGAATCTAGGATATTCATGGATATTCTACAAAACCATGATGTTTTTCCTGCTTCCAGCTTTTCATTTCGGTTTTCGAACAACACTTTCCCAGCAACCAAGAGACGTTTGATAGATGTTGATTCCTAAAACCATCGCAGGCTTTGACAAGAATTCCTCAAAGATTGGAGTCTCCGCCTCTTCGGGATGAATGTGCCATAAAGGACCCCAAGATTTCGCATTCATCCTTGGTTTTCCAGGTGAAAAAAAATGTCCAAAAGCAAAACATCCACGGAAAACATGGGAAAATGTGATGAACTGAACCCGAATCATACCTCCTTATGGTACATATATATATATATATACAGTATATATATATATTATATGTAGATAGACACATACATATATATATATATATATATATTTGATATATAGAGCTACAACTTCTTACTAGTTGGTGGTTTCAACCCATCTGAAAAATATGTTAAATCAGATCATCTCCCCAAGTAAAGTAAAAATCACAATATTTGAAGCCCCGCCGAAATAACTTTCCTTTTCTTGGAATTCTACAGACTTTTGATGCAGCTTCATTTATTTATCGTTCCTCCAGTAGCAATGTTTTAGTGACGTTTCGTTGAATCCCGTTGTTACATCAACTTGGTGCCAAGGTTTCTGCATGAAACTCTTCGCGCAGAAGATTTCAATTGGCAAAACAAAAGATATTGAGCCACTCTTCAAACTTTGAACTCTCATTCTTGGGATAGTACGGGGTAAAGCTTCCCAAACTTGAATGATTGAATTGTTGATGAGAGTTGCATCGTTTTGGGGCTGTTTTCTCCCCATATATTCATCTTGAAACTACCCTTCCAAGTCAACTTACGCCACATCAACACACCGCACTTAGATCGTGACTGGATTTTCTTTTTAACCGCTTTGTACGTGGAATATCCCCAAAAAAATGATGCTTTGCTATGCTCATGAACCACCCAAAACATCCTGGACTCATCATATCATGGCTGCATCCAAAAACCACCAGTACAACACCAACTTGGCCCAGGCACTGCTGAACGATTCTGGCCAGAATTGCACCAGTGGACTGACGTTTTCGTATGGTATCACTCTTAATCACTTGACAAGGTGTTGGCATACGACAACACATCCTGACGAAGGATTTTTTTTGGACCAAGTCAGGGAATGAGTCAGTTTGGGCATTCCCCACCAAGGATGGTTTGAAAGGTGAAGGGACAGGAATAGATTCTTCAGTTTGTTGTTTTTCGATGATCAGTCCTAGCTGACTAACTACCATCAAAACACTCCAATATGATAAGGAACACAATGCATATGTGATGGTTTGTTGATGCTTGTTGTGTTTTGTTTTCGAGGGGAAGAGATTGGAACCACAATACTTACATTACTTAGGGTGGTGACATATCCTTCTGTCTGTCATGTCGGGTTGAATTGTACTAAAATCTCACCAACCTAAAACAAGGAATTTGGAAGGTTCAACGGCTCAGCGACGGTGCTTTCCATTATCTGGTGTCGCTATGTTTCCACCCAAAGAACGATGTATATGGGCATAAACTATGAATTTCAAAACTATTTGCCCGCCTTAAAGCGGGAGGTAAATGAAAATATTCCATCAAGGATTTCCCTCGCACTGCTGCAGGATTCCCTTATTGAACAGCAACTGTACCTTCTTCTGTTTGTAAAGAATAGTTTCGCAACTACCATCCACATTCACAAGAGGGAGGGGTCTGGCTTGCCAATCTCAGCGGACGATAGATACAACTATACAATGCGCTTCCCTATGCTTCCCAATGGACGCTACATTTTTGAGGACAACTCCTGCACAGCAAGTCTGTGCTGCAAAGAAACTCACACAGCTTCTGCAAGTGGTAAAATATCTATAAAGCTGTATAATTCCCGCAAATAGAGACAAACATATATTGTTGCAAGCACCACCTAGTTTGTTAAACACTCGATGCTTAAAAAAAATGATTCTTACGAAGCCAAGCATCCAATCTTTGAAGGTCCGATAGACCTGCTGCGGAATGATCGAAGAAAATGGGGAAATTGAGCGATTTCGCCAACTTGAACAGCTCAAGTGCCGACCCTCAGCATATTCTTGGTTGGGATGTGCCCACCCCACAAGCATCAGATCTGGCATCCAGTGTTAGGGTCTCAAACTCGCCGCTGCGGAAGAAAATGCTTCACAAAACGGGAAAGATACCTGAAACATCATAAAACCCTACCATAAACAACTGTTTTTTCAATGTTTTTTCATACATCTTTCCCCTGTCAAGATAGGAAATTCCCAACATCTCCCTATTTTGAACCCCTATTGTTGCGAGGTGTTTGTATATACATCCGTTGACCCATTAAAACAAAACAAACACCCATCATCTTGTCAATCAAATCTAGAATCTTGCTTGAAGGTTACAAGATTCCCGTTTCATTGGGCCAGATCTCATAATCTCTGGCCCAACCAACCCTAAAATTCACGTGTTTTAAACATGACATCACCTCTTGGACATCCATGTTGAATTGAACAACATCCCCTGTACCCTGTACAACAAAAACCGCAGATTTGGGTAAGTTGAACATGGTTGAAATCATGCAAACCCGCTATCGGTTTGCACCTTCCAACTCTCATTGGGTGGAGTTAACAGCACCACAAACTGTGTCTGGGAGGTCCTTGGTTGGACTGCGGCGAGGGAAGTTGGGATGTCCAAAAAGGGGGGCACAACGGTTGTCAAACCAAGGTATAGTAAACCAAAGAGATCCAAGGTGATGATGTTATGATTTGAATAAAACTCAACTAAATTTGAATCATATGGCCATTATGGTTATCTGAATAAATGATCTTGCCCAAATGAAAGATAAATCCTCAGTTCGGAATGTTCAGCTCATTTTGGCAATTTCTATACAGAAACCAACATGAATCAGATCTCCACTGGGCGGGTTGGTCATGAAAAACTCCGCAAGGTTTTGCTGGGTTTTCAGGGTTTTCTCTAGGTATCTAAAAAAATCTGTACATTGAAGACAAACTCTATATGTAAATGTGAGACACCCCTCCCAATGGCAATGCCCCCGGCACCCTGCTGTGGTGGGTGGTACTAGTAATACTACATTACTACATACATGTGTGGGAGACCATACCATGGGAGGAGCCAGGAAAGACCTGGCCTGCACCAATGTGAACAAACAGTCCCTTGTAGTTGAAATTTCCCCATTATTTTCGGCGGTGAAACAAACCATATTTTACTAACCTGGAGGTCAGGCAGCGACTCCTTTCATAATCGTTACCTTTTTAGCACATAATTCATAAGTGTTTCAAAAGTTGAACCACAGTAAGTGAAAACATCGACCAACTTTTACACCCTAGAATTTCAACATCCCGAGCCTGAAAATTTACTATCCCAAAGGGAACGTAGTCTTCCAACCATCATTCTAAACTAACATAGCAATTGAAAATGGACCATTCGAAGATGTAATTCATACTAAAAACAGGGACTTACATATAAAATAGAACACAAATACCAGAAAAATAACCATGTTTGAAAGGATATACATTTTCCAAACTGTCATTTTGTGGTATCTATTGATTTTTCATATCAGGGGCTATGTTAAACATCCGAGGCACACGTGTGTCTGCAGGAGCGTCGGTAGTTCGGACCGTTGATCGGAACAACACAGCTGATCTGGGACGTGGCTGTTGTTTTGTTGGTGCTTTGTCCCCACCGGTTCGAAAAATATGCTCTTGGTCAAATTGGATCATTTTTGTGTGAAGAAAAAACATTTGAAACCAACTGCCTATATAGGTGTTTTCTTTTGGTTTGACACGAAAGGCATTGGATCTACCCATCTGATGATGATGATGATGATGATGGTTCTGTTTTTGTTGTCGTTTTTGTTGTTGTTGTTGTTGTTGTTGTTGTTGTTGTTCGACAAGGGAATTTGTTACAAACCTCAAAACATGGTGTAGAGTGATGCTGTCAGCAACTTGCGCAGCATGTGGCTTCATGTGACTATACCACCATGCTAAAGTCACCACCGACCATCCTTGAATCAATGTGACAATTTTTCAAAACAATCCTCCTTGTCATCTTCCATTGGGGCACTACGTGGTTTCTATGGTAATTTATGTTTCACAGGAGTCTCCAAGTCCATATCTTGACCAAATATCACCAATAAATACCAATAAGCATGTGATATCTGAACTATACGCACATATCCTAGCACAAAGATTCAATTCACATGTTGTTTTCAAAACATCTCAACTTGGCCCTAGAATGCAACACGGTTTCCAAGTAAACTCGCAGTTTCTTAAACAAACATGATCTCCTCCAAAGTTATGGAAAAAAATGGGGAACTCCAAGTTTTGGTGGGTATCTGCACCCCTTCAAAGCTTCCCGGTGATTCCTCGGAATTTGATCAAGTTACATTGATGCACTTGTTCATCTGGGGAGTTCCCCACAACTCAAAAGAAAGAGCCAGGGTTCAGGAATATATAGTTACTTAGCTGACATCTCAAAGATGGAGAAATCATTTCTTGATCATCCTTTCAGCCTTCCCAAAATTCGACAAGTTGCGGGGGTCGCCCAGTTTCATGTTAAAGCCGCTCTCAGCAGTGCTGCGAAGAGAACTAATCCAAAGTTCAAGGACAGGTTCATCCATTGCGGGATAAATCAACAACCTGCAAGAGAGGTGGAAATGATTCAAAAAGGCAACACGATTTTGGCATTGTGAAGGACATCTTCTTGCATAAGATCTATTATTAGATGGGTTTATAGTTTATACATGCAAGTCTCACATAGAAACTGTACGTGGGTGCAAGAAATGCGGACATCTTTCATACGGTATTTCACATGATTTATAGCCATCTTAGCTGGCTTAAGTAGATGACATCGACTAACCTTTATCAAGTTGGACCCTTTTCCCGTTGTTCAGAGTTGGGTGGCCTGGGCCACCGAGTTGGGATGTATCCCAGTTTGAAGGAAATAGCATCGCCATTTTAGAGTCCCTACGGACTTACAAATCTGATAGTAAACACAAACCACATTAAAGACATCAACACAAAATGACAGGTTGTTTCACACTGGGTCTCGTCAATCATCCATCTTCCCCGGACAAAATTCGTGGGTTTTCGAACTATATAGAGTTACAGATTCTCAACCAATCCTAGTGGTGAATACCTGACGGCAAGGGCCTAAGGGTTTCAATGTTTTCAATCAACACCTTCAATGCAAAATCTCAAGGGAAAAAGGGATCATATTTACAAGTTTCCACCAGTTTCTTGTTTTTTCCACATGTCTTTTTGGGGATGGTTCAATTCCGGGTGAGATCTGCTCCAAACTTGGAATACTTTGAAACTACTTCAAAGCAATCTGGTGATCTTTTGACTTTGACACTAATGAAGCAATTCAAACAATCTCAGACCAACGTTGTGCTACAGTATCAAATGCGTTCAGGCATTAGCAGTATCAAGCACATACATTCGCCATCTGCATATGAACGCAGCAAACCCTGCAAAAAACAGTGCCACGTCATTGGCTTCTCTGCATACTCAAGGCAAAACATGCAAAAACGACTAGAGGTCATAGATGGTCACGCTAAGAAACAAACATAAGCATGTGTAAATACAAACGTGCACATGCGAGGTGTAGAACACATCTCTGACCATCCAAGGAATCGAACAACAATTTGTCTGTCTCCAACTTGTTTTTGGCATCAAATTGAACAATAAAACCATCTAGTTGGTGGTTTCAACCCATTCGAAAAATATTAGTCAAATTAGATCATTTCCCCAAGTAGGGGTGAAAATAACAAAAAATTGAAACTACCACCCAGCCGTGAAATTAGGGATCTCAACAATTTTTTTTTCCATCCATGTTTTGCCACAGGAACCAATCTTCAATAGTCCTTGCATCCTGCAGACCTGGGCGTTTACCCCCCGGCAAACTTAGGCTGGAAAATGGACCAATGAAGACGTATTTCCTAAAAAAACTATGGTGAAATTCAGGAACTCAAATTTTCATGTCAGTTTTTTTTGGGAGAATCTAACGTGAGTGAAGTGGTTTGGTGGTAAAATCGTTTGCCCAAATATAAATTTCTACGTGCTCACGGATTTGCGAGACAATGAGATCAACGTGTGGATTTATTCCATCTGTTGCAAATGGTATTTTAGGGGGGCCATGAAAATAAAATGTACACCCTGTCTTTAACAAAACGGCGGGTGGTTGAAGAGTCATTCTCCTTTGCAAGTGAGATGGGAAACAGAGCTATCTTTCAATCCAGCAGATTGAGACTAATATGAAATTATAAGTCTAATTTCTGCTGATGAATCCCCTGTCAATGAGTCAAAAAGTCAATAGTTCCCGCCAGGTGTTTTTCGCAAATCAAATCGATTCTTGTTCACCATGTCCACTGCTCAACCGGTAGAACCTTTCTCAAAATTATCTTCAAGATGTCGTACAGATTTGGATTTTAAGTGCGTGGGGTTTGCCTTCAAAAGGGCCGTATCCATACTTCAAATAAGAAACTCACCAGCTCCAAATCGTTTATTTTAGCTCATCCAACACTGGTATAACAGGGCGCAAGCCAAAGAACGAAACTTACTAAGATAATCACATCAGGCAATATGACCTACGAGATTTTTTGCCCATGTTTGATCCAATATGACCCAATAATGGATTTGAATTTAAATGAATTTATATAGCAAGTAGGCAAATACCTCCATTCCATTGTCTCATGGCGCCCAAGCAGCCATGGCGTAGCCACCGCGAGAAGGTCCCTTCTTCGTCGACCGCAAACTTTTTTTGCTCCTCGAAGGAGACCTGCCAACCGAAGGACACAAAAAAAACCCGGCGGTCGGAGGTTTAGGTCCAATTTCCTGGAAAACCAGGAACGCGGTGAATTTCCAGCAACTGGAAACCCCTAAAACCAGCAATCCAGTTGCCTAAAAAAATGGTACACTAGGTTTTCCAGGTGGTTACTTTTTTGGAAAAAGTGGGAATTGTTTTAATTTTTGTTTTTTACATTTGTTTTATTTGCAAAGGTTAGTTTTGTCCGAAATTTTCTTAAGGATGATTTGATTTTTTTAGTGATTTTTCAAGTCCTGCCTGCGAGTTTTTTGTTGTGGACTGCTTGGACCTCAATCACGCCAAATGATTGAAGGATTATGTTAATCAGGCCTGCTACCTGATGGCCATCCATGTATGAATGGTTGTTTCAAGATGATGGAACCAAATCTTCACATGGGTCTGTTGATGGAACAGAAATCCGGCTAACCACCAGTTCCCTATGAAGCCCTATGAAAAATTGGATATCCAACCCATATCAACTGGTGATCGATTATAAGAAACCACTATACGGATCCTCTTTAACGAACCAGTATAATGGAATGTCACAAGCGTTTTGATCACTGTTCAACTGAAGG
>OMLO01005299.1_pt1 | contig 10824 bp, 1 predicted proteins | sample 1674811 | NCBI WGS metagenome assembly OMLO01 (sample SAMN06265003, study PRJEB25207) | coral metagenome | isolation source: Coral host | place: Mexico:La Bocana,Puerto Morelos, Mexico | collected 2008-11-13
ATCCTGTTCTCCTTCTCCTTCCTCCTGCATTTCATCGCATTCAACTTCTTCCTCATCTTCTTCCTCGTCATCTTCTGCTTGAGCCAGCTGTGGCGAGTCTACACTATAAACGTCTGGAGCATGCTGGAAGTTCTCTCCTGCAGTATCTTCCTGTTCCTTCCCCTCTTCTTCCTTCCCCTCTTCTTCCTCCCGCTCATCTTCGTCTTCTTCCTCCCTTTCTTGTTCTTCCTCCTCATGCTCTCCTGCGACTTGACAATCAACTCTTACTCTCTGGTCTTCTTCCTCAACGTTACCATCTTCATCTTCATCTGACTCCTCTTCGGATAACGTTAGGTCTTCCTCTTCTAAAACCTCCTTTTGAAATGTTTGGCCAGGGATCTCTTCTTCTGCTATTGGAGAACCCAGATCACCTGATTCATCAGCGACAGCGATCTCTTTGTCGTTATCGTCCTCTGTGGCTTTCTCTTCTCTCTGGGGTGTCTCCTCAAGCTGAAAGTTCATGTATTCCGGGGCTACGAGAGTTCTTCCGTAGTACGGCATTGGAGGAGCACGGTCATCTTCATTTACTTCAGCAGATGCTCTGTCGCTATAGTCTTCCTCTCCATTCACCTTATTTTCGTCGATATCATCTTCCTCATTTTCCTCATCGTCTCTATCGTTATGGGTGCGTGAATCCTCATCGTCTATTTCATGGATACCGTTGCCGTTATCGATCATTCCATTGTTATCATGGCCATTTTGTATTTCAGTTTCAGTTTTGGCGAGTGAAGTGTCTTCAGGCATTTCTTTAAGTGAGTTTTGTTTCGGGCTCACTTCTTCATATTCGTCATCGTCTGCTTCAGTATCTCCTGTGAAATCAGACGGCTCAGTTTCGTCCAATGAAGGTATGTCTCTTGATACCACATTTGTGTGCCATTCTCCGACATTCTTCAATAAAAATATATAATAAATGCGATAATTACTTTTATTATGACCAGAAATCAGTTTCTTTTTATATTAAGAAAAGCTCAATGAAAAATATTTTTTAAGCATTTGAACTCAGCAGACATGTACACTTCCTTGCGAGCCCCATAAACTGGAAGTGACATAGAAAGGCTATGTCTTGTTCCGCATCGTGAAAACTTGCGCCAAAAGCCCGTGTGTTTACTTTCATGCGTGTTACACGCATGTTGTATGAAATTTAAAATGCTCCGCAGTTTTTCTCGAGCACCATATATAGTAATGAATTGATGAGCTTTTAATTATAAGTAAAACATGTAGCTTGTGAATTGCCTTCAGGCATTCATTACTTTTTTATTCGGCTTACATCCTTTAACAAGAACAAATGGAGATTTCTATATGAGGCCAAGAAACGATTATAGTAATAGAAATAAACATGAATTGTCAGTTTTGAGCATTTATAAGCACGTTTTAAAAGTAATATTTTTACTTCTTTATGTATTGCGATATTATATGTCTTGTAGCCAACAAAGTAATATGCTAGTGATCATGTAACCCATGATAAAACCTACAGAGTGTAAGCAAATAACTTAATGAAAAGTGAAGTGTTTCGAGAAGGTTGAAAAAAGGAAGAAGGATACGACAAACATTTAGATAATTTTTACAACAGACATTTACAGCATTATCTGCAATGTGGACACGATCATTATTGCTTAAAAATTCGCTTTCTTCAGATTATGAGTTCTCGAATATCATCTCCCCGCTTGAATATTTCATTTTCTTTTGGAAGTTTGGAATTCATTACAGATGAAAGAGGCAAGAATCGACAAAAGGATCGTGACCTAGCCCATATTAAGCAAAATTAATACGATACACGTGTCTAGCGGTAGCTATTAAGACTTTGAGCAAAGTAAACTAAGTTGTACCTCGTATAAAGTTGATGCCATGTTTGTCGATTTGTCCACCACTTGAGCAACTCCAGTTTAAACAGATGGTTTGCGGAAACCTTTTCCACAAAAAAAAGAAAGCGGAAACGTCAGAGATATCACGTTTCAATGTTTACGATAGCTTGCAGAAATTTATAGCTATATTTCTTAGACGTACGGACAGACAAATAAATGCAAACAAGAATATCGGCTTTACCAGTGTTCTTTCACCGCTTTGTTTTCGTTTGACTGAATTAGTCAAGCGAAAACTGCATTGCGGTTTCATAAAAAATATAAAACAGAAAAAATATAAATTTTGATGATGTTCCGGTGACGTAACGCCGTATTTAAACATGACTCCTTCAATTTAATTTCAGGTTCTCATTTTGTTTTGTTTTAATTTTGTTGGATCTGAACCAAAGCGTGCTTCATTTCAACAGGTGTGGCCATTAATGTCAAAATTTAATGTCAATAATGTTTCTTTGGAACTTGACTTGAAAGCTTTCATTGCAAGAGAAACGCAGGTTCCAAAGTCTGCGAATCAGCGTAGCTGACCTTAGGAATTAGGGAATTTGGTTGAGCTAGTGAGTATAAAGCTTCGATGTACGTATATTGGCTTGTCGAAGCCGTTCGACTTTTTCTCACTACTTCGGTGTTTGGCGCGATCCATACTGAACAAAGAAATTAACATGTATTATTTATTCAGTAAAAAGACTTCGACAGAGCTTGGAACACATTCAAATGTTGAAGCGAAAGATGAAACGGTTGAAATAATAGTTTCAAATACTTTGTTTCTTTGGTGCTAAAAGTAGAATAAGCATTTCATCGCGGTGCTGTCCAGTTTCTTGTGCCAAAGAATTGTCATTTTGTTGAATTTTCTCTCTTAAGATACATAAAGAAGTAGCGGTGGAAAAATATTTTGTTGAAAATTTCAGTTTTCCTTTAGTTCAGTACCCCGACCGCACCACGCTTTTTATCAATTAAAACGGCATACATGTATTTCGAACTCCTTGAGCGAGAGTACTACACGAGGGAACCCATCGCCCATTCAGTCATACAATCACACGGCGATGAACTGAATTTTAATTGACTGTTTCTAGCTGTTTCAGATGCTGACTGCTAGCATCTTTGAGTTGACCTTAAGCACAGTGTGAAACAAGATTTTAAACTTCCTTTTATGAAAATAGACTATAGACTTTCTACGGATTAGAAAAAAAAAATTATACGGAAATGGAAATGGTGTAAAGACTTACCTTTGTTCAGCACGCGCTTCGACATGAGCAGACAATAAACTGTCAGGCAAATGCGCCAGACTGAAATTTCTAACCATTAAATTTATTCATTTGTTTATACGAGAGACGTTACTTTGACCAATTATGACGATCTTTTAGAATGATCTCTGAAAGCGTAAAGCCAAAACATTTTCGCGTCGACTCAGTAAAATCCTTTGTTGAATTGCCGTCGCATTTTTGAGCAGCTGTTTTGAAAAATCCACGATGGAAACTGAATTTATCTTCTCGTGAATTTATTTGACAATAGGACTGGAAAATTATGCTGTTTTCTATCTATTTCAAGGGTTAACTCCCCTGCAGACTTTTATGTACTTTAAAAACAGTAAAAGTCTGCGAAAATCTCCTGGCGGCCTTAGCATTAATATTTCAAAAGAAAACTTTTAATGTTTTAATGGGAAAAAAAACTGAAATACGCGTAGCTGGCTTCAGGAACTATTTTGATAATTGTCGAAGTTTTAATCTAAGAATAGGTCTTGGACCGTTATTTTCAACATAGAGAATTCTCACAGAGCTTAAAAATTGTAAGATCATTTGGTCATAGCTTTTAAGACTAATAAAAAGTGCGGGATATTGCCCTCGAAAGTGCGGCTTTGAGGCCATCGTAATAGCCAATGAGGAGACACTGCGTGAGAACCTCGAAAATTATTACCGTCTGCGGGCCTGCTGAATACACTTTCCTATGGCATCAACATATGAAGAATTCTATGCCCACTTTTGAAAGAGAAAGCAGATTTATTTAAGAAAGAAAACAAACGCGTAACAATACGATCACCTGTTTGGCCAGAAATAATGAAAGATTTTATTCAGTATTGTTTTTCATTAACATAAACGTTTTTTAAAGCTACAATTAGCTTTGAATGATTTTCTTGGAATGAATCTTTACTCTAGCCATGTATTGGTTCGTTCACTGTTTTATAATCATGGAATTTAATCGAACTTATAACACAATAGATAAATAATTAAGTGTTTATTTAAACTGGATTTAAGCGGACACTCAACGCTAGCTTGATGGCCGAGAAGAATGTATTTTACTACCTTGGAAATCTGAACAAAACTATCTACTACAAAATGTAGTGAGGTTTAGTATTGTTTTCTACTTTTATTCTAGTTGTAAAATTTCTGATTATGATTTTCTTTTCGTCAGTAAGGAAATACTCGTTGTGACTGGCACTGCCATTTGCAAGATAAGAGTTATCAACTGAATTTCAGTACTAAAATATTTGCTTTTCTCTTTTGTTTGATGCACTCAGTTACCATTCTATAGCTAATAACTATAACAAGTTTTTGACAATAAAAAACTAAATAATTTTACCAAGTTTTGGAAATGTTTATTTGACTGAAAGAAAAGAAGAAAACTGTGGTTCATGTTCTTATCCACAGCTACGGGGAACATTTAGAGAGTTACGTTACACCTTTCTAATTGTCGAGTTTTTTTGATAGATTCCCATACAATTTCTATTAAGACTTAAGCTTACAAAGATGTCCGAGAGTGTACTGACTGATAGGATACTGACCTCATCGTGCTCTTTCCATACTATAAAAGACTTATGCAAACGAAATATGAATATCATTCATATCAGATCGATATTCTCTCAGTACAGCCCAGTACAGCTCTCTAGTGTAAACTATTTTTACTATATTTCCGTGGAGTTCTGCAATGCCTTGCTTTGTTGCTAATTCACAACGCGATGTGAATTAGTCCAACCTAGTACTGATCCACTTTAGCATTGCATTTATTCTTGTACTTTTTCTATCTAAATAATTACAATTATTACATTGATTATGGTGGTAGGAGTACTTCAGATGAACGACGTACCTATACCTATATACCTATGAGACATCATTCGAAAACTTCCTCCCAAGAGTTCATGTAAGCTATATACAGCCCGTTGTTATGCATCTTATTATTCTCATTTATTTACCCGTACATCTAAGAAACTTTTTTTTTTTTAGGGAAATGACATATAGCGTCAACCGTTAGAGTGATACTTAGACAGTGGTTTAATAATATTAATGATGCAATTGAATGCATCCAATAATCATTTAAGTTAATTTGTAATAAACCTTTCGTTATCACTTGTTTTGTCATTCGTTGCTAGCTCTTCTTCGTCAAAAACGTTAACAGACCCAGAGTCGTGTTCTAGCTCTGAGTTGTCATTCTCGAATGTGGAAATACTCATTCTGAAGTCACTGCTCACGATACTACTCTCACTTACTGCGATTTGTGCAGGCCTAGTGGAAGTTACGACACGTGAATCATGACTGTACCGATAAACTCGTTGCGTCGTTGAAGTGTATTGCCTCTGATAATTGGACTCGAGATCGAAATCAGCCAAAAATTCGAGCGACCCATCCTCTACTTCCTTAATTTGCTGAATTGAATCGTGGTTGTTCACATTTACAACGCGCCAACTTCCGTAACAGCGTTGATATGACAACTTCTTCATTTCATTCTGTTCATTGTCGTGTGAAAGTTCTTCTCTCTGACTGTAATACGGGATGTCGTCCAAGTCTGAAATGAGCTTCTTTCCAAGTGGATTGGAAATAATCGATAGTTGCTTACATGCTGCATGCCCGGCACCGTTCATTTTCTCCTTGCGGATGTTGATCAAGCTCGAAGATATGTCTTCAAAGAAAGCGTCATCAGATTTAGTACTTTCGTCGTCATGGGATTCGCTTCCTTCTTCATCGCTTTCGCTAATGTTGTTATCCTGGCATGTTGCTGAAGACTCATCTTCGTTTTGATCGGCCGCCTTTGACAATGATGGGATTTCCAGGTTGCAGTCCAAACCCTACAATGGTTCAGAATATAGGTTATATGTATGATACAAATTACAAACACAGGAATCAAAGGAAAAATAAATTATGTTCTCGAGTCTAGATACTGCTCTAGCTGGTGTTAAACTAAACGAAACGGTCGGCAAACGGAGGGCTTCATTTTTAACCAGCAGCACGTCCCAGGAACCTGCATGGCTATGGATGAGCATCTAGGAAAAAGGCTGTATACTAAAATGCTAAGAAAGTACTTGCCTCGATTAAATCTTGATCAGCAAACGTAACTCTACTGAATCTAGGGAAACCGCGCGTCTCTACAGTATCATCACCGAGGGAGATCCTCTTCTCTAAAAGAAAAAAGAAATAATAATATACCTAAAATGATTAATTACGAAGATAACTTTATAAAAGTTTCATAGAACGACAAGGAGAATTTATTTTAGGAGGGATCCAAAAGGCCAGCCCCACGTCCTCGTCGTGGATCCTGGGCAACGCCAGTGTCGGCTACCGGGGCTCTGGTGCCCAAAGATCCATAACCTACGTGGTAGATTAGTATTGTGAAGGTTCAGAAAAGATACCCTCTAGTGTGTCGAGTAAAAAGTAAAGTAAGCAAAAGTCCTCTTTTCAACTCGACTAATGTCTTGGTAGGAAGGCAAAAATGGTGACTCGATCAGTACACAAGTAACGCCAACATCAATTTTGTTCTTGATATTTTTTACCATTTTGGAAGTTCAAAATCGTATGGGAACCGAATGTTTGACAAGCGATCTAAAAAGCTAAAATTAGCGGGTAAGGTAGCAAGTTTATCAAGATCCATTTCGTAGCATGGCAAAATGCATTTGACTGTCTTTCTATAATTAGAAAACTGAATTTGAGAGAACTTAAGCTCAGAACTAGAGATGTTAATATTCAAGAGCGATTTTTGATTTGTGTTCAGCACTCCCTTAGCATAACAGTCGAGATAAATTCCGGTTCGTCAGAAACAAACGTAGTTGGTTGTACCTTCCGATTCTCTGGCTTTCTTCTCGACAATTCTTGTTGTCTGTAATTAAAAAAAAAAGTCAGTATCAGATTTATTCTAGGAATTACATCTTCATTTTCGCTATTTTTCGATCTATCCGTTCAGAAACCCGGTCAAAACGGACACCAGCCCCTTTTCACTGACATTGTTGGCCGTCCTACTACCGCTAGAAGTAATGACCTACACTTTCTCTCAAATTAGTCTCCAACAATCCGTTATCAAAATGATAGATGTGTTAGACGTGCCGAATCGATATTTTCATTCAGACCAACATCCTGCAATTATTTCTCTAGTCTCTCCTTGGAAAAAAAGCAGTCCGAGACATAGGTGAGGCCAACACTTTCCTCTGTACGCTGCAACTAAATATTCAGCTGTTTGCTTTACTCACTGTAGTAGAAGAAGATTTGTTATGTCTAGTTCTTGCAATCGTTGTCTTCCGAATGTAATCCCTCCTACTTCCATGGCAGAAAATGATTCGTTTGTATTCTGTGCGAATCTAAAAAAAGAAGTAAAATCGGTTAAAGCAGACCAAAAAATGCAGTTTTACACATGTTACTAGTCAATTCTCTTAAAACATGGGCATTCTTAGCGTTTGCTGTACCTCTTACGGTTTACTTTATATCATATCATATCCGTATATATTACATTATATCATCTAATGTGACTTACCCTTTCATCGGCTAAGCAATGAAAAATAAAGATGAACAGTCCCTTGAAACAACAACAAAAGAAAAGAATTATGAGTACTGTGACCAGAGGCGAGATTCGAGCCCAAAGATGTGAATGAAAATAGCCCTTGAAATCTAAAGCAAAATAAAAAGCCAGAATATGTCGACCATCACCCGCTTTCGGAAAACCGACAAGAGCACAAAATCATTTCGCTAACTTCAAAACTTTTAATCGCCAGCAGTACTACAAGTACTATATATTTTCCCTTGATCACCTGCAAGACGTTAAAAATGTTGAACAGATATGCCATGACAACTGTCGCTTTCCCCACGAAAAACAATCCAAGCAACCAGGTGGTGCCTAGCAGGCAAGTTAACACTGCACATGCCTTGGCCCAATACCTAGCAAACAAACAAAATAATTCGTTTAGCTGTCACCTCTTTGAGAACTTACAAACAATTCATGACTATAACAACAGCTAATCGTGTTACGCATTGACACTACACGTCCCTTGGTACAATACGTATCCTACAAGAAAATATTGCATTTAGTATCACTTTGCAAATTTTCAAGACCTAGAGATACAATCAAAATACTTATCATTATCATGTTTTAATTGTATGTTTTAAATGACTGACATAAGTAATAGTTTTCTCCTTTTAAACTTGTCTATTATCTCGTCCTGAGAATTGTAATCTAGTGGTGCCCCTTGGCGACGCCCTGTATTGCTTGATTTCTTCACTCTTATTAAGTTGATTTTCGTCACTACTGGAAGAGTGAACCAAACACTGACTGCTTGTCTACAATGCAGTTGGTAGGGTTAAACCTGTCTTAGCTTGGTGTGTAATAATGACGGATCCAAAAGAGCCCGCAGTCACATCTTTTATCCTTTACTCGTGATTATCGCTGTCTTAAGCGCTGGCGTCTTGACCCGATAAAGGTAACTCTTGTATACTGGTGTAGTAATAGTTCCTCACCGAATTTGTGGAGGGCTACGTGAAGGTTGCTGAGTAGAACGAGCTACCATTGCTTTAAATGTCATTCCCAAAAACCCTAGATTCACCTGAAAAGACAAAATCGTACATGATTTCGTTCCAACCAGTTGTTAATTATGCACTGCATAATTGAAATATCTCAAAACGTTTAAACTATTACTAAGATTCGTAGTCAGGTGATTATTATTAGGTAACTGACTTGCGCAGTTTGTTTGCGTTTTAGCTACTCCTATGTCTAGCTTTTACTGTACTGCCCTTTGCAATTGTTGTAAAATATAGTTTGAGTAATTAACGTGTCGGTTACATTTGTTGTATTTTTTTATTCTAGCAGTCTTACCAAACATACTAGTAAAACAGGGCCGACAAAACTCCATATGAAACCACCTTCAACCGACAACCAGCAGCTGCAGAGAAAAACAGAGATGACAAAATTAAGGTGGCTGGTGACGGTTTCCACTCTTTGCAGTGCTTATATAACTGTGATGGATAATACTTCTATTTCTTACCAGGCGATGCTATAATAATAGTATAAAAATGCCCCAATAATTGATGATTATTAGGGTGATATGAAGTTATTATATATATGATCATTTTCCTTATTTACCAACAGGATAGTGAAATTAGCTCTAATGGCTATTCATTTTTCATCATACAGTTGACAACATCCTCAGGTCAGAAAACATCTTGACCCCAGCAAAGTCACACGCCTTTCGACTTTCAAACCAACACTTCTAAATTTTAGTTTGACCTGGAAACGGTGGACAAATAACTGCAAATTCCTACTATCATGATTTTGTTTTTTTCTTTCTGTTTTTTTTTTTTTAAATGACACAAAAGAAATCAAGCCCACTCTTACTGTTTTTCCGCTGTGTATCCCTCTCGATTTACGACAATAGCTGTAACCACGGGAATAGCGGGAATTCCTTAAAAACAAAGGAATTTGTTACATTAAGAAAATATCAAGGTCAGTTGCCTTAATATTCTCTTGGTCTAGTTAGGCATAATCAAACACTGAAAATTACTCTTATTATTTAAAAGAGTTGAATTGACGCTTCTAAGTTAATATAATTGCTACTGTAGTGCTTTAGTGGCCATCTCGACGCCTTTTTTTTTTATGCCATGACCAAAGCACTCATGCATTGACATTATTTACCGAATACACTTGACCACGGCTAGTTGCTAATAAGTGTAGTTATGTCGACAACAAGACAAAGTTAAAATAGAATCTCACCCCACGAGCAGATAAAGAAGTGTTTTTTCTTGGGACCTTCACCAGAGGTTGGGAGAACTTTTACTAACATCAGGTAAAGAATTACGCCTTCGGTTGCCATCCAGCAAAATGCAACAAGAAACAGATAATGAAGAAACACGGCAATGACAAAGCAGCCAGTCTGACAAAAAGAAAACGAAGTTAGTTTAAGAGAGGTTCGTTAGCGGTTATTATTATATAGATACTGCTGAAATACCAGGATTTTTCCATTTACTAAAAAATCATATCTTCACAGCGCGCAGTGAAGATACTATTTTTATCTTTCTTGTGTAAGGATATTGCGATTAGTGACATTTTGGAATAAGTGACTATTTTGGCTGTTTCGAAAATGAATAAAAAAAGAAGTGTTTTATATGGAAATTTCATGAGTATCTATAATAACAGAACATCATAGACATTACCGCTTGGGGATACGGATTTTATCTTGTGCTGAAAGTATCTCTCACTCGTTCGCTTCGCTCACTCCTGAGCGATACTTTCACCACTCGAAGATAAAATTCGTATCCCCGCGCGGCCATGCAATATCCTCTATTTAGTAAATAAACCTCAAGGTTTTTCAAGATTAAGTAGTGCGTTTTCAGATGATATCATGATTTGTTTATATGATTACAGTACATACCTCATACTGTGTCTTATCAATGCCAACAACAAACAGTAACTCAGCCAAGATAAGGGATAACACAAGATTGGTATGAGCAAAATTACGATTCGATCTTAAGAACCTGCGAGAAAATAAGAGAAAGGGGTAGTTTATTATAAAATACATCTACTATCCATAAATTACATAAAAATCAATAAAAGACAACAAGTATATGATCTTTGGCCCCGGGGGGGGGGGGGGGCTAATTTAAAAAAAATTTTTTTGGGGGGGGGCCCCCCCCCCGGGGCCCAACCCCTTCCCCTTTTTTTTACATTTTTTTCAAAAAAGCCCCCCCTT
>OMLO01005300.1_pt1 | contig 10824 bp, 11 predicted proteins | sample 1674811 | NCBI WGS metagenome assembly OMLO01 (sample SAMN06265003, study PRJEB25207) | coral metagenome | isolation source: Coral host | place: Mexico:La Bocana,Puerto Morelos, Mexico | collected 2008-11-13
CCCCCCCCCCCCCCCCCCCCCCCCCCCCCCCCCCAGTTAATTACCCCCCCTTCCGGAAGGGAAGGAGGAAGGTTGGGGGGGGGGCAGGGGGGGGGGGGGGGGGGCATGCGGGGGGGGGCATGCGGGGTTCGTCAAATTTTAATGTTCTCACACTCTCGATATTTAAGTATTAAAGTGGTTATATGTGTGTCTCACCGCGTGCATTTTTAGCAAGGCTAAGAAAGTCTCGAACTACCGATTTGTTTGTATGTTTTTGTGAACCATGTCTGAACGTTTTAGAGTTTGAAAGTTTCGAAGTACCGATCTGTTGTTTAGTTTATTTTACTTTAATAAACATCAACTGGTACAGCAAAAGACTCAACTACAATAATAGCTACTGACTCCAACAAGATTAGTCTGCTAACCAACAGGTGAATTGACAGGAATAAATTTAATATGTGATTAAGACACAATCTCGTTATCCCGTGCGTTATCTTTGTTTCAGTGAAGTATATCAAACCAGATTAAAACAGACAAAAAAAACTGTTCAAAATCAGTAGAAGGGAATGAATCACTTCTTACCTGCTTCTAATATGTAACTTGTAAAGTAAAGGTGCCCAAAAGCAAAACAATAGTCTTATAATCAATGTCACTAACTATAGGAATGCTTTCAATGTGCAAAATTACCCAAAAATTACTTAGTACAGTAAGATATTTTATACTTATACTACATGTAAATAGCTTTTTGTCTAGCTTTTTCGTTTTCGCGCCAAAATGCAGTCGCCAACGGATTTGCGATCTCACAATTTTAAAAGTCGAAATGTCTCTTGCTTGCAAAGAGAAACGCTAGTCTCGTATTGCGGCAAAGTCTCGCAGTTATCATTCACCACCGCTTTAGGATTACGTCTTTTATAGGCGAGAGGCTCAGACAACAGTGCCTGCCTTAAGATAAAATAATCGGACAAGCTACAAGCTGGAAAAAATCTAGGCTTAAAGCGCACAGCACAGATGCCTAAAATCACAAAAAATTATGGTTTACAAAGAGTGCGTGTCAAAGGTGTGATAATAGATAAAATAAATTAGGATGGTTGAGATTTGGGAAAATTCAGACAGATTTGGCATGTGCCGTCAGTGGCCTTAAAGACCCTTTTAAACAAATATTGGACATCTCGCTATCCAACTCACCATCATCCCAAGTATGAGAAATGGCTGAGTATTCTTTGCCACAACCTTTGGATGTCTTGGCGCATATCACCACCTTGTAAGGCGCGAATTTCGACAAATCACGTAGAACCGTTTTCCTTGCATCTACACCAAATGTCTTGGTTTCCCAGGTCAATGGTATTTCGTCAGTTTTTGTGTATCTGATCTCGTATCCCAACAGTATTCCATGCACATGTACTTGGTTGATTGGTTTCCAGGAAACTCCGATTGTACTTGAACTCAAAGGTTTGATAATGGTGTTTGGTGGTGATTCACTCGGAACTAATTGCAGTAAGAAAGAAAAATATCTTATCGCTAATTAAATGATAGATTGGTGTAGTAGAAATACTTCTAGTCGTTGAGTGTAGCAGAGATAAGCTCCGGCACTTGGCAAAGCCGTTATTTTCATATTAATCATCATCGTCATCAATCATCAATCTTCAGCATCGCCATCATCGTAGACGTCATCGTTGGTCATCCTGTTCGTGATTTTTCGCTATTGTCATTATTGTTGTTATTATCATAATCAGCGTCATCAGTGTTCTTATCATAATTATCATCATACAACAACAACAACACCGCTCGTATGATAATTTACCTCATCATATCCCATATATCACCTATTGCTGGTTTTCATGTGACGTCATGAGACGTCATCATTTTGCAGAATTTAAAGTCACCAATTCATCAGACATAAGAGCCCCTCAATGACAGATGTGTATGTTATTGTATGTCGGCCTTGTTGGTGCCCTTCAGAAATGCACCACCATGGCGTCTCTATGCAAAGCGCTATATAAATTTGGGTGAAACACTTTTCCGAATAACTCGCGAACGAAAAGCCGCATAGACCTAAATCTTGGCGAGGTGATTTACATTCCAATCATCTTTCATATCGCAGATTGTTGTCTTAATTTATTCAATGGTTATGATTTTCATTTTTGATTGGGTGACAGTGCAAACCCGCATTGGACTGACTATATACTGTTGACTAACCGTCCTCCTGGGTTCTTAAAGAGATTGCATCACTTGGCACTCCGTTTCCATTTCTTGTAAAAGCGTATATACGTATGGTATAGTTTGAAAACTTTTTCAAACCTTCCAATATTGCTTCACGAGGAACAGGGGCCACTGATTTCATTGCGTTCACATGAAACTTCTTGTCGATTTCCTTGTACACGATAACGTAGCCAAGAAGTGGAACTGAATTCAGTTGTTTAACCTCTGACCACTTAAGTTTGATAGTCGTTGAAGTGGTACTGTTTGATTCCAGAATAACTGGGGGCTCGTTTGGAACTGCAAGACAACAATAGAACCTGTAGTGTTGATTGTGAGCTTTTGTAAGAATACAGAAAAATCAGTTCGTCATGTCTTTATGTCGATATGTTCACATTACTGAAACGCGGTTATGCAATGTTGCCTTTTGTTCAATTCACTAGTGTGAACTAGGCCTAACTGCAAAAGATGGATTGTACGTGTTTGAGTTCCCCTTAGTTCTGTAATTCTAATTTAGAGGCTTAACCTGTCCGTCAAAGAACTTGTAATTGTAACGCAATTTACGAGCAGTGCATTTGTAGCGTGGCTTAACCTTTTTTAATTCTTGATTAATTGTATTACCATAATTGCTTGTAATGTTGAGTAATTCCGCTGACGAATTACCCAGCATTCCACCGGCTAGTTCTTCTTGTAAGATGACAATCTGTAGCGAATCAATGGAAGAGTAGCTGACGTTGAAGCTAGCGATGACACTCCCATTCCTTGATAAAGAAAGAGTCCTGCTAATTAGTATGTATTTATCATCAGGGCCTCTGGAAATGCCAGCAACTTTAGTGAATTGACCACCCTTTATCGTTACATATAGGAAAATGCATTTTCATGATGAATTCATATTTGTCGGAAGGATTTGTCAACAATTTAGCAATTAATCAATTAAAGGAAAATATCAAATTACGCGCGGCCATTCGATGACGACAAAACTGAGGTCTAGATGCCTAAAGGAAGTTTGCCTTTGGTACACCATACTTTGGTACTAGCATAACGTGTTACCCGAGTAGAAGAAGAAGAAGAAGAAGAAGAAGAAGAAGAAGAAGAAGAAGATGATGATGATGATGATGATGATGATGATGATGAAGATGAAAAATTACGCCGAGGCCAAGTAGTTCACTTATATCTATAGAAACATTATGAAACTTTAATATTACTGAAGAGGGAAGAGAATCACCTGAAATCTAAGACTTTGATAGTCACGTCTTCTCTGATTCCTTCGTAAAAATTCACTATCTAAAGTTTTTAATAAAGAAAAAATAATACAAAATTACTTGCTTATGCTTAACGGTATTGCTCAAAGGCTGATTTCACTAGCATATGCAAATCAAGCAGAAAATTACGTAATGCTCTTAATTCGTTTATTTGTTTGCATTCTTGAGAGTGAAATCCGTAAATTATAAACACGAACCAAAGGTAAAGTTTCCCTCAACTAGTTTCCCGGAAGATCGATACAGTAGCTGGGCTCCAACTGACGTCTGCACAGAAAGGGTTAGTTTACAACACCCTAACACATGACTGCACTGGACTTTATACTGGGCCAAGGAATCTGGGTTCTGGACTTTAGTTTATCTTAATCGCATTTATCCTGAGATCGGTGTAGATAGATAAAGGCCACGTGAATAATTACCATTTCCTCAATTTCTTCCTCGTGCTCCCTGTACAGTAGACTATGAGGGTTTTCCAGATCACTGCTCCAAGTTTTTTCCTTGAACTTGACTTCGTAATTTATCACTTCGGCTAGATATTAAAATGTGAAAGGTGAAAAGATCAACATTACACGAACGTGGGCCAAAAAAAATCTGAATCGAACCTCCGAAAACCAGGTATGTGCTCTATCCACTGAAATACGAGAACTCAGTGGAGAGCAAGTTCATTTAACATATGTGAACATCCCCGGTTTTTGTGCAGAGGCTTTGAAAATAATCCCAAATAAAGTATAGAAAAAAGGCATTTTTCTTACTGTCTCCTTCCTGAGACCATACATACAGCTTCAAACCTGACCCCATCGTCTAAAATCATATTCAGTCTTACCTAGCAAATGCATACCTGGACAGTTGTACAAATTACAGGGCTCAGTTTCATCTATCGGACCTTCGCACTTTTTCCCGCCAACAGCTGGTTCAGGAGTATCACACTCGCGCTTTCTTGTCTTGTTTCCACCGTTACACGGCTTGTTGCAGTTAGGCCATGGAGACCAGCTACTCCAGGTACCATGAACTGAAAAATAAGCCAATGGGCCCATCAGGTCGGAGCTTATCATGGTTTCTGAAGCATGAAGTGACTAGGAACATTCCTATTCCCCCCTGGACATAGGATACTAGTCGATACCCATGGTTATAAAATCGCCGGTACCCAAAGCTGGTGTCTTACCTAAGAATACACAGTGTCCCCGGCCAGGGCTAGAACCCGAACGACTCCATCCGGAGACTAGAGCTCTCACTTTTTGTATTTTATTTATTTTTGCCACACAACAATAACATTATGAAAAAAATAAATAATACAAGTCAATACACAAGATAATAATTAATATACAAAGCTACAATATAATATAAGATTATTAAAGAATAGAAAACAAAATGGAGAGGGAACCTAATAAAAAAAACCACGGGGCTTGTAAGCTTAGGTTCCCTCGCAAGAAAAACTAGATGACTGATTCCGGTAAATAATGACAAGACTTATTTGAAGACGGAGTTAATAATTAACCATGAGGCATCAAGATAATAGAGATATTCTATACCTGGAATGATGCTTGAATCATTCATCACATGGGAGACTAAAGCAGCTGTTTTTGTTTCCGTATGTGGATAGTTTGATTGATTTTGTTGCTGTTGTGGTTGTGACAGACTAGCTGAGACCAGCTTTGCGGTTTGTTGCAAGGCCGAAAAATGAAGAGTTTCCTGCTGTGATTGCGCAAGTTGGTATGAGCCAGATGGTGGATAAGATGGTTGAGGTGGAACTGGAGTATGAAATGACGTCCCTACAGATTGCTTTTGTTGTGAATGCGTCGTTTTCAATGTCTGCAAAGACGGTAATGAAATCTGTGTCACTGATTGCTGATGTTGGGACAAATACGTTTGGGCTGTCATTGTTGAATGCGGCTGAGCTGCCAGGGACAAATGTTCTGATGATGATAGTTTGATAGCTTGTTGGAATTCCGATGTTTGTTGTGATGAATATTCCACAGATGTTTGTGGAGATTCCTTTTGAGAAGTTGATGCCTGTAGCTTACTAGAACTTGTTATGCTACAATTATCACCCGTGTATCCTGAAGCACAACTGCATGTAAAACCTCCGGATCCAGAGCTACTACTGCAGGTTCCACCATTCTGACAAGGATTGGACGAGCATGGATCTAAAGTATCATGTAAACAAGCAAAAGGAATGTGCGTCTATTTAACAAATTGACGACAGTTTTTTATGCGCCTGTCCTCTTATTGATGATAAATTGCATCATAGCATTGTCAAGGTGGCTATGGAACTGAGGTTCCGCAGCAAATCGAATTGTGCCCAGTACCCCTACAGTTTACCTCTGACACATTCCTTTGTCTTCGACTCTGACAAACAACAAAATGGAGGTTGAACGCTTCCCTGTGCAGTCAGTAGTTAATATTTAAATTGCGCAAAAACTAAATACATCTCCATGCATAGTTGCTGGATTCTCAAGTAAGGTATAAATTTATGTAGTTTTTTATAAGTGTTGTCCTTTAAGCCCTGGTCGCCTTATGATACCTAGCTAATAGCACCAAACAGAGCTGAGTTGTTCTTTGTAATACATTACCGTTCACACAATTGTAACTGTGTCCATTGTCTGTCAGGACACAAAGCTGGCCTGCAAGGCATTTATCCCCATCACATTTATCATCCGCTGCCATGGAAACAAAGTAAATTAGCGAACTTAGGGCCTGGAAGACCAAGGTAATCATAATTTGTCCAATAAAAGGTGACGCGACAACTATCTCAGTCAGGAGATCAAAAACACTATACCTTGAATGGTTTTTACGTTTTACATTGTCAGCGTTATAGCTTGCCTGAAAACAGCTCCCTCTCTCTTTTGTTGGAATATGGTTGATATATACTTGTAGTGTGCCCTTCTAATAAAAACAATCAGTGGGAGGCCCGATGGTCTCATGGCTAGTGCGTATCGAACCCTGGCAAGGGGGGCATTGTGTTGTGTTCTTGTTCACGATTCTCATGGTGCCTCTCTCCACCCAGGTGTATAAATGGGTACCGGCTAACCCCATCCAAGGGATGTAGAAATACTCCTAGTCTCTTCATCCTGAACAAACCGGGATAAGCTATGGCCTGATGGGTCAGTTGGCAGAGTTTACCTACCTAACCATTACTGCCACAGCAGAGAAAGAGTTTCGGACCCCGTGAAAAATCTATGATACATACCTTGGCCGTTGGTGCAGTAAGCCCATGTAGTTGCTTTGCATTTTCTCAGATTGCTAAGCTTGTACAAGTAGAAAACACCGCAGTTGATTACTTGAATATAAATTTCATTGTTACAGGCATTTTGTGGTGATTTAGATGCGCACGCCTTTTGAGTCACTTCACCATCGCCAAAAGCTGGATGGTCGTCTGCCAGGTACAATCGAGTTACTGTCCCACACGAGTCTTCAGGGGGAGATGTCTTTGACGCCAAGGCATTTCCTGCATCTCCAGAAACTCTGTACCATGTATCCCAGTCTGTTATATCAACATCATCGCAGTTGTTCACATGTCCGGTGAAGCTCACTGATCGATCATTATCGGTCAGATTTTGATAAGAATCATCGGTACAGGGATTTCCTGGAAATAACGAAGGGTAGAAATAATAACTTATTTATTCATTCATACGGTATTGGTTATCGTACAGTTGGTTTATCATGAAACAACTTCATTGCATATCAAAGTAACAGAATTTTAAGTGAAAATGAGGTTAGGCAGTCGCCTATATATTACATTGCTGACAAAAGAATACCAAAACAATCTTGATTGCTGAATAGTTGATTTGACTATATCCCGTGCAAGGATAGAGAACGTAAACCTGCGACCTTCACCAACAGGCCAGCACCTTTAAGATTCGAATATCGAAAATAAAAATAGTTTTATCAAACGCCACTTTCTTTTATTTGGGGACGTGGAGTTTGTACTGTGGCAGAGAAACGGGACTAGTTACATATGTACAGGCGTCATAAATAGCCTCTAGGTCCAAAGAACATCACCAGAATAATTATGTTAACGTTATAAAAAAAATGGCGAAACTTCCGGTTGTGTACAGTTACTAGAACAAGTGCCACCATTTTAACGTGAATCTGTAGAAATAATTCAGTGATTAGAAGAGAGGATAATACAATATATATATAACAAGGACTGTAATTAACTATTTTCTCGGTCCTATCGGTGGACCCATTTTTAGTACGTCATCCATGAGTTTTCTCCTTGGCTAGGGAATTTGATGGTCTGTGCCTGCTTTCTCTCCTTGCAGAGTCCAAGGTAAGCCTAGGTTATTGTTAATTTTTCGCTTAAGGTTTTCTGCATTGCATCTCATTTTCTCTTGTTATGACACATTGAGATTCTGGAGATGCTTTAATGTTTAATCAGTTTTAAAATTAGCTTACTTCAACAAAAAATATTGCTTTATCTCCTAATATTGTTTTCACGCTCACACAACATTTCTTCTGTATTCTCTGCAGTTTGACCAGAGTTGGCATTTCTTCATGGATGGCATACACGCCAGAGTCATTTCAGTGACGGATAGACAAATTAACTTCCAAGAGAAGCTCAAGAGAGAGACAAAGATTTACTTGTCAAACACGCATGGTGGCTTAGTGGTAATGCATGTTCGTGTTAAGTTTTTTTTTTTTTGCTTCTATAAACGAGATATATCAACAAATGAATCCAAACGTGAAATAATATAAATTGTACTTGTCAACAGTACTTTTGAATATATCTGCATTGCTAGTGAAATTAACACAAACAGTTATTAGGATAATATCAAAATACTGCAATTTCCATTTCCAAGAAAGAAAATTATTGTTATTTTTATTGTCTTCATTGCAATGTGCACTAGCCTTTTTCGTTTTGTTGTTACAGTTGCCTAAAGTTGCCTTTTTATCAGGTGGGAAGTATGATGAAAAGGCAGGAGTTCTCAAACATTAATAACTAATTTATCCATGAAAAGAGATGTAGTGGACTCCGGGTTTATTGTAGAAATGGAAAAAGGGTTTCAAGCTGGAAGCTACACGTACGGGTACAAAAAAGGGGAAAGGAGTTATGGACCTTCAGGCAGAGCCTTGTATAAAACGCCTTTCCCTAGCCCCCTGAGTATAGTTATGTAAAGAAACTTAATATTGTAAATAAAAACGTCCCTTTTTACTTTGGTAGGACATCTAGCAGGGGGTTATCATGGCAGATTATTATTTTCAGCCAAACCTTTTCAGGTAGCCCCTTCTGGAAGGGATGCTAAAAACTGTATGAAATTATCCCATCTCATAATATTTTGAGAAATCATCCGCAGGTAAATTGAAAAAGAGAGGAAAATAATTTTCCTCTCTTTTCCTATTTACCTGCTTGCTAAAATCAGTTTGCCATGGCATTAAATAAACAAGACTTTAGTAATATCCATGTCCCACCAAAATGTTCTTAATATTCTCAAGATGTTTGTCTTGAAATTATCAATGTCAAAACGTGTGACGTACTTTCCGCATAATCGCGCAATAAAATGTTAACTGAACAAGGACCACAACATAATTGCCTTGACCCAAAATGCACTGATGACTCACTTATACTATACATATTATCACCAACTCCACTAACTGGGTGTCAATTTGGGATTGCGGAATATGATGGATTCTTATTCAAAGGCGCCATTGTGAAGCAAACTGTAAAATTCATTCGACATAATCATTCCAGAGGAGAACTAGGAGCTTAGATGATATGTACAACAACAATGATCCAGTGTCAATTTAAACAATATATTCCATTTTAAAATTTATAAGCAGGTTGTATACACAGCCTGTAATTTAATTTTTGTGTACTTGTCTAGTTACACTGTACATGTGCTACTTGAGCTTTCGAAAAGTCATTTTCAAATATTATCAACTATAAACTAACAATGTCAAGTAAATGTAAGCAAGCACATGTATGCTCTGCAGACCAAATAACTGTCAATACTGTTAATCCAGCAATTCCTACTTTTTATATGTGTTCAGACGTCTTTTTCTAGAATAATCCAATAAATCAATGACCTGGCTCACAAAAGCCTTTGATTTATTATCCAATTGTGGTGAGCACGATTAAATGCAACTATTATATTTGCAAAGTTTAGAAAAACAATCGAGAATTAAAGGTGCCACATTAAAAAGGTATGTTTCAATTCCGAACTGAATTCAAAGTTTTTACACGAGTCACTAGTTTTAAAACTAAGGCTAGATTCATTATTTTCTTACGTTTCATTTACAACCGGCTAACGTCAACCTCCCCAAGCTGAAAAGAAATAAAAAAAAAAACATGATTATATTTTACCAATTGTGCCACAGTCATTGCCAGAGTATCCTGAAGCACAACTGCATGTAAAACTTTCGGATCCAGAGCTACTGCTGCAGGTTCCACCATTCTGACAAGGATTGGGAAGGCATGGATCTAAAGGTTTTTCGACGAAAGAAAGAAGATACATAAAAAAGTTATCTTCAAATTCCGAATTGAATTCAAAGTACTTACAAGATTACGCAGTTTTAAACCTAAGTCTAGGTTGAATATTTCCTGACGATCTAGTTGCACTTCTAACGATAACCTACCTAAGCTGAAAAAATCAAAACCCAGATTATATACTGTACCAGCTGTGCCACAGTCATCGCCAGTGTATCCTGAAGCACAACTACATGTAAAACCGCCCGATCCAGAGCTACTGCTGCAGATTCCACCATTCTGACAAGGATTGTTGGGTAGGCATGGATCTGACGAAGTTTCGACCAAAGAATGAAGATACATTAGAAAAGTGCATTCCAATTCCGAACTGAATTCAAAGTTCTTAGACGATAACGTAGTTTCAAACCTAACCCTTGGTTCATTATTGCCTGACGCTTCAGTTACACTCGGCTAACGACACCCTACCCAAGCTGAAAAGAAACAAAAACCAGATTATATTGTACCAATCGTGCCACAGTAATCGCCAGTGTATCCTGAAACACAACTGCATGTAAACCCTCCAGATCCAGAGCTACTGCTGCAGGTTCCACCATTCTGACAAGGATTAAGTAGGCATGGATCTAAATGTTTTTTGACAAAAGAACGAAAACACATTAAAACGGTATGTTGCAATTTCGAGCTGAATTCAAAGTTATTACACGATTGAGTCGTTTTAAACCTAAGCCTAGGTTTATTGTTTTCTGACGTTTCAGTTAAACTGCTAACGACACCCTACAGACAATGAAAAGAAACAAAAACAGATTATATTATACCATTTGTGCCACAGTCATCGCCAGTGTATCCTGAAGCACAACTGCATGTAAAACCTCCGGATCCAGAGCTACTGCTACAGGTTCCACCATTCTGACAAGGATTGTTGGGTAGGCATGGATCTAAAGAATTTTCGACGAAAGAATGAAGATACAT
>OMLO01005301.1_pt1 | contig 10824 bp, 5 predicted proteins | sample 1674811 | NCBI WGS metagenome assembly OMLO01 (sample SAMN06265003, study PRJEB25207) | coral metagenome | isolation source: Coral host | place: Mexico:La Bocana,Puerto Morelos, Mexico | collected 2008-11-13
TTATCCCATATAATAAATCCTTTATTGACCAAGCTTGTTCGGTCAAGATGGCTGGATATTGGCCTCGTTCTGTTTTTGCGTGTTTATGGACCGAGACGAAGTCGAGGTCCATAAACACGCAAAAAACAGAACTTGGCCAATATCATAACCATACATAAAGCACTGTGAGTGTACGGTAGTCTGGGTACAAGCTTGCAAGAAACGCGCCATTTATAATAAAGCTTCGATCGATTTGCGGTGATAATTAAATTCAGGAAAGGGAGTATAACCTTGTCGGTAACTTCGGAAAAAAGCTTTTTGTCCTTATTGAAACACATTTGTCAAGGTTTCGATGTCACGCTGTGACCTCTGGGCCGGGGTGACAAACCAGTAAAACTTCGAACACGTGAAAAAACAGCAAAACAATAGAGTGGAATATGTGTAGAATTCGTGCGTTACAAAAGTGTCGACACCATTTTATTGTGTCCTTTTACAATTGTCGTCGTTGGAGCTTACACACTGGGGCGACAGCGAGGTAGGACCAGTGTAGAAAGAAGGGATTTTTCACCAAAGCGATGCGTTTTAAAACCACTTTCATGCATTCGAACCGTACAGCTAGCTAAACACCTGCACCGAGTCGAGAACGTGATTGAATGGAGTGCTTCCCCAAAAGCTTTAACATGTTAAGAGAACGTTACGAATGAAATTTGTCAGCAGTAAACTCAGGAGAATTTGGTCACTTGAATCACAGCATCGCTAGGTTATGTTATCTCAACGTTGTTGAGTGATCTATCCGTTATTTGTCGCTAAAAATTCTCATATCGAATAGAATTGCAAGCAGAGCCGCGCGCTGCAAGCCAAGTTCGTTTATTTTCAAGCCACCAGACCAACTTCCGTTTTGTAAGGTTTAACGTCCATTAGTTCACAGTTTAGGTTTTCATGTCATCTCTGAGTTGCAATCAATTAATGATGCATTTCTTTAGTGGTAAAGCACCCTGTACTTTAAATCAGTTTTAAACTGAAATATCTCAAGTTGTAAATATGTTATATTAATTTCTAAAGTTGAATGGAAAAGAGAATTTCTTTAATAACACGAAGGTTTATTTTGAATTTAAAATGAATTTCTTAAATAGCGGAAAGACAAGAGGCTTAGAGCGCATGCATGGATTTCGTTTATTTCTGCTGATTCATTCTGTCAAATTAGAATCCTGTCAAAAGGTGGGATTTTGTTTTGCCCTATCTCAAGGTTGCATCTTTTTACCGAGGTAGGGGGGCTTTGGACGATTTTATTTTAAAAACATACAGCTGAAATTTAGGTTCATCAACTATAAATGTTTCTGAAACTTTTAAAGCCTTTAATTTAACGGACAATTTTTAATATATATTTGTTTACATTGAAAACAGTTTGCAGTGAAGGTGAAGCTGTCATTCAGATGTCTTTGTTTTCGTTCGACGAAGAATATGAAGTTGTCGTGATCGGTAAGCAAGAATATTAAAATAGTTTTAGTGTCTATAAGAATATCAATTGCTACAACTTTTTTTTTAGTCTGATGTAAATCGCTGCATACATGTATCATATAAACTTCAGTGATAAGTGAGGTTACTAAAGGTGACAAGAATATTCTTGATGCAGCTCTGTTTGAATTACAAAACAAACAAAAGTTCTTCTTTTCACATGCAAATCTGCATTGTATTTTTAGATCAAACCTGCCTTAGCTCAAGTTTACTGCTTTGTTAACCTGTAAGGAAAAGTACAAACAAAAACTGGAAATGCCCAGATCGGTGAAGAGGGGTGGGGGGGACTGAGGGGTTTCTATCCAGCTCAAAAACCAGGGAATATTTTTTGAACAATGTAATTAGTGGTTTATCAGCACTGACTCAGGTTATCAGAGGCTTCAAGTTGCTTTGCATGTTAGTTAGGAATCCAAACTAAACAAACATCTCTCAACAATGGAAAAGTCCATACTTATTTACTAGTTTTTGGTGAACACGCACCATTCCACATTCCATTTGTTTACTATTATTGTTATGTTTTTTCCCTTGCTAGGAAATGGTCCCAATGCGCTGAGTTTGTCATACCTGTTATCTGGAAATGAGCCATACTACATCCCTCATCAGCACCCAAATGCCATTCTTGACCAGAAACTGTGCGGGGAATGCGGAAAATCATTGCTGGACAGTGTAAGTGGAAATAATGTCCTTTTGCATCGTATTGTTGATAGTATAAAATTTAATGTGTACAGAGGTGACTATGAATAAGTTGTGTGGATTTTAGCTCTGACTGGGGTTACTGTGCCAGTCATGTTCTCGAGACTTTACTCCACCCATCTTTATATTAATAATCTGCAAATTTTGAGACTCGGGCATTAATATCACTTTTTTTGCAATAGTCACTACAACAATATAGAGGAAATTAGACCCTGGGTCATAGTAGGAATTTTTCCAAACATTTTCTTTTGTGCTGGAAGTCTTCTATTTACCAAGCTTGCTTTGGATCATCCTGGGAAAGTAAGTATTGGCCCTTGCTCTTTTTTATATGGACCAAGCTTGACCTTGGACTTCAATATTCTCCCAGTGTGGCCCTTATGCTTAGTTATTTAATGAGATATAATGGCTGTATAGAGTCAGTGGTTTCTTCATATACACATTCTTAATTCATACAAAAATAACCTGTATAATTTTAACTTGATCCTTAGTTTGAGTTTCAAATGGAGTTATAGGCTTCCACTACTCTGTCACCTCAAAAGAAAATTTCCGGGAGGCCCATGTCTTCAATCACACAATACACCACTTTGATTGCTATGTTGCTAGCATGGCTGTTGTGGTGGTGTAGTGGTTATCACACCCGACTAGTATGTGGGGGACATAGGTTCAAATCTGGGCAAATGTTCTTTCAAACATTTACTCAAATTTATATGTAACAATGTCTATGTATTTTCAGGATTTAGAGTACTTGAGTGAAGGCCTAGACGGACGTTCCTTCAATCCTGTTGCACTGCTATTCGACCAGTTATTACGTCCCAATGCTGACCTCGGGAAAGATCAGGGCTCATGTCTCAAATGGCACCACAATGAAAACCGAGCAGTCAAATATCTGGTACTGGGAAGTGGTCCTCCAGGCGGATCCTGGCATAACATGCAGGGCTCGCAACTGACGCTTAGTCTTAACAACTGGCTTGAGTTACCAGGATGTGATTTTCAAGACTGGCTAAGGGCTCATAGGTCTTCCACTGTGAGAAAGCCATGCAGCCTTGTTACCAATGGGGTAACAAGTGAAGGGTACAGCTATGATCGGGCAACAACAAGTCACATTGCTGAATATTACAAGGATTTTGTCAATAATACAAACATTGCATCAAACTTTTGGAATGATGCCATGGTCATGTCTGTCAAACGCTTGCATCAAAGTGACTGTGCTAACTGCCACTGTAGAGAGTCGAACATTCATCGACAAGGTTGCTGGGAGATCCGTGGTGTCAGGGGTACATTACCTGAAATGCCAGAGCCGTTTGTTGTACGCGCATACAATGTTGTTCTAGCAACAGGAAACTGTATTCCGAAGGTCTTGGGCATACCTGGTGAAAATCTTCCATTTGTTTACCATAAGATGGATGTCATTGACAGGTATTTAGGAGATGTTAGTGAGCCTGCCCTTTCAATGGATCCTTGCCTTGTAGTCGGTGCAGGATTGTCTGCAGCTGACTGTGTGCTAGCTCTTCGGAACAAGAGTGTTCCTGTCATCCATGCAGTTCGCAGAAATGCAAATGATCCTAAAATAATTTACAATCAGCTGCCAGGGGTGGTGTATCCAGAGTATTATAAAGTGGGTCAGATGATCAAGGGTGATGTAACAACTGCATACGGAAAGGATGCTTTGTACACAGCGTATACCAAAACTGCTCTTGTAGAGATTCATAAAGACAAGGAGTGTATTCTGAAGAAGGCAGATGGAACTTTATTTAAACAGAAGGTCTCAAATGTTTTTGTGTTAATTGGTGCAATGCCAGATCTTTCTTTCTTGCACGGCATCAGTGGACTTGGATCTAATCCTGTAGAGAACATTGACAGCAAAGAGAATCCGGTTCACATAAATCCCTTTAGTTATGAGGCTGTGAATGAACCTGGCCTGTTTGCAGTTGGACCTCTAATCGGTGATAACTTTGTTCGCTTTGGAATTGGTGGTGCATTGGGTATCGCCAATCATCTTATGAGGGAAGATGAATAGCTGAAGGAACTTTTGACTCTTTACTACATACTTGTTGTATAAAAAAATATTTACTGAATTAGTGGTGGTGTATCTAGTATCAAGGCTATTTATAGTAACTGTTATGTAATATAATTTCTGTTATGTCTTCTAGAGAGGTGGTTAGGTCTTAACTGAAAATGGTATTACCGGTACTTTTTTTTCACCATTTTAAACACAATAAATGTATGTGTTGACAGAATTCTGATGTAAATCATACCTAGAATTGATGTCTGAATCATACCACTAATCTTCAATTTACTTTAATTTTGAATTATTCATTTGGAAAGGGCAGTCTGTTCTCAGAAATAGATATTCAAAGATAGTCTCGTCATTAGTTTGTTAGTGTAATAATTTTACATACTGTGTGATATTATAAGTTGTATTTCATGATGGCTAATGTTAAGTATATTGAATACTCCACTATTGCTTTTCAGTCTCGAGTTTTTTTGTAGCAGCAGTACCACTGTTGATCACTGTTTGGGGGGAAAGAAAAGAAAGATGGTACAGATCTCCAACATTTTCCTTTCTGGACACTTCAACTATTTTTCTTCAAGTTTATTTCAAGATTTATAGGTCAAGCTTGATTCATGTTTCTCGCCTTTTTTTATAAATTATTTTGATACTTTTGTGTAATTTTCCGTATCAAAAATTAATCTTTTCATAGAAAATAAATTAAGTTAAATAATTTAATCACATTTTAAATTATAGCTAGCCAGCTAGCATTAATGTGTTTGCTCTGAAAAAAAAACAAGAAAGAAAGAAAATACCTTCATTCGGGATCACAGAGTAGTGGGTGAACTCATCACAGACGAAATAGCTCACAAGATGTACATCATTATTTATAGCAGTTGTGTAGTGTTTGGCACAGTCACATCATTCAATAAATTACTGGATTTGTCACTACTTATTGTTGTATTAAGATGACTTTCAATAGTTCAACCTTTCTTTTGCAAACTTTATTGCATTATGCAGGATCTCCCTTTCCTTAGGGCCTTGGGGGAGGGTATAAAAAAGAGCAGGGAGGCTCACTGTACTTATAAGGGCTTAAAAAGGCAGTTTTGGTACCTCTTAGGGTGTTTAGCCTCAAAAGGTCCGGAGTGGGTCCTTTCTTGGTCACTTTCAGGGTATTGGGCCAAAAATATGACAGGAGATAACACATGGCACAGTTTTTGAATTCGTACCTCTTTGGGCTGAAACAAATTTCAAGCCACACACACAAAACAGGGTCTTGGTACCCCTTACAGGTTCTTGACAAAATTTTTGACAGGCACTCCTGTGCTTTTGGTATGGGAACCTTCCCCCCTTGGGCTTGGGCAACACTGACTGATGCCCACTGATGGGTGTAACTGTTGAACACCACCAACACCGTGTTTGTTGCAAATGTACACAGTTGCAGCTGTCAAGCCACGTGAGGAACATTAACTGCCCAGGTTACACCAATTTTGAGGTACCAATTTCCACACTTGGCATATTTGGCTGCCCTTAATTAATGGTGTTTCTGAGGGGACAGCATTATGTTTACCCATAGTTATCAAATTAGCTTTCCTATTTTAGAATTTTTCATTTATTACATATGTAAATATTGTATTTTACCTATTTCTAATCACTGTAATTATGTTAAGAGGTTGGTGTGATATCTGAATGGACTTTTACCGACTTAATAAAATGTAGATGTAGATACTGGTTACTTTTCCTTTCCAGAATATCAAGAAAAGTGATATTACCGTTGATTTGGACAGTTGAACTTCGCTGCATTTGACCAGTTTATAAAACAACCTGTTTAACTACAGTCAACCATACAACTCTCCAGGAAAGTTATATTTACTCCAAGCAATTTGTCAGAAATCTATGTTACGTGGCCAAGTTTGTAGATTAGCCCTATCCTACTGTTCATACAGAGGGAGTTTAATATTAATGCATTGGTACATCCAAGGCCCTATAAAATTTAGACACAGGCTGCCCCTTCTAGCTAGTTGGACATATGCAGCAAAGAAGTACATTTGCAAGTGTTAAAAACTCCCAAGACATTTCACAAGCATTCAACACCAGACAGTTAAAGAAAGAAAAGTTGTCAGTCTGAATTGTGCCTAGCTTTACCCACAAAGCAACTTATATATTCAGGGCCCTGACAGGGTTGCCTTAACAGCTCCCAGTGAGCAAATCTCTGTCTCTTTTGCTTTTATAGAAAAAACGTTTTCGACTGAACCATAAAAAAGTTTTCAAAATGAATGAAACGCACAGTGAACTAAATTTTTGCCCATGATTCAAAGAGGTTATTATAGAGATTAAATATTCACAAACAAGGATAGTTTCAGGAGATTTATTGAGTATTGAGAAAAATACCACACAGTACATACTACTCAGTTTTGATAGGTACAAGGGGCTCTGACATTACTGGAAGATGAATAAAAGTTAATTGTACCTATAAAAAGTTAGTCTTTAGTTGCTGTGGCAGCATTTTGGATTATTACCAATGTATGTGATCTGGCTAATTTGAGGTCTGTTTGGACCTCAGGGACAACTGCTTTCTTACAGTTCCCGTCCTCTCACTAGCCAAGGTACTTTGCATTTCAAAACAACTGCTACTCAAGCTCGTGCCTTGTTACCTAGTATAGACCTTGATTGACAGATACGGGAAAATATGGATTGTTATAGGTCTTGGCTTATTTCTGCTCTAGGAGCAAAGCTCAAGGCTTTATATTTAAAGGATGGGAGCTTTTAAGGCTGTTACATGTATCAATTGAAAGGACTTTTTGTCCATTGAGATTTAGGAACTATTTTTGGTAAGGGAGATGTCTGATAATCAAAATTTTCCAGAGTGGAACTAAGTTCAGTTAGTTATGTCACAGTAAGGGTGGCCTGGAAAAAGCCTGCAAGCCAGTTCTGTCAGCACTTCACTCAGGCAAGCAAAAAACGAGACAATACGCCAAAATCCAGGAAGAGAGAAAACAAGCAAGGTCTTACTTTGTAACTTACTTTACTTCAGGTAGGATTTCTATCTCAAGATTTAGCCCAAAACGCTATTCTACAATAAATGTCGAATGTGAAACCAAGATAATAATTGCATGCAGAAACCAACTTGATACAAAGTTTTAGTACAGCAAGCCACTTGCACCAGCCAAGCACTGAATGTTCACAGCTTTGTAAAACCAAATGGACACAACAAAGAATATAATATTGAATTTTTTTCATACACTTCTACAAATACAATATGTACGTCAATTTTTCAGCAACTCTAGTACACAAGCACTTGATACAAGTGTATACGTTAAATGGAACCACTAAAGAAAAGAAACATTTCCACTCTGTATGTACATGAACACCTTACATCTGCACACAGCATTTACAAAGTAATTCCTACTGTTTTCAATAGTTCCAGTTTTAAATTTTAAAAAGTAACCTTTCACCATCAGTCTCAATCGTCTTCACAATTTGCCATCTATCTTGGTTCAAGCTAGGGCGTTTCTCAGTTATTTCACAGGATCACAGACCACCATGTCATGTGGTACTATGATTTGTCGACATTCTGGTAAATCTAACAGCTGCAGTCTTGCCAGAGATGGGATTTACTGCTGCTTACTTTTCAGTTGAGCTCTCTTCTGTGTGATAGCCTGGAAACCTGATTTGATACTCGCTACTGATCGCCGTGATCCACACGTTTCACACTGAATGAAAAATAGCCTAGTCTCTTTCTGAAGAATGGTATCTGGAGATCGACACGTGTGACATGTCACATACTCCTCTGTTAGACAAATAAAGAATTTAGCATTAGATTCAACCACTAAATCTAGCCAACCTAAATGCTACCCCAAAGCAGGTAAGTTAAGTCTGTATACCAGCCAAGTGGCCAATCAGGCTGGAGCTTATCGCAGTTTCTACAGCAATAAGTAGTGACTAGGAGTATTTTTACTCCCACCTTGATGGCATGCTAGTCCATCCCAGGGCTACCCCCAGCATTAAGTTTGCTGGTGCCCATTTATACACCTGGGTGGAGAAAGGTACTGAGAGTAAGTGTCTTGTCCAAGGGAACAACACAATGTCTCTAGCCAGGGAAGCACACAAACCATGAGGCCACTGCATCTCCAACACCCCAAAGCAGACAAAAGAATTAAATGTCAAAAATCTTTTCAAAAATTGTGAACATAACTACTTCATAAGGCAATTACTAAATGGGTGCAAAAGTCCTTACTGCCCACCACCTGCACCAATGGGTGCATATATTGCTTGACTCTCCCTAAATGTTCATTTGGCTTCTTGCATGCATGTAATATCCCATCCTTTACAATAGATTGATTGTACAACAAACCAAGAGAGCATCTTGCAATGAGATGTTGGGCCATGTACGTCCACTAACCATGGATATATGGCACCTTTCATGCTTACTGTGGATGTAGGTTTTCTTTGAGGGTGCAACATCAGTAGATACACTCTACTACAACTGTTGCTAAGCTTCCAGATGAATATCATCTTTCTGACAACAGCTCATATTATTTTAGTGCGATCATCTCAGTGAGAGTAGTTCTAGAAAGACATGTTGTTGGTGACTTCATGCATCTTGGCTGTCAACAACAGCTCCTTTAGGAATGACCTTACCCAGACAATCACCCTACACAAACTACTTAAACTCCTGAGTTCAAACTTTAAACAACACAAACATAACTTACTGATGTATCTTCTAAGTACATTTTCAATCTGTTTTTGCTGGAAGCGACCTTTGATGATAAGTTGATTGTTTCCATCAATTGAACCACTGCAGATGCAAAATACAGAAAATAACAATCCAGCACAAGTTAATAAAGTCTCAGTATAACTGAATAATTATGTATTTACATAATTATTATTATAGGCCTGCAATGCGTGCAGAGAAATAGATACCATTATTATATGAACAATAGCCTCTATTTGGCGTGGAAATATACTCAGCTTTCACATATAAGTAAGTGACTCATTACACGACATACCTTGTTCCCAACTCTGCCATAAGAAAAGCTAAAAGATGTTTCGGTTGTCTATGTAAGCTGCAAAATTAACACAAAGTGGCATGGTTACACTGTACATATCATGACATGTAATAAAACTGGAATTGGTAAACCAACACACTTTCCTTGTACATTATTACCTAATTTTGCTACAATGAACAGAACTCTCACTGACTTACATTTTACAGATGTCTGTGAAGTTGGCAAATGATGTCTTTTTTGTTCCTATCCTGACAACTTGAGGAGGTTTCATCACAAACTTCTTTTTCTCTCCAGTAACCATTTCAGGGTTTTTGGCTCGCATTATATCAAACACTCTAGTTAACAACTGTTTATATTGCAAAAACATGAATCAACGTCCAACGTACACATATAATAAAAGCATGTAACATCTTCCTCTAAGGTAAATGAAATGTGTCATATTTCCTGGTTAAAATATGATTACATTCCTGTGAGAGATTCTTCATCTGTTACGAATTACGTAAGCATAAAATTACAAGTAATCCTTACAACTTTCACAAAACACAAAAAAAAACAATTACAAGTGAACAAATTTAACACTTAAAAGAAACAAGCATAGTGGAAAACAAAAGAAAGGTTACTAGCATCTGCACAACACTGATTTACTTATTCATTTAGTGCACCAACTTTTCCTGAGAGCATAAATCTTGATCGTAACCAGATTTTAAAGGAGAACTGTTCTTAAATTTCCAATACACTCAACATACAATTTTAATTTTCTGTTAAGTTGCAGTGTTTTGGTCTTTGAATGCCACAATGCCACAAGGGAAATACAAGTATACCTCTTCATATGTATAATCTCTGTCACTCCATGCTGGGCCATTTTCATCATTATCATCTAATATATCACCTAAACAAAGCAACAAGATTGAAACAAAGTCAGGGTTGCCAAAAAGATTAGAAGTACACAGCTTTAGTTTTGGGGTGTGTACACCTAGCCGATTTTCCAACTACAGAGAAGCCAGCTGAAATCAAAGACAATGGAATAACTGCCTGGGTCAACGGCTCTGCAAATCCAGGCAAGAAGGGGGGGGGGAGGGGAGGAGGAGGTTTGAGCTTGAAAAAATCATTTCCAACCAAGCATAAACTCAAATTTAAAGATGTGTGACATGTGACACTTAAGAGCTCCCTAAATGTGAAAAAGGTTAAAATCTTTTAAATATATAATTCTTTCTTTTCAAGGTCCATCTATACAGGTCCTGAGAAGGAATAGCATCCCATCCAAGGATGAGTAGAAATATTCTTACATGTAGTCACTTCCTGCAACAGAACAAATAGGTTGGGCCACTAGGCTTACATGCATATCATATGTTACTTAGTTGTACTGTAAACAATCATCATTATACACCATTCTGTCCATACCATCGTCCACATCAGAATCCGCACCATTTTCCAAAGCCTTAGTGTCTCCACTTTCGGCCAAATCTGGCTCCTCAACCAGAACCTGTTGAAAGGATTTAATCCAAGTTAAATATAACTGTATTAGATAATCATTCGTCCTTCCCATGTGGCATACCAAATGAAAGTATGCCAGGGATACGGACGTGGTATATGTATCTTATTGAAAAAAATGCACCACCTTACATGACAGGGCTGATT
>OMLO01005302.1_pt1 | contig 10823 bp, 6 predicted proteins | sample 1674811 | NCBI WGS metagenome assembly OMLO01 (sample SAMN06265003, study PRJEB25207) | coral metagenome | isolation source: Coral host | place: Mexico:La Bocana,Puerto Morelos, Mexico | collected 2008-11-13
AGAAGTTCATATTGCTTGGACCTTGCAGTGCCAGTGAACTGATCAAGAGCAATACATCACAACACAAGGACGGAAACAACGCATATAACAGATTTAACGGGAACATGAATATACAACATGATATTACATATAATACTGTTCTATATTACTGTAAACGTCCTTATGGGTATATAAAATATATATTATTCATAAAGATACTTACAGTAATATACAGAAGTATTATATAAAGACATTACATATTCATATTCCTGTTAAACCCGTTAAATCCGTCATTCCCATTTCATATTAGAGTCGTATATGTGTTGGGACTTCCAGTGTAATTGAAATGTCATATTACCCTTAAAACACTTACAGTAATGAAGAAGAACATACAATTATATATTCATATTCCCTTTAAACCCGCTAAATCCATGATTTCCCTTTAATAGTAGAGGTCTGCCTAGAACTTGCAGTGCTAGTGAACTGATCGTGTTAATACTGCATCAACGAAACAACATCATATAAATCCGGAAAGGACGGATTTCATGGATTTATTGGAAATGTGGAGGCATAATTATTTACTGTTTTATTAACTTTTCGCCTTGGCCAGAAAGGAATAGTTTGGTCCTCTTTAACGGTTCCGTGGTCAAAGGGTACATCATAACAAGAGAAAGCTTTCAACATTAGAGTACAGAGCCAATTTAAACTCCATGTAGTCAAAATTAAATGCTTTCCATTTGTATTACCTGCCTCAACTCATTGGCTTGCAGATGAAGTTTGCAAGAAACAGCATTTAGTATTTGAGAGATGATTTATGGGAATCAAACACGCCTATTGCTTCGAGTCTCACAACGTTCCGCGACGTCGCTGTAATCTGAGAGCACCGGTTGTGCAATGACGCGTAAATACATTTGATTGCCTGAATCATCAATATAACAGAAACTCGTGTGGTTAGATATCACAAAACAAGTCACGCAACTTGTCACAAAGTTCAAAAAGTATGTGAGAACGGAACTTTTACAAAATGTAAGAAACGACCTGGGACTTAAGCAGAACTAACAAAAGTAGCAAAAGGAACAAGGACATTTGGGAAACGATCACGTTTAACTTCTTTACCTTCCTGTTCCTTGTCTCCTCTCTCTTCTTGTTCCTTGTCATCTTTCTCTTCCTGCACCTCATCTTCTTTCTCCTTTTGTTTGTCCTCTATCTGCTCTTGTTTTGTCTTCTTGTTTCTTGTCAGCTTTCTTTTTCAGTTCCTTGTCTTCCTTTTCTCGTTTCTTTTGTTCTTTGTCTTCTCTTTCCTCCTTGCCATCTTCCTTTTCTTTTGGGTTGTTTCTTTTCAGTCCATTTTTCTTTTCTTTTGAGGTTTTTTGCTGGTATCTCCTCCTTTTTCCTTTGTGGCTTTTCTTTTCTTTTTTCTTTCTTTTTCTGTCTGTTCTTTACCTTGCTCCTTGTTTTCATCTGTCAAACACAATGTAGTTTCCCAATTATTACTTATTACACTGATGTATGCTCACTTCCCATCTGTTTTCACTCTTTGAAGTCTCTCATTCCTGTTTTTACCCCCCTCCCCCTTTACTCCTGCTACGTGGGCTATCAAATGGCCAGTTATCAAAGCCCAGAAGCTATTGTCTATGCATGTAAATAGAACCTTTATTTGGCTTCCTACATGAATTTCATCAAAGAAATTTTTGATTCCTTTTCATCAGGTTTGGGTAGAAAGTAAAAATCAATAAAACAGAATTCCATAGTCTTCTCCAACAGAAAATCGAACGTTACTGGTGTGTTAGAGAAAGATGAAAGTTTCAAATGATGTACCTTTTACCAAGATCTGAATTACCATAGCAACATTATGATGTCATACCCCATTTTAAGTAAGGCCAAATAATTTATCATCCCTAGGTTTGAATGCGAGGCTTTCCAGTAACAGCATAGAGTTATATCTTTCCTTCAACAGTTGCTTCTAATGTTTCTCTGTCATTTTTGCAATTTGGCAAATTTCCCCTGAAGGATGTCTACAATGAAGTACAGGGAAGGGAAGTGTGCTGCTCGAAGGAGTCACATGCAACTTGCTATAAATGATGGTAGCCCAGTCATTCTAAATCAAGTTACACATTTCTCATTTGTGTAGCACATTCCCCTTCATGATCTTCAACATGCAGTTTATATGAACAGATGTGGCAAGAATACCTCTGCTGACAATTGTTGTGTGCAACTTGCTTGTGTCATGCCTGCAACACCAGTCCTGCTTTAAAGTTGGTGATCAGTATCTTTATAACAGAGACACGCATCGTGTAAAATTACATGGGATTTTGAAACCAGTTGGAAACCATCATAAGAGGACAGGTTGAGGATTACCTCTGCTAGACTCAAGCAGTATGACTTCAGCTGTTGCATACAAAAGTTGTAAGCCTAAAATTACAACTGTAACTTAGCCCTTGGTATAATCAGCCATGTCACATGACCCTCTCTGATTTTACTCAGTTTTCAATTCTTTCTATATTTTTTGCATTTGATAAAAAATTAAATGAGCCCTTATTGAACAAATTTTAGTAAATCACATATTTCGGGTTTTGGTGCTCTTGAAGAGTTGTTTATCCCAAGTCTGGGCTAGTAAAAAGCCTTGTCCCTGGAGTAACAGTAGTGTCAGTTAATCCCAAGTGTAGGGTCTAGAAAATGGCGTAATCCCTGGAAAAACTTAAGTTTCAGTTTATCCCAAGTGGCGGGTCTATGAAATGGCCTCATGCCTGGAGTAACAGTAGTGTCAGTCTTCCCTGAGTATCAGGGCCCTAGAAAAGCCCCGTCCCTGGAGAGTTGGTAGGGTCAGTCTTCCCCCAAGTATCGGGGCTCTAAAAGGGCCTCGTCCCTGGAGAGTTAGTAGTGTCAGTCTTACCCTAAGTATTGGGCTCTAGAAGGGCCTTGTCCCTGGAGAGTAAGTAGTGTCAGTCATTCCCCAAGTATCGGGTCTCTAGAAAAGTCCCATCCCTTGCATATATGAGTTTCAGATCTGAGACTTGCTTGATATGAAAGCAGGACAGCCCCTGCTCTCCTGCTAACACTTCACAGACTACATTACTTCCTGTTTGTGGTGCTGAGTGCTATATTAAGCAGGCGTTCTTAATCTTTTCAATTGTCAAGTCATCAAATCCAACTTGAACAAACTCCCTTGGTCCGATACGCGAGTATTTTTATGCCTTGCCTGTGACATCAGTGCTCAGCCTCTGCATGACAATCTCCTCTTTGTTTCTCCTAGGGTCATTTGGTTTGCCCTGTTCTCCAGTTCTTTTCTCCTTCATCGCGTTTTTAAACTTTTTTCATTTGTCTGCTTTATCCGCCATATTTGTTTGCCTGCGACCGCAAGTGATTCTGGTCTATGGCAATGATAGGCCATGAAGATTTTTGTTTCAATTTTACTTTTATTTTTTATTATTTTAATTTTTTATAACTTTTTGCTTTTAATTGAAACTCTTTTAAATTTATTTGTATAATAAAATAATTTATTTTTATTTTTTTACAAATAATTTTTTAAAATTCTATGTCAATTTTTCTAAATTTTACTATGGCAAAGGTAGGCCACCATACACCAGCAACCAGACCACAGACCACAGCTCAACACATACTGGCACGTGTGCAGGAAATGTTGGGAGTGGCAAAAACAAAACTAAACTGTCCAACTAAGACAACATCAGCCTTTAAACCCTCACATCGCACCTTGCTTAACATTATCAACATATACATGTCACTCTGATATCTGATATCTGTATCTGATATTTCTGAAAATTTCTCTTAAGCCTTTGGGTTTTTTATAGGTAATTGCTCTTAATGGTTCTACACGTTTATTTGTTCTAATCACATGTGTGTTGACACAATATTTGTGAGGTCTATTATCCTTTTCTCCAATTCGGCTAGTTTCACATTGTCATTGTTTACAATATTTGATGCCGATTGCAACTCAGAACGACTCTTCCTATTTACATGAGTACGTCTTCGAAGCAAAAGTGCAGGCCTAGTCTCCAGTTTGTTTCTAAGGCTGTCAAGCCTTCGTTTATGGAAGTGCATGAGTTCATTAACAAATGCCTCTTTGGCAGTTTGTTTAATGTTCTTGATTTCTTTTTGGAAAGTACTTTCTGGCGTGATATTGGCCTTGGCAGGAAGCTGCAATGATTTTGGACATGCCCGATTGTTCAGATGTCTTTCTAGTTTAAGGATATAATCTTCTGTTTTGTCAATTTTTGCCTCAAGTGATTGATTAATCCCTCTTTTTTGTGGCTGCTTCTGGTCTGGTCTGGTCCAAAAGTGGCTATGTTGCTGACTGAACATGATTTTGTTTCAGTGGCCACTGAATGGCTTGTATTGTATGCCACAGCATCATAGTGACCCTCACCTGAATGATCAAATTTGACAAAGATTGGTAGGCAATGAAGAGTTTCCCTTGGAGTAACTAGAACAACTTTCATACTTTCCATTTGTGTGATTACTACAATTGGAAGATTGAGTAAATTTGCCATTGCAAGTGCCATGCAATTTCCTAACTCTGCTGCAAAATAGCCATCATTAAGAGATGAGGATGCTTCATGGTCTAATAAATGTCCAACACCAAGGAAGGGATGGTAATCCTCTGGGCGAGAGATCCACTCATGTACTCTCAATTCTCACAGCTTATGGCTCATTTCATTTGTGTCTTTGAAGTTCATCAGTCCAAGTGACTCCAGATGGCTGACTAAATCATTTTTATTGCTTTATTTGGAATAATGCTATTGACAATTGCATATGCAATAGACTGAAGACTTTAAGTTATCATTATCAATTAACTGCAGGGCAGGTAATGGAGAATGTGGTGTTTCTCTGAGTCAATTTCAACAGTACAGCATGACAAGCCAGAGACCATATTTTACGACCTTGACGCCTTTGAAAGACGCGTTCTTCGGATGTTTGTGGCGGATTAAAATCGCCTTTAGTGTGATTCCATTGTTTGGAATTCCGGAGGATATTCACGCCTAAACAACATGATGAATGTGATATAGCTATCAACATTGTGATTTTTAATTAAATTCTGTCATAATTTGACAAAACCAGACCCATACTGAATTAAACTCATTGTACAATTATCGTACAAATATGAAAGACTCGCAGGTTGCCTGAATGACTTCACTTTGTTTTTGCGCAGCTGCAAAATACAAACAGCATGGGTAACTCTTTCGATAATTCGACAAATTACTGAAGCCTTCAATTGCCGCGTGATTGTATTTTGTACAACTGGAGAATTAAGAATGCCAAAAACTATGAAGCAATATAAACCATCAACTAATAATATTTAAAAAGCCGCTAGGTTTTCAGTTCATATTAAAAAGTCTAACCTCTATTTTTACAACAACAAACGAACACACCATTAAATGGTGTCGAATTTGAATAACAAAACGCTAGCAAACCAGTTTCAAATTCATAAATTCTTTCTCTGAATAATTCGATTTGAAAAATAATCCAAAGCCTTGGATTGACGGGTGATAGTATTTTGCACGACTGGAGAATCAACAGCGCCAGAAACTACGAAGAAATCTAAGCCATCGGCCAACTTTAAAAAGCCACTAAAAAGCCACTAAATTTTCGTTCCTTATTAGGACTCTTAAATCTATTTTTACAACATCGAACGATGGAATTTGAATAGCAATTCGCTAGAAAGCCATAAGTTTGCATTACTGAGAGAAATCCTTTGTTTGAAAACAAAAGTTTAGGCTAAGATTTTCTCACGTATTGTAAGGTCAATTTCTGTGTCATTTATGCCATCGGTCTATTAGTAAATGAAACTCGCAATTATCGTTCACAATACTTAAACAAATCGTTTAAACCGATAACTTAAACATCCATTAATGAAATGTTAAGTTTTCCTTCTGAGAAAGGCTAAACTAATCAAAATTTATGTGAGGATTTCCACTACCGTAAACCATAAATTCTAAGGCGCATTAAGGCTGTATACACGTAAAAGTTCAGCGCACTCAACTGTACATCCCTCAAATTAAAAATCTTCGCATCAAATTTTACGGAAATTTTGTTTGACTTTTTTTTCCAAAATAACGTTCCAATAAGCCATAGTGTTTCAATAAGCGAAATCGGAATTTCAAGAATTTGAGTAGTGTATAATTATCCCTAATTTATTCTCTTTCTGTTTTCTTTTTTTAAATAACAAAAGAAGAGAATAAATTAGGAGTAAACATGCACACTACACTAACACTTAAACTCCGATTTCGCTTATTGAATTCCTATTAGTTCAAGGGTTAAATTACGATACTTCGAAAATTTCTTCCAGTTTTGGGCGTTTTCCTGGAATAGATGAGAGACTCCTTTTGGCAGTGTTTTTCAAGTCAGGGTTGTCAAACTTTCCATCCTTCAAAACTCTCAAGGTTAACACCCCAAAAGAATACACATCGCTAGCGGTCGACTGCCTTTCTCCCCGATGAATTTCAGGTGCAATGTGGGGATACTTCTTGGCTGCATCTGCTATGTTGACTTTCGGTTTCCTTAGCTTCACCTTGGTAATATGTTTGCTCTTCCCGAAGTCAATAAGAGTTGCCTTATGGCTGGCACCGTCCAAAACGACATTGTTCCCCTTTAAATCGTTGTGAAGATATCCTTTAGTGTGCATAAACATTAACACCTCACAAGTCTGTTTGAGAATTGCAGTGCACTGATTTATATCGGGAATCAGGCCTGTTGCCGCAGCCGTCGAGAGGGTAACACTGTGGCCCTCAACCACGAGCTGCTCAAGAACTAGGTAAAACGGCGCGTGTAAAGAATGCACACCAAATAAATGGGGGAGTCTGGGATGGTCTCTGAGATCCGCCAATACAGAGGCTTTGTGTATAACTTCTTATTTAGCCTGTTCACTTTCTTTCTTTGAGGAATCTCGGACTTTCATTTCTTTCACATGGTATTGGTTACGATACATACCAGTTAAACACCTTCAAATGTTCCTGAACCAACTTTTCCAGCCTCGTCAATAGTTAACAGGTCTCGGTCTAGCTCTTTAAAGTTGTGTCTTTTCGTCGTGCATGGTGCGGTCAACTTGATGTCATCTTCTCCCTTTGTTGGTTTGGGCACTTTGCTGCGCTTTTTCAGTTCTTCGTCATTCTTCCTCTTCCGTTGTTTTGACAACTCCACTATCCCTTTCCCTCTCGATACATGCGCCACGTTTGGTTCCTCTTTTCGCGCTTTCTCCTCCTGAACTTTACAATTTTCCTCGACCGCCGGTTCTTCATGAATAGGACTTTTATCCTGCTGCACAGGATTTTCTTTTTGCCGCTGTGCTTGGCTCTTCTTCTTTAACCATTTCTTTCTTTGTTTCCGTTTTTCCGCTTTATCATGCTTTCTTGACTTGAAAGCCTTTCCCGAATTCTTTCTTATAAACGTTTCTTCGCTTCTCTCCTTGCTAACTCCTTCCATCATAGTCAATTGATTGTTCAAAACAAGACTCTTTGTTTTATGTGTGTAACTTCGGACACTATAGGTGAATTTTTTCCACTTCTGGTTGGCATCATACTAGCACAAGGAATGCAATCGCTTCCAGATTTAAATGGTGTCCCGTTTTACTTACACGCAGGAGTGTGGTTACTGCCTTAAACGCTTCAAAACACTTCGCGCAAGTGTAAAACATAAAGAAACAAAGCACACAGAGGAAGCAGGTTCACCTGATGCTATCAGGTTCTGGGACAATGAAGAGCATATTGTTTGTGTACCCGATATCAAGTATATGGATACACGATCGTTAGAATACAAAGAAGGATACTTGCCATGGCTAGCAGGAGTTACCAAACAAATAAATGCTTCTTTACATCCTGGTCTGCGAGGTCAGTAACATGGTTTATACATGTCTATTGGTCTCTACTGACAATAAATGGGAACGTTTTTAGTTCTTTGAGGACTGGGTTTTCTAAATGTCCATAAATTATTACTTTTTGTGTCAGTGACAACGATCAAAACGTTCACACAGTTATCTTTTATATTTAGATCGCTGGTTCACAATCGTATTGCCACAAGCTCCAGAGAAGTTCTTCGGGCATTTTTTCTCGCGAATAGGATGCAAGGTCCACAGTATGAGACAAATTCCTCATAAGAAGCCCCCATTCTACTCGACATCAACAAAGCGCATTTCATACAAAGTTTTCAGCATCGTCCCCTTTGCAGACGCACTGCATGAGCAAAATCAGGTCGTGCTGAAAGAGTCGGTGTTGTTCCAGAGGAAGAGAAGAAGTCATGGGCAGGGTGCTTAATGATCCAGTTGATGAACTGCAAGCCGCAAAGAACCGCAACTACTGGAGTACTGCCAACAAAGTTCAACCTGACAAGAGGGCCAATTACAAGGCAACTTTGGATGTAAGTGAAGGCGAAGGGTGTAGCACGCGAGAAGGAGAATTAATCTGGTGGCCAGAACTCTTCATGGCCACAAAGCAGGGAAAGTTTGCAGTAAGGTTCTTCATAAAGGTGTTTATCTGAACTGACCAATGCATCTTGACATCTCTTTTTGTGCACTTTGATCGAAAAATGTTCAACGAACGTTTCGAATTGTAATACTTATTTAAACGTTCTTTTTCTTTTAAAGACTCGTTCGTTACAGTGGCAAAATGCCCTCAGAAAACTGAGCGTCAAGTATTGGAATTCATGAGATAACTTTAAACACAAAATTATATTATTTTATCTTAATTCATACCTGTATTTATACATTAGTTTAGGCAAAAAAGACAGCTCTGAGGGAGAGGATGGTCTGAAAAAGTTGACCTAAGTTTATACTTAAGTCTATGAAAATGAAGGTCAACTGAAACTGCCATTTTGGACAACACCTGACTAACACAAAAGAAAAAGGCTCTCATCACCTCAGGGTTAAATAAAAATAAGGGTTAAATATTAAGTAATAGTCCAGCTAAGAACAAGGGAGATATCAGCAGGATGCCGGCACAAATTACCGTTGATTCAAACTCCGCTCAATTTGACTAATCTTGTTACGCCGAGGTCTCTTATTGGCTCAGAGGACAAAAAGCGCCAAATTCAAATGTAGAATGCCTCTGATATTTTAACTGGACCGATTACTGCAAATATTTCAAGACAGTGGTTACTGCTTCACCTTTAAGATATGCTGGAGAAAATTATAGTAAATTCTACCGCGAGGCAATGGAGATATCTGCAGCTTTCTTCTATTCTGCCTGACTGCGCTGTTGTCAGGCGGTAATAAGAGATGCAAGCTGATTCGTTTTAGCACTTCATCAAATTTCAACACGAGGTATTACGCCACGTATTCTCTAGTTCAGTGTTGCTTGCTCTCTCGTGGTGGGACTCTTCTGGCTTTGTTTTATTGTTTTTACTCGTTCTTTTATGTTATGGCAAGCAAGCGCCCATCAAGCTCACTTCGTGGCCCAGACAATAAAAGACCCTGCACTGATAAGATGGTTAGTTTCCTCTGAATTGTTGTTTATGTTGAATAGTGTCCTGTCGCGATTTATATTCCACTAACCGCGCTATTTTATTTCAAGCTTACAGTATTATAAACTTATAATTTCAGAACCTACGAAAGCTATCTGGAAAAAATCACAAAACGCCAGCGAAACTTAGTGCAGCGACAGCGTTTCGTCGTAGTTCAAGCCTTCACCAAATAGCCGAAGAGGGGAAATACAAGCTTGCTACAGCTGAAGTCTATGTTATTGATGCGCTTGCGGCTGGTTTTCCCTTGGACAATAGAAGAATGGCCAATGAGCTAGAAGTTACTGGTAATTTGTTTGCAGAAATTGAGCGACATATCCACTCCAACGCCGAGACATTGCATTCGATAAAGGACAAGCTACCAGACGTCAGCTACAACCAAATCTGCTTTGCTTTAGCTTCTAAACTCCAAGGGCTGACGATTGAGTTTTTCTGTGGTCCACACGGGTCTTCAAAGGTTCAACTGCATGTTACTTCAAATGGAACATTGCTGATTATGGAATTGTTGAACTATTGTGTAGACTTTTGCTGGATTTTCACGTGATTCACAAAAGTCAACATGAAAACGGGGTACAAGTTCCAGTTAGAAATTAGCTAATCACTTTTTTTTTCACTACAGTTCTCAATCAGGGCCCGAAGGGAGTATTATGTTATTGTCCCTCATGTATCAACTACAGTGCCTGGATGGGTTGAGAATGAGGAAAATGTTGAAATAAATATATTGTAAAATGTAATTGTCATCCAATTATTGTTTTTTATCATTTTGGGTAACCTAAACAATGGCTCGCAAGCGAGTAATTTTATTTCTGGTACAGGGCCAGAAATACATTTCATGCCTTCACAATGTTACAATGGGTGCAGATCCTCCAAAATTCTCTATGCTACAGAAGCTTCTCTAGTTTTCGGCAGTTGAGTTTGGCTTGGCGGATCAGTAAATATAACATTAGACTACGTGGTAAGCGTTTCCACCGAGGGAGTGCTGAAACATTTTTGTTTTCGCTCTCCTCAAGATAAAGCTCCCTCTATTACATGCGTTTACGGAAAGTACAGACTTGTACTATAGAGCGGTTTTCAAATGGCTGTCGCAGTAATTTGCGTTTGGTTTGCCTTTACTCGTATTGGTTTTATTCGGATTTGGTGTAATTCGTTTGAAATTGGCTTTACTACAACCACGTAGGGTAACACGGGACAGTGCTTCAACTGAATAACTAGTGGCCCTCAAACTAAATTGTAAAGTAAGAATTAGGTAACAAAATACATTCGTTACGAAAAAAACTATAAATATATCTATGAATAAGATTGAAAGAGTAAAAACTATATTACAATTAAATATCCTTACAATGAATATCTACAAACTATAATTACAATAAGAATACAGC
>OMLO01005303.1_pt1 | contig 10822 bp, 8 predicted proteins | sample 1674811 | NCBI WGS metagenome assembly OMLO01 (sample SAMN06265003, study PRJEB25207) | coral metagenome | isolation source: Coral host | place: Mexico:La Bocana,Puerto Morelos, Mexico | collected 2008-11-13
ACCTGGGGTGCTCTTGCGTTGGGGTCAACTGTCTGGTGGTGTTCCAAAAATAATTTCCTTTCCTCTATCCCTTCTTTAAACCCCTTAAAATTTCACTCAAATTCAGGTGTACCCCCACCTTAAGCATAATAGGTAAAATTTAGCTGGAATGATATATTTTATCTGTTTCTCTTCCTCTCTCACCAGTTACTCGCCCAGTTGCTGGGAAGAAAAATAATTTTATAAGCTTTCGTGAACGTTCCCCCGATAACCATACCCAATTTCAGACCAAAATATTCAAAATCTATACCCGTTTTCAGACCAAAACAACTTAAAAACCATACCCTTTGGGGTGGCACATACCTATATACCTTATATGGGGGAGTACCCCCCCCGGGGGGTGGGATTTCTTTAAGATTAAAACTATTCAAGAAAATTATACATGAAGCTTGATTGGAATTTCCAGAGGGGTAGTGGAGTCCCTTCCATGGGTGAGGTATGAATATTTTCTGGAAATACACTATAGAAAGAATTTCTGCCACTTATCTAGAGGTAAGAGACATCTTGTGGTTTTAGTACACAGTTTTCAACCACTTGTTTAAAACATTTACACCATTTTTCATAGGTTACATGTTTGGGGCACTAGCATATACGCCCCATGAAATCAAGACAGCAAATCAGTACCATGTACATTTTGTAACATACTGAAGAATTATGAAAATTATCATCAATTATCATTAATTATCAATAGTTGATAACTAATATGGAATAAGATACAATATGTACATATACATGTTTGCATAATCTTCGTGGACAGCCTGGGATGGGATAAGACGCGCGATAAGGTTTTTATAACGCCGGACTCTCAGCTCAGCAAATCAAAACAAACAAACAAAACTTAAGTTAACATATGCAGCATTACATTAGCTAGTACAAGCTTTTGATTTCCAACCTTATTGACTAAAAAATTTAAATCAAAATGTTTCAGTCGCAATTGGTCGCAATTTTGGGTTTTTTTGTCAAGGCTAAGCGATCTGAAATACGTGCTGTCTACAACACACCATCCCGAGAAAACACCCCCAGTGCGAGTGTCCACTGCAGTCCACAAGGTACGAACGATCGATGTGTCTGCAACAATGTACATCCTTAGAGCTGGACAAAGGTTTAAATACCCGAAAATATGCAAACAATGCTTACGATGCTGCTCCTACAAGTCTCATTAAACGCAGTGACTGCTCTCGAAGAGTGAGGGAAGCCATCCCACTAAGTTTGCACCAAGTTTTTACAAAGTTTTTATCAGGTGATCATGAGGTAAACAGCCAAAAAGATTAATTCGGGGTTAGAACTGGGACCCAGTTCTTTTAGCTGTTTAGTTTCCAGCTTCCTCTACAGACTCGCCGAGAAAATAGGCTGGCTACCCTACCGAGACACTTTTTTCCGATTCAAGATGGCGGCGGTTCTCACGGAAGAACCACGCTTGGAAAAAGAAAGCACAAATGAAATGCCAGAGGATGGTGATGACGAGGTGGAAGACTTACAAGAAGTCAATGAAGTCTCTTCGAGTAAGAAGAAAAAAAAGAAGAAGAAAAAGAAGAAAGGTCAGTTCACATTTAGAGAGTGGAAAATATGCTGTGTCATTGATGACCGTTTAAGTTAAGTGTCGTCTGTGAGGTTAATTAAATCTTAATTTTTTCTGTCCCACCGGCATGCCAGTCTTTACGGTAATTGAAATTTCCCGTAATTATAGTAATATTTTTGTTATTGCATATTACTTCGCGCTGAATTTGCAAATTGTCTTCGAGCAGGCGTTCATCAGTTCAGAAGCGATGCGAAATTAAATGCAATTCTGAGAAATGACGTTTAGTTAATTCGGACAAAAAAATGTTATGTAATCCGAAAAACTTGGACCAAGTCTTGTTAAATGTGATAATAGAATATACACTATCATTTATGTACTCAAAATATTAGGAGGTGGAGAGCAAACTACAGAAATAATGAACGGGGAAGTTAATGGACAAGAAAACAAAGATGATATAACCACTCAGACTGCTACAACACAACCAGTAAATGGTGTGCAGCAAGAAAATGCAGGTGAACATATTAAATAATACTATTTTATTAATGTTTATTGTTATTCATTCCTTTTTTATTACTTTGTTTAGCTACATGTATTATTTCCAATCATTTGGAGAATGAAGCAGGTTAGTTCCTTCTCTTTTCAGAGGCCACGGCCCTTTAAATCAGTTTGCAGGAGCAAGAACCACAGCCTATGATTCGACCTGATTTTTGGAGCATGCACAGAGTATAATATTTGTTTTCTTGTAATTGGATTTTCTGAGCTAAACAGATTCATCAGATTTGACAAAGTCCACGAATCAGAGTCTTACAGTGTTGGAGCTAACTAGAGATTACATTTCTCAGTGCTGACTAAAAGGATTATGACTTCATGGTAAAGGCTCAATTACCAGCTGCTGTTCAGGAAAGGAGCCTACACTCCTCTTCTGAGGGAGGAACGTAGTCTGAACTCGAGAGCACAATAGAAATCAAGCCCATCAGAGGACTGTCCAAGAAAGCCTTCAAGTGCACCTAACCCCAAACACTGTTTCCGCAAAAATGTAAAATTGAAGCTGTCCTAAAGGAAACTTTGACATTTTTTTTGCAGTATCTGAATTTTTTTTGAGCAACAAAACTACCTGAAATTTGTTACCTTTGTGTCACGTCCGAGCTGGTGAGGGGCATGGGTCTATTCCTGATTTGATGTCAGAAACTGTTTTGCATGCATGTTCACAAAGAGTTGATGCAATGTAAACTAGTCTATGACATCAACCGGGGAATAGCCCCAGGCCTCTCACTAGCTTTGTCATGACACAAATGATCACAAATTTCAGCTACTTTCCATTAATTCTTAAAGCCCTTAAAACTATCAGATACTGAGAAAAAAGGGAAATTGTTTTTGTGAATGTTGCTAAGTTTCATCTCAACTGCAAAAAAATTTTGGGGTTAGGTACACTTTCATTTGCTATTTTGTCATTGAATTGTATTTCATCTCTTTAACATTCAGATGGTGATAATGCTGAAGAAGGAGAAAATGGTGTCACAGCTCCTGGAAAGAAGAAGAGAAAGAGGAAGAAGAAGCCAGCAGGAGCTAAATCAGGAGATGGACAAGGTACACCGATAAATATTTATTGATAGAAAGCATTTTTTTGTTTGTTTCAGTTTGTTTGTTATTATCCTTTGTGGGGCCTCAGTCCACCCAGATTATGAAAGGGCAGTGGCAGGTTGTTGGTGGGAACAGAGTCTCACTTGCATTCTCACTTGTTTTACATTTGTCCCTGCAGACTTTCCAGCAAAAGAGAGACTGTTCACACTTTACATTTATACTTGTCTAATCCTTAAGGAAATTGCTGTTTTCTATATTGTTTGAATTCGCATTTAACTTAGCCTATATTACATTTAGCCACATCTGTGCAGCCTGTGTTTGAAGGTAAAACACTGTACTCTCACGGTGCCTCTCTCCACCCTTGACATGGGTACTAGCAAAGTTATTGCTGGGCAAAAACCCTGTGATGAAGTTTATGTTAAGTAACATCTCAATCAGGGAGAGAGTGGACAGAATTACTGTAGGATAAGTTCTAGTAGAATGGTACAGCTTCCTGCCATTCAGGTCCTGCACTATTTTTAAAGTATTAAGTGATTGATTCTTTCTTTGAATATCAGACAATACTCAATCACCGCCCACCAAACAACAGACTGATCCTCCTACAGTGGCAATATCAGAACTTTTCCCCAATGGCAACTTTCCTGTAGGACAAATCATGAGTTACAAAAACAAAGATGAGTAAGTGGTGTTAAGTTGTCGTAGTGTAGAACTGCAAAAAAAAAAATAATAATAAAGCAACTGCCAAGAAATTGCGATGTCTCACAATTCTCTGCTAATGTCCTGGGCATTATTCATACCTTTCATTTAAGTTTTTTGCTTGCAATGACTGTCAGTAATAAGTCTGGTGAAGTCCTCTTGGAGCTACCCTACAGAGAACTTCACTGAATCGCAGGAAATGTGTCTTTTCCTTACAAGCTAACTGTGGGTAGTTTATTTCAAAATATACACTTCACTGATATGCACAAAGTGAGATGAAACTCTCATCTTGAGAAAAACAAGGCAAGAGGTGGTAATTTACTTTTAAGCAGTACTTTTGGTTCTGGAATTTACTTATCTATTAGTATTAATAAGACTATCCTTGGCTAACAAATGTGTTTTCCATTGTGGAAACCCTTGCGGTCAGTTGCCTGTGATAAGTCACCATACTTGTCAACCAAGTCATATGGATGTGTTACATGTATGTCCTTGCTGTGCTGTTAGGAACAAAAACGTCCCTAATGACTATTTTACTTGTTTCTCTGCAGCAATCTGTGGCGCGAAACCAATGAGGAGAAGAGAGCCCTGGATCGAGCGCATAATGACATGTATAGTGACGTAAGACAAGCTGCGGAGGCTCACAGACAGGTATTGATTGTAAACCTTAACTTTGGCACAAAACCTCACTCCTGCTCCAAAACAAAGATTGATACAAAACTACAGCCTTTCCAACAAACTAGATATCGTGACACAATCAACTTAAGGCTATGTCAACCCAACAACCATACAATTTTTGATGTCCAAACAAGACTCGATGTCAGTTGAAATATCCATAAAAAACTGGACATTGATGCATCACTTGACATCACACAAAACTTGATGCCCTCACATTCTCATTGTATGGACAGGGAAAACTAAATTTTCAAGAATAGCTGTACTTCAACAACCAAATCGTCTCCTCACTAACTCGTTCAAATTGATCATTATTTTGACCTAAAACTATTGTTCTTGTTGTCCCTCCTATCAGTGGTTTCTATACGTCGCATTTATTTGATAACTTCAAAATGATGATGAGAACTGGAGACCTCTCTTATAACAAATGCACTTGGCAACTGAAATTCAAATCCCTTAAATAATAATAATTGACAGAGGTGTCTTGATCTGGTGTTAAATTTAATTGCCTGCTGTTGTTGTTTCTTAGGTCAGAAAATATGTGCAAGGATTTATCAAGCCTGGTTTGACCATGATAGAGATTTGGTAGGTATAAATTAAGTAATCTTTTGTATTAATCCCTCCTTTTAATTTGCTTTTAGACGTTTGGAATCTGTTATTTAATACTTGACCCTAGTGAGGTCAGACATGAATATCATGATCTGGAAAAAACAAAAAAATTTGTCCTTTATTCCAAAGAAGTCCACAGACATTTCGTACTTTTTTGCCAGCTCTGCACACATTCAACACACTTGGAAATCATTACTAAGTTAGAATACATTGTAAATAAATGCTTTTGAAGCCTCTTTCAGTATATTCTTCCTTGGAAAGAAATCATTTCCTTTCATTTCAACAGTGAAAAACTGGAGGAAGCTTCACGGAAATTGATCAATGAAAACAAGCTTAAAGCAGGTAAGAGCTATAATTGATTGATCTCAGATTGCATTTTCAAACATACTGTACTTTTTGTTTAGTGGGTAGTGGGTAACCTTATGCTCCACTCACAGGAGCAAAGAGGATGAGCAAGTAAGTTTTTTTGTTTAATGGCTTGTTGGCTCAATTCCTCCGAAATACAGTACTTACCACAAGAGTTCAAAATCAAATGATTGTATAACGTAAGTTAATGGAGGAAGATCACATCAGATGTTAATTTGTGATCTTGTTCTTTACAGGTTTGGCTTTTCCAACTGGATGCTCCCTGAATCACTGTGCTGCTCATTACACACCCAATGCAGGAGACAAGACTGTTCTACAGTATGACGATGTCTGCAAAATTGATTTCGGAACCCATGTGAATGGTGAGTTACAAAATAAATATATAGGTACATTTCACTGGATGACTTAGACAGCTGAGAAGTTGAACCAGAGGTAGGCTGTCAGAGACACTAAAAATGCTTTTGAAACATTTTTTCATTAAAAACATATCAAAATTGTTTAAATTTTATGTTACCTTTTACCAGTTGGATTTGAGATATTTGTGAATAAGTTTGCTTTTCCGTATGTAAAGGAGAATTCTAAGGAAATCTGTCAAGAAAATCCTTTCCTTCATTTTTCAGAACAATCCTGATGTCAGCATTTTTGTTGAGTTTCAAGGCCAATTAATCTCGACAAAATGCCAGATTACCATCATTTGTCTTTATGGATTCCAATTGCCCTTACAAAGATCTACTTTTTCTGCATGGTCCTAATCTGGTGCAAAAACCTTAAGTTTGTATTTAGTAGGCACCATCCTTGAGAGGAGAGTTATAAGTGATGAAAATTTTGTTTTATTCAGGGAGGATAATCGACTGTGCATTCACTGTGTCGTTTAACCCAAGATATGATAATCTGCTGGCTGCGGTAAAGGATGCTACTAACACAGGAATCAGGGTAAATCACATGAATCATGTCAAAGGAAATTGCCTTCTTTAGTAATTATGTTTTATGTGAGCTCCTTGATGTAGAAGACACAGGACATGTCATAATAGAACATTGCCTAACAAACCTATGGTTTCGTTTTTTGTCCTTTTGTTCTCTATTGTTTTACGTCAACTGTGTCTTCTACACCAAGTAAGAGCCTTTGTGTGTACACAAGGACACAGTTAGATCCTGCATTTTAAGTCCTGGAAGGTAAGGGATGCATTTTGTCTTAGTCTGTGTTATCTTATTAGAACGCCCTGTTTTTCCCAGGATACACATGGTTTGACACTTAAATCACAAGTTGGCGTTAATTTTTGGACAACTTGAACCTTGGCATAGAATTACCTTAGCTTATTTCTATCTGAAATTTAATCTGCCTGGAAATTTGTTCAGCTGTGAGTATTTATGACACAATAGAGACGATAGACAAACAATGGGCGAAATTCTTTAGCAAAAGTAAATTATAGTTTAAAACTTGACCATAATTTGTCAATGGCATCGCTGTCAGAGTTGGTGCATAAACTCCCTACCACAATATAATTTCTCTTTATGATCAATATTCGTTTCTAATTAAAACACTTTTGCTGTTTTTGATGAGCCCTTTTGTATCTTGTGACTTATGAACGACTGATGAACAAACAAAGATTTACGTCTGTGAAAATCGTTGTTATTTTCTCACAGGAAGCTGGAATTGATGTTAGACTGTGTGATGTTGGTGAAGCCATTCAAGAAGTTATGGAATCATATGAAGTTGAACTTGATGGAAAGACCTACCAAGGTACCAAAAAATGTTTGTTTGTTTGTTTACCGGTTTCTTCTTCCAGTGTAACATTTCAAAGCATTGTTTCAGTCAAAACTGTCATTGAGCTCTAGTGCAGAAATGTTTTGCTTTCGGCTAGCCGGATTGGTAAAATGGTTGAACATATCGGTGGTCCAGTAAATCTTGAACATTTCAACAAAATCTTTATATCAGATTCGGTAATCGTAAATCGTAATCTTCCTGTAATTCTTGTTCTCAAAAAAATTGACTATGGTGATGCTGGATTCAGTGAAAGATTATGTGAAGTTAGATCCCCATTTCAGTGGGCAGTCGAGTCAAATCTGAGATGTTATAACTGATCTCCTGGGGATTGCAAATCCCTGAAGATTGTTTCTAGAAGAGTCCTTGTATCTGAAGTCTACTTAGACCATATGTCTGTTTAAGGAAGGTTTCACTGTTGTGCCAGGATAGTCAATATTTAACTGTTTGTTTCTCTGCACAGTGCGACCCATCAGAAATCTCAACGGGCATTCCATAGCACCGTACAGAATCCATGCTGGTAAAACTGTGCCTATTGTCAAGGGAGGAGAAGCCACAAGGATGGAGGTATATCAAGCTCAAAGTATAGATTCTCCTTCCTGGTTTTCGTACAGTTCTTACAAGTTTTTTTGGGGGAATTTCGCTTCACACGGCATAATAAGTTATTAATTTATTTTTCCATGAAGACAGTATACCTTAGTTGATGAGTAATTTATTTTCTTTTCCTCATTCTTTAAGATAGAAGTACTTAACGACACTTTGCAATAACTGCGTTGTGTGTAAACAGTCATCCTGGTTTTAAACCGGCCAGGTTGTTAGGCCTCCATACGTTGCCGCAGTTAATCCCATTTAGGTCACGTGGTCCGAGCAAAAAAAGCAGCTATCCGTCTCGGATGTCACCAAAATGAATACGACGTATGCATTCAAGATTTTCTTTGTTCAGTCTCCCCAACCCCCTTCTCCCTTCTCTGCAATCCTCGGGGAAAGAAACTTACTTCCTGTCCACCCCTCTCCCATTCTCTGTTGTTTTGCTTGACTGAAATTCCATGACATTACCTATTTACTGCGTTTTGATTTCAGGAGGGTGAGTTCTTTGCCATTGAGACGTTCGGCAGTACTGGAAAGGGTGTGGTCCATGACGACATGGACTGTTCGCACTACATGAAGAACTTTGAGGTTGGACACGTTCCCTTGAGGTAAGGCATTCACAAGGAAAGGTGACACACTCAATCACTTCTAATAAACTTTTGTTGAATCTTTGTTGTTGATGGCTGTGTCAAGGATAATTACTAAAGTGCTGTGCTTTCAAAAAACGGCATACAGTTCTGAATTTCGAAGCTTTGAAAGCCCCCAGCATTTTTTTGTTACCTTCCTGGCATTTCCATACTAGATTTTGGCGATTTTTATATTACGTAACTCGACCGATTTTTCTGTGATTATGGCTGAAGTAACGTTGAGTTTTTCAAGATTTTATAAAAGGTTTTATCATAAAACTCCCAATTCCAACGAATGGAAAGCTTCAGATCTATAAAGTCGCAAACACCAAGCATAATTATATTTGTGAACTGATCGTTTCAAATTATTTAACAAATAAAGAAGGCTAAGCCGTGTATTACATTGTGATAAAACGCGACGGACATATGAGAACATGAGGGAAATGAAGAAAACACTCGCCTGTGGAAGAAGCGAATGGTCTTCCGAGAACGTAACTCGAGGAAAACTGTGAGCTTTGAGGGACAGATGATCTCTGAGGACAAATATCCGAGAATCTTTCCGCTCCAAATGTAAATGATTGTATTTGGTATCCTTCAAATACTTTTTCGTAACGCGCGCGGTTTTAAATATAAGGGAATATGGAGTATTGCTCAGCAGTAATTCTTATCCGTGTTGCCATTTACCAGGTTGCCCAGAGCCAAGCAGCTTCTAAACGTCATCAACGAGAACTTCGGCACTCTTGCGTTTTGTAGAAGATGGTTGGATCGGTTGGGGCAGGTACTGTACATTGTTTTGTTTGGTGTTGAGCGCTTTTCAAAGAAAAACCGAGTGTGCAAAAGTAAACCAATAAGAGAAAGCACACAGCCAATCACTGAAGACAAAGTCTTGTGATTGACCAATGAGAAAGCGAAATCGTGCAAGCGGTGAAAAGAGCGGGAAAATCCGTGGGAGACCGCTCGTGATTAGTCTTTGGTCCTTTTTGATTGGCCGAGTGGACTGAATCTTAGCTCTAATTGGTTGTTCGAGTACCCGTTTTTGCGGTTTTTGGAGGGTATGAGCTAGGGTTTTTACGCAGTCTTACGCACTCTGAGCAAACCAAGTGCTGAAAATCCCCAGCTTCGAACTTTCATTTGGGTAGAATCCTTACATAAATAAAATTCTACCTTGCAGACGAAGTATCTTCTAGCTCTAAAGAACTTGTGTGACGCTGGTGTTGTTGATGCCTACCCACCTCTGTGTGACATCAAGGGATGCTATACGGCTCAGTTTGAACACACCATACTGCTGAGGCCTACAGTGAAGGAAGTGATCAGTCGAGGAGATGATTACTAGAAGAGATTGTCATATTTAACCATTTTACTTCCTAAAATTCCTAAGTCAAAAGTAAAAAAATCCAGAACTTAATTTTGCAAAATACTGAAAAAGGAAGAGCAACATTTAGCAATACTGTTCAGTAGCTTTCAAACGAATGGTCGCACGTAAGTGGCACTCAACTGCGCATGCTTAGTAGCTGTAATTTGAAATTCACTCTCACGGGTTACATCCACAGACTTAGACGCAGACTTCATGACTGGCACTACATGAAAGTACTGTTCAATAGCTTTCACTTGCATTGTCATACACTAGGGTTTCATCCACAGACTTAAAAATAAGAACCACCTTGTACAACATATTTAATAGTACCACATGAAAGTACTGCTCAATAGCTTTCTTTTGAATGGTCACACACTAGGGTTTCATCCACAGACTCAAAAGTTAAAATCACTTTCTACAGCATAATAAACAGTACCACGTGCAAGTACTACTTAACAGCTTTCAGTCCTTTGAGATCGCACCCTAGGCAGTTTCATAACAGACTTGAGAGTTTACTTTTACATCAGCACTGAGTTACAGTTCGTTCAGAACCAAGGTTTTGGCTCTGGGACTAGAAGTGTTAACACTCTATTCATACTTGCTGGATGTAATCATGGCAGGTTTACTTAGAATGAAACCAATCTAAGGAGTTTGTTACTTTACCGAACGGCAACTTCACCAAATATCTTTTTTAAAGGGGCTCAGTCAACTTATAACCGCAGTATTATCAGAAGCAGAACTCTAAACTAGCTAAATCAGAGAATTAATAACTACAGCATTTGCTTAATTTTTGTAAAACAGTACTTAATAAATGATAACCCATTAAGAGACAAACCCAGATAATTACTTGGGGTCAGAGGTTTTCTTATTTTCTTCTTCGCGTTTGAGAAAAGAGAATAAATAATATCTTGGACCATAGAACGCCAAGGATATAAATGTACTCCAGTTCAGAGAAAAGCAAGCTGGAGAGAAAGCCATGTGTTTAATAAAACATCTTGAAGTCGTTTCCC
>OMLO01005304.1_pt1 | contig 10822 bp, 5 predicted proteins | sample 1674811 | NCBI WGS metagenome assembly OMLO01 (sample SAMN06265003, study PRJEB25207) | coral metagenome | isolation source: Coral host | place: Mexico:La Bocana,Puerto Morelos, Mexico | collected 2008-11-13
TGTTGAGGGCCACAGGTTCATTAGCTATATAGCTATTAAGTGCTACCCTCTATAAATAAAGACGTTACTTACTTACTCACTTACTATTAAAGAAGTTCTCTCTGTATATTACCGATAAGAAGTTTGCGTCAGCATTTGTGAGCATTCTTAAGTTGTCACGAGACCTTACTGACATACTGCTAAGCAAATCCTCGGAGTCAACAAACCAGAACAGTATCTTGGAACTGAAGAACACGTCGTTATTACCACCAGTATTATTGACATGCATTTTAACATTATTTTTTAAAAATGTCTCATTTTTCCATCAGCGCCTTTTTCAAACTTATATGCCACGTGGGTGTTTGATCGCCGTACCTCGTATACAGTGCTCCAAGTGTACCTGCCAAGCTACATGATCGTTATTTTATCATTCATGGCTTTGTGGATTCCTCAGGAAGCTGTGCCTGCCCGCGTAGGTCTGGGGATAACAACTGTCCTTACTATAGTTTACTTCTTAGGTAAGAAAAGAAAGAATTTATTGCATTGAGATTTAATTTACTGCAATGACCATAACAGACCCAACCACTTCTCTGTAACATTCTTCAGTCGTGTGTCTTCGGATTGGATTTTGATCCCTGTACCTGTCAACTTGTTCAGGTGGAGCATTTTTTAATTCGACCCAAACATATCCATAACGCCCGAGGATTTCCGCGGACAAAAGTCCTCATCCCAACCCCCAGAGGTGTTTTGTAAGCCAATTCTGTCTCCAGTACCTTGAAAAGTTAGTTATATTTACCAACAAACCTCCCGCATTGGTCCGAGTTCATAAAATTTTCAAAAGTAGAAGTCATAAACATCCGGCGAAGTTTTCGACCCTCAGGATTGAGAGCTAATAGGTGTAGACTTTGGAGGCCTTTGGTCACATCAAATTACTGGTGTTACTATTACCATAAAAAATTTACAACAATTCTCTATTCAGTTACGCGGTAAGTTCTTCACATCAGCGAAGTAGTAAACAAATACATGAACAAAATGTATGAACAATACGATTTTAAGGGTGCACTGTTGTTGACAAGTTAAATTCTAGTTGACAAGTTAAAGTCGTAAGTATTTTAGATGTTCTGTGGATATACATGAAGATTCTAAACAGGTCTATTAAGGGGACATCCACGGTACAATGGCAAGGCTAACAACTAAAAGTATGCTATTATTTTTCGCGTAGGAACGGTCAACAGTAACATGCCTCGTGTGTCTTACATGAAAGCAATTGATTGTCATCTCTTTGTGTCGTTTGGTTTTGTATTTGCCACCATGTTGGAGTATATTATCGTGCTTAACGTCTCAGCCCGGGAGAAACGAAAATTAGAGTCGCATGAAAACTACGAGGTGAGCTAATGTACTGTGATTTGTATAACGGTCGATCCTGAAGATCTGATTGGTCTGATTACACTCTAACACCTGGTATTGAAAGATAATGATTTATCCCTCATTAAAAGAAATGCTTGGCCTAGGTTTCCAATAACAACAGCTTGTTGTAGGATACCTGTCACTCACCGGGTCAGAGCATTTTAATGGGTTCCTTCAGGCCCTTAAGCTGGTGAAACCTATGATCATATTTCAATGGTATTTCTGGATTATTCGTGTGATCGTATAAAGCTTTACTGACGTTTTTTAGTTATTGTGATCTTAGCTTGATTATTCCTCGACATAGCTTGAGCTATTGAAGTGCGAGCAGCCTTGGACGCGTAAAAGTGACAGTAGTGAAGATGAAAGAACTTATTTTAACTCGTTGTTAGACGGAAATCTACTACAAGTAACTGATCTTTCTGTATGGAGAAATGTTGCAAATACAACTGGGGTTTCAACTTAGTAAGATAGATATAGCACTCCATGTCATATAAACTGGCTAAAAGTTGATTTTCAACTCGCTTTTTCATTTCTCCTTGACACTACTCAGATTTATTATGAAAACTATAAGTATTAGTTCTGGGCTTTCATTGTTGTGTTATTGAGGAGTTTATTATTAAGATGCAGATAAGCTAACCTTGTGACATAACATATCCTCTTCTACTTTTTCTTAAAGCTTGACCCATTGAACAATCATACCCCGGACAACTCACCCCAAAATAACTGTTATGGCGCAGATAACATTGAGGTTCGTTATCGAAGGGGTAGTACTGAAAGCCACATTGAGGATGGAATCTTACCAGTCCTACCAGGACAACCTTGCAGAAAGAAGCCCCATGGAGTCCTGACAACACACTCTGTTGACAGATTCTCACGGATCGTAATGCCAGCTGTTTATGCAACCTTTGTGGTTGGTTACTGGGTAGTCTGTGCAGCGTTGTCCCCTCAAAGAGAAACATTAGATCTATGTTGAGTGTCTTATAATGCTGATGAGGAGTATGCTTTTTCCCCTAAATAAAGGTCTTAGCTTAAGAGAATATTATTGTAGATACGATTATATTCAAAGCAGTTCAAAGCGTAGAACAGGACGTATCAATTTATTTTCAAAGCATCATGGTAGTTAGCACTGGTATACTATGCAAATGAATATATGAAAAATCATATAATTTTATTTCAACTGCGGAGAAAGATATGAATTTATGATTGATCATTGAAGTATACACGAAACTTCAGCAGTTGTTAAATTAAAGCCTGAAAAAAAATTCGGGCCTGAACGGGATTCGAACCCCTGACCTCTGCGATATCGGTGCAGTGCTCTACCTGAAATGAGCTATCAAGCTATCAATCATAAATTCATATCTTTCTCCGCTGTTCAAATATATGATCTTTCGTACATTCATTTGCATCTTTCACCTTCTACCGCTATATTACGAACTCACAAACTGACCAGCTCCCAGATGACATCGGCATTGAGTAAAGATCCTGAAGCTAGGCATTACTGTGTTAGATAGAGTGCCTTGATCAGTCCTTCTTTAAGTGTTGTATGTGGTTAACAGTTAACTGTTTGATAAGTTTTTGTTGAATTGTTAAGTTAAAGCAATAAATAATTACATGACAGAAAAAAATGTAACGAACTTGTTGTTAGGTTTCATGAGTTAAAAGTCGATCAGAATCTGCGAGTTGTATGACAAACAATGCTGCTAAATACCAAACAAATTGATCCTTGTGATAATACGTCTTTTATTATCGCCATTTTAGAACTAATAAAGGAGACCTGAAGAGGAGATCTCAAAAATTGTCTGAAATCTTTGAATAATGTGCCATCGAGCTTTCCAGCTGTACAGCTTGAGACTTATGGTGCGTGCTGTGAGTGCTATTCAAATTAAATCTATATAGATTTTAGATATTGAATATCTCAAAGAAATCCAATCAATGGTTTTTCGCGATGTACATTTTTGCCACATTCTTATTATAATTTTGCGTGAAAATTCATTTAACTTTAGAAACATTTAACTTCATAACAGGTTATAGTGTAACTCCTTAAATATCTATGTCGATATCCACCAGGTCAGAATGCCTGGATATTGGATAAATTCATTTTTGGAGGTGTTTATGGACAGAGACGGAGTCGAAGTCCCTGAACGCAGAAAAAGGAAGGAGGCCAATATTCAGCCGACTTGATCGAACATACCAGATCAAAAAAGAACTTATTGCACAAAAAAAAAAAAACATTTTTGTGCGGGACACTATGGGTAATTCCAGTGCGGCAAAATAACGCGATCGTGTCTGCTTCTCAGTGTGAGATTCATTCCCTGGTTACAGGGAAACACAGTTATTTTTTATAGGACAGCGGATTTCCTGGGGACACCAGTATGGAGTAGCCTGTTGTGCTCATTATTTTTAAAATTCTCATATCTGTTATGATGCTGGCTTTTGATCGGCAATCGATCGACGTCTCTTACAAAGGCAAAGGCAACCCTTTCACGACACGTCAAGGGTTGCCTTTTCCTTGTTTTTAACCATGCCGGTCAATTGAACGCGACTCATATCATGGCTATTCAGTATCTCTACCTTCTCACGAAAAGCTAACCAATGTAAAACTGACATACCTGTCTACAGGGAACCACTTGTAATTCAAAATAAATACAGGCGATCTGTTCTACATACGATTTGCAAGAAACTGAATATGCGTGGCCAGTCTGTATCTACACCGCAATTACAACATAAGCGTGTGGCGTATAGCTGACATCACACGGTGAGTTCTGGCTTGGAAACGACAATCTTCATCGTTTAACGGGTAATGTCACTATGCGGGTTGACTTGGAAGACTTTGAAGGAGACATCAGATATACGACTTTTAAAGTAGCAGACGAGGCAGATAAGTACCGGCTTTTTTTTACAGGATAAAGAGGCACGGCTGGCGAAGCCATGATAACTGGGCAGGCGGCAAAGTAAGGCTATGTTGACACTTTGTGTTCAAGAACATCGGCCGAGCACGATGCTCGCTTGGCACTAATGTGAACACATTTTTTTGTTCACAGGAAAACTAGTGTTCATGCCAGAGTACTAAGTTCCGACATTGTACTCGGGTACTAAATGGTACTTGGCTACTTATGTTACCAGTGTCTGGACGCTGTTAAGATTCCTATTTGTAATAACCGCCCACAAAGGTAGTTGGAATCCAAGACTTTTAATAAGCGAAGTCATAACAGCTTTCCCACTTACAAGTGAAGTCAATCCCTCGAGCACATGGAATTTCACGCACAAGTCACGTGATATAAAGCGATTGCGTGACATAGTAACGTTACATCTTTCCTTCTTTAGAATGAAACTAAGCTATAACAGAAGAGTGAACAAATAAACACTCTTATAAAGGAAATAAAAATGTCCATCAAAATGTCTGTTTTAACGAATAAACAAAGAAAAACTAGGTCTAAACATAGTCCTTCAAGTAGCTAGGGGGACGGATAGAGCGTCCGCTACGAGTAACTGCACTACTCTTGTGACATTCAGCTGGTGACGCTGGCCTGATGGCCTGTGGTCCTGGGTCTGTTTGATTGCTGGGTGTTGGGTTCCCTGTGCTTCTCTCTGTTGGTGCTGGTTCCGTATTGCTTTCGGTTGGTGGACAGTTCAGAATTGGACTTGGAATTTCAACATCAGCATCTTTAGACATAACACAAGTCACGTGATATAAAGCGATTGCGTGACATAGTAACGTTACAGACGCAACACTATTTTGTGTGAATACAGTCCTTACATGTGAGAAAGTTTGTTTCTCTCGACGTAATTTGTAGCCTGCGCAGCAGTCTTTTCTGTTTCCTCTTAGCGGGAGAAAGCGAGAGCCAAGGGGAAGTCGCGCGAACGCATGGGGCAAGAGCAAAAAGAGGTCCCTCCCCATGCCACTAATTTTTTGTCACCTCTGTCCCCGAGCCCTCGCGTGACTCTCGCTTGCCTGAAAGGAAACGGAAAAGACTGTTACGCAGGCTACGTAATTTGTAATAGTCTGTTTTTGAATTTAAATTGCTTCAAACACTAAACTTCTTAGTTATCAGAACTGTTTTGTTATCGACAACAAAATCGTTGTCAATAAATCCCAAAGAGTGAAGTTCTCATCTTTACATCCAATTGTTTTCCTTTTTGTTTTTGAAATGGTACACTAATTTGTTTTTTAGTGAGATTTAACAATTATTTCATTCGCGATGGTAGATATCTAACAAGGCGCCTCGTTGGCTCCTTCTAGAGAATGGTATAATGGCTCATATAACATGATGGCCAATAAAAAATATTTAATTGCATTATTCAATGCATGATCCAGTATAAAGTATGTTTGCAACTTTTGTTATTCCTATTTTGTTAGTCCTCCACGAAAGATAACGATAATGACACAGAAAGTGGCAGATGTTCCCAACAGTTTTAAGGAGCTTGGTGGTACCGTGCCTGTTACAAGGCCAATCTGAATGGTTTATTCTTCTTATGCTGATGGAATCAACTGGGGCCACTGCAGAGGACATAAATATCCACTAAAACGCACTGAGATGAAGATAAAGGCGATTTGTAGTGATGTTTCTTCTTTGTAGTGAATTCTTTTTCCAATGACCTGGTCAAAGAGACGGTTGCAGATTCTTTAGGTTGTACACAAAGTACACCCCCCCTTTATTCCCAACGCTTTTAGGCAATAGTAATGAAATTTTTCAATCTTTTTCGAAAAAGGTCATTTTAATCAGTGTCAATTATCTCAAATAGCGCTGGATAGTCACCACTGTATAGTTTTATGACACCCATTTATTTATCAGTGATTTATAAGGAGCCGAAAACAAATCTACAAGTCGCATATCCAAGGTGACTTCTAATTGGTTCCGCAAGAAGTGATAACCGCTGAAGTAATGAGCCATGAATACTGAACTAAAGTTTTGATAAAGTTTAAAAAAAATTTACATAGGGTACAGAGCTACCCTTTTATTTTCAAAACTTTAAGGTGGCTCTGAGTTTTCTAAACTTTGCAAAAAGTTGCGTCTTATCATGTTTATTAAAATTTCATAATATAAAAAAAAAGTCACCGTGCCGTTTTTGAATTAAAAGTCCTTAAATCTGTAATTAAGGATGGTCTTTATTAATTGTATTTCGCAACACTTAATAGTAACATATTTATTGCTTTCAGCTTTCCCATGTTTTCAATTTACTGACTATATTTACTTTCTTGTAACTCGAAAATGACTTCAGAAGGGTCAAATCGTCGTTCGTTTTTATCGTCAAATGCCTGGCAACTTCTTATAAGACTTAGAAACGTCAAAATATGACGCGAGCCCTGATCTACTTATAAAACACAGTGTTAAATGATATTACGTATTAACAGGGACGAGGCGGAATACCGCCTTTGCCCATTGGGAATGGCACTCTTCTAATTCTATTGTTTGTAGTGTCACGTCGTTCTCGCGGTTCTTTCCCGCTACTTTCTAAATCGCCGTCCACTGTATCATTAGTACATGGAGTTGGTGGAAAAGTTGGAGTGTCCACAGGAGATGCCATTCGTCTTATTCTTTTGGCGCTGCTCACGGCGTTCACTTTATCGCATCTAAAGAACAAATACAATTTTTTGTCGGCTGCTAGGTAACCCGAGTGATACTTCCTTTTCCAACCCTTGAAACCACTTGTTGTCCCTGCAGCTGTAGAACAGTTAATGCATAAATTAATAATTTTACAATAACTGTCCAATTTCTCGCGCGCTGATTGGCTCGTTTTTATCATCAATAAGAGTACAGGACCGGGTTGTTCAAAAGGTGAATAAAGCTATCCACAGGAAAAATCACCATCCGGTAGATAGCGTGGTTTGTTTTGTTAACACTTATCCACTGGATAGCGATTTATCTGGTGGATAGCGTTATCCAGTTTTTGAACAACCGGGGCCTGTTTAAGTGTTATCATCAGAGTAACTACAAATTCTTTAACAAACTGATATGTTTCGAGGTATTTTTGTGTTCAGAACCTCGTTCACCTGCTATCCATGACCAAAAAAACATCTAGCTATGCAATCAAACTCGCATTATAGTTACGAAAGAAAACAGTAGTTAAGAAAAAAATAGTTGAGAAAAAAACAGTAGCCAGCCGAGGAGAGCTTGAGCTCCAATTACCAAAATTGTATACAATAACCCAGAGACTTGAACCGAGGTACAGCTCACTCTCGCGATTTACGTAGTCATGAAGCTAAGAAAACATTTTCTCTCACCCATTGAAGACAATCGCCTCAAGCAGTACCCAAGTTTGCGAGCTTTCATGAAAAGGCGGGAGCTGTCTTGTTGTGTGCTGTCACCTCGTGCATAGGAAGAAGCCATTGGGTCTTCATAACTGCCCTGCACCACAGCTGAACCGGATTTGAAGTTTTCCTCAACTGACAAGGCATTAGTAAGGACCATTCCAAAGGCTATAACGTGCAGAATTAAAACGAGTTTCATCTGCAAAGGGAAAGAAAGATCTCTGAAAAACATGACATGTAATTCGATGAAATGATATTCATTATCACTTCTCAAATTAACCTTACCAGGAGTCTATAGTATTGGCCCATGGCGTTGATGTCTGATTAATTAGAAAATAACTGACTAAATTAGATACCGAAAAAGGAAAGCAGAAAGTTATATGAATAAAGAATGAAATATGTTATAGTAAGTCCAAAGCAGAAAATTAGTGTCCCACGTTAGTGTACCATCAATTAAGAACGGTAAATTCTGAAGACTAGGTAGACTAAAAATCACAATTCTCCAACAATTGATAATCTCAGCACTTCCCTTAGTATATTTCCGTCGAATAAGGCACCTTTTAGCACTTTGAAATCTAGACAGGAAGGAAAATTTGTTCCTTTATTGTAAAGTAATATAAATCCTAGCTTCGGTGCTGAAACATTTATGCAAATTATCTACATTATTCTCTATGCATTTATAATGCAACTGACTGGTAAAGTTGATGACCTTTCATCAGTTCCTTGCTTCTTTTTCGTGAACACGCACAGAAATCATATTTACCATTATTACGCTTTATTGAATGTGCAAGAAAGAAATGATAGATTCAATGCACTCTACGGGTTGTTTGTCTCGGTTTTATTTGTTAAATGACGATACAACACAACAAAGAGCCTGAATAGACCTTTTCAGCGTCGGCGGTTTGTTCCCCATTTTAGACCACGTGATGACACTCTTGAGTATTCGAGCTTTCAAATTTTCAAGTAGTCGCGTATATATGAATTAAGACGTGGCTGTAATGGGAAAAACAAACCTCCCAAGCTTAAGAAGTGTATTATTTACGCTGGCTTTCGTTCCTTAACAATATCACACAGAAAATTTGTTGACGCGCCATTGTCAAGCTTGGTGGTAATTACTGCTCACACCACCCTTTTAAGAAGCTTAACGTACCTTTGTTTTTACTTTTTTATATTTCATTCTGTATAGAATATAACAACAATGAACTAAGTGTTTTAAGCCTTTATTTTTAAGCTCTCCAGAATCCATGGTACTAGAAACAAACACCAATATCAAGTCATTATTATATCCATAAAATAACATTTGTTCAGTTACGAAGCAAATTTTAAAATGTTTGTAATTACATCATTTTTCTGGGTCCCTTGAAAGGCCCTTGTCTGCGAGGATAGAAATTCAAGAAAAATTAAAAGAAAAAAACAAATGCAAACTTTGAGATTGATGTTTTTCGAAAAAGTATGATGATTTATTTATGTGATAAACACAAAGTAAACCACCAACATTAACGCAAATTTGCTATAAATAAATGAAGAGAAAAAGTAGTCAACGACAAACAGTAATCAGAGCATAATCACGGTTGGTCGCGTAATATTGTTATATGCGTCATGATCTTATGATAATAAGTAAATGTAACTAAAAGCGGGTTATTGTATGACAATTATGTGCCCCAAACTGAATAACGACTGCTGCTAGCTACATATGAAGTAAATGATGTACAGGGTACAACAAACGAGACTATTCTTCTTCTTCTTCTTCTTCTTCTTCTTCTTCTTCTTTTTCATGCACTTGTTCTTCTCCATTTCCATCCCCCTATTCTTCTTCCTGACCAGCCGAAGCTGCTTCACCTATCACTATACCTCCATTTACACATTCGTCCTCGCCACTTGCCGAACCCACCACTGTGAGTCTGCTGTGTCGTTTACACATGGTCGAGGTGGAAACCTTGGATCCATAGGCTCTCGTCTTACTCTTTGGGCGCGCCTGGCAGCCTTGTTCTTGTCGCATCTGAACCAAAGATACAACTTATCGGATACTGTGATATGACTTGAGCTGTACTTTCTTTTCCAATCCTTGAAACTATCTGGAGTCCCTGGAACTAGAACAAGATCTTTATTAATTGATATACAGTGAAATACTAGGCGGTAAAACAAGATTAAGTCTGCAAGTTAATTGAAGATTATACAAATAGACCAACAGACCTGAGCACGAGGCTCAGAGAAATAAACTCCTCGTACTGAGGTCTTTTGAGGCTAAATTTTAATACATCGAAATTTGTCTATGAAGCCTACCTTTAATTATCTTGATTGTGTGACCTTGTGGTACGATTACTTTGTACAAACAGTTGAGTGATCACAAAGTGAATGTAAAGCTGTTTTCTTCACCGCTGACATCAGTGCAGTATGTATCCTCACAGTAATTCAGTAGATAGTAAAGAAACAGTGAACAAATTGAGTGTACATTATTAATTCCGCTGAAAGCTCTTAAGTAATACCTCATTTTTATCTTAGATAGATCAATGGAGAAAGTAACATAATTTGAAGTGCGTATTACTTCGTGAATGGGGGCTACACTATGAAAATATGTCTCACATTTTACGGAGTAACACTCACAGGAAATGTTCTTTTTCTTTATGCACCGCAGCTTAGTTGCTACTTCTTTTCTCAACATACGACTAGAACATACGAAACGTCAAGGAAAAAGAATTGCATAATTTTTGTTTTCCAACAATGCGTTTATCTTTATTGACGATCGGACAGGTTGAGTTGTCGATCGGAAAATTGCATCTCATTAGCGAGACATTGTCGGACGTCGGACATTCGATCGATTCGACAACTCAACCTGTCCGATCGTCAATAAATATTTTCCATTTGACGAATCGAACGAATTGATCGAATCGACAAAGTCAAACGGGGGCTATGCCACGAGATTAACGTGAAATATTTTCTAAGTCCCGCTAATGAGATGCAATTTTCCGATCGACAACTCAGCCTGTCTGATCGTCAATAAATATTGTCCATTCGACGAAGCAAACGAAACGATCGAATCGACAAAGTCTGACGGGGCTATGCCACAAGATTAACGTGAAATATTTTCTAAGTCCCGCTAATGAGATGCAATTTTCCGATCGACAACTCCACTTGTCGGATCGTCAATAAAGATTCACCATTCGACGAATCGAACGAATCGATCGA
>OMLO01005305.1_pt1 | contig 10820 bp, 8 predicted proteins | sample 1674811 | NCBI WGS metagenome assembly OMLO01 (sample SAMN06265003, study PRJEB25207) | coral metagenome | isolation source: Coral host | place: Mexico:La Bocana,Puerto Morelos, Mexico | collected 2008-11-13
GGTGGTCTTGAGCCAAATGCAATCGCCATATATGAAGAGGTTATGTACCGCATGCTACCGCTGATACACTCTTCGCAGAAACCAACCTGGCCCAGTGCCCCTCGTTTTTGTTTGCCTTTTTTTCTAGTATTGAAGTTCAGGCGATGTTCACCATTCATCTGGGAAAAAGAATGCCGTCAGAGCAACATGAACAGGTATAATCCATGGATGGAAATTTCAAAACAACTTTTACAGGCCACGAATGCTGTTGACACAAACACAGTTTTACTGTTTCATACGGTTCTTTGAATGAAACAAGTTCCCTGCCTACGGGCAGGTGAAACCTACCACTAGCTTACATCATTCGAGAATCGTTTCGGGTCTCAAGTACCGGCTGTCCTGCGTGATTCCCTGGCTATGAAAGCTATGGCATGGTAACTTTGAACTGTGACATTGCGGGCCTTCGTGATCGAAGTGTGACATGAACTGGGATACGTAGTTATACGTAGTTACTGTATTTGTTTTCGAACCAATCGTCAACTCAGATCATGGGCACCAAAACCGGGCAAATGTTTTACATCAAAAACATGCTTCGTAGAACTTCTTAATGTCTGGCTGTAGGAAATTGTCGGTGAGTATTGGTCCTGCAAGAATTGAGACCCCAAACTTATTTCGCCTGGGACGGGCCCCAATTTTTCTGTTTATTCCAAAATATTCCAAATGGATTTGTTTCAGTTCTGCTCTATAATCAAAGATGTTGATTTTTTCATGACGTTGAAAGGAGAATGATCTGACGAGATGTCTTCCGCTGGATCATTCAGTGTGGTGCGCCACAATGTTCTAGGTTTTGCCGTTGGTGTCGTTTGTGCATCTGACAGGAAGTCAAGCTCATTCACACCAACAATTCAAGACAATTCCTCTCAAGTCAAGCATACGACTGCTTGAAATATTGTCGCATTATTCATTCCCAAACCGTGCACAACACAAGCAGCCTTTTTTCAACTTGGGGATTGTCAGGCATCTGCACAGCCGTTTCCCCCATTAAAGTTTTGTGCAAATGTCATGTACGATCTGGATTGCAATGCGAGTGTCATCCTCAGCACTCGATGCTTTTAATGCGTCTACTTCGCCTCGTGATGGCGGGTCTGCAATGTTGCTCTTAGAAGCTACTCTGGCTATCCAGGTTATCAAACTAGTCTCAGACTCGAAATTGGCAAAACACTCTACGATCTTGTCAACCGTGTCATTATCAGATCTAGCCTTCAACATGGAAAACTTGGTGCCCTCGTTGTCAACAAAAACGATGCATCTCTTGTCAGCAACGTACTTATGCCATACAAGAATTGCAGCGACTGCAGACAATGTCTCTGCTTCAAAGATTATTTGCTTTTTCGAGCCCTCGCCCAATTTGGCGCGAATCTCAGCTGTAAGTTCCCAAGAAAAGAAGCGACGACGTTTAGTCAATGGGTCTACCAAAACACCGCCTATGCCACTAATCCAAGTACGAGCATCTCGTTCATAACATGCATCCGTGAAAATCAAGATGTTAGCTTCATCCCCCGGCACTAACGGACGAGGCGGTCCTTGCCTAAGGAACTTCACAAACAACTTTAGAAACATAATGTCTTTTTCACTGAGTGCCCTCCGGAGGCCTAAAGCAAAATCTGCAAGAGTGTACAAACATCTTTTGCTGGTCCTTCCAAAGATTTGCGAATCGGCAAATTGCATTCTGCCTCTCAACCTTTGGGCTTGCTTCGAAGACAACGACTCAGCTTTAACGGCATCCTCGAGTTCCTGCACAAGTTCATGTACACGAGACTCAGTGTTCCTAATGCAAGCATGCAACTGCGACGTGCCCGACAAATCGAACTCTACTCCCAGGGCTTCACAACGAACATCAAAAGGCACGCGCTTCCGCCCTTCTTCTGCAAATAACCAACCAGTTAGTTTAAAAAAAGAGATGGCAGCTTGTTCTGCGCTCTTGGTCAACTCAGGTTTTGAAACTAACAGGAAATCATCAAAGAAAGACGACCAAAGCAGGCCACAACCTTTCACTCCTATCCACCACAAAGCTCGGGCTACACGCAGGAAGCTATGAACACTGCGTACTGAGCCAAATGGAAGTACGAGACTCTGAAAGTACTTTGGTCTGCTGTCTTCCGGGTACCGGATCCCAAACAGAAATGAAGGAATACTCCCTACCACTAGCATTAAGGGCAATCTGCTTGTAAGCGCTGGAAAGGTCGAAAGTCTTGATTTGCAAAGCAGAATGACGCTGCTGTGATTTACAGGCTCTCAACCACACAGTGAGCAAGGAGGCTGCAATGTCCACCGTGTGCAATGAAGGTGCTTCATGCACTGTCACGAAGTGGTTTACACCACTCTGGGTGTAGTCGTCAATTAGACGCGTTTTATGTTTTTGTTTTCGGCCGAACCGACGAGTTATCGGTGAAGAAGCTGGTACTTCAACTAGCTCTAAAGGTCCTTTTAGCCAAGAAAGACTCACTTCTTCGATCGTCTTTTCCCACACTTCTTTGTCTACGTGTGGATCCCCCGAGCTCGATGCATGGCCCTGGGCACTCTCACGAAGCAAACTGGCTCTGTGTGCAAGAGACGATTCATCCAACATAGGCGGAACGAACTTGCTAGGCAGCATATTGGTGACGGGAATATCACCTGTCAGACTGGCCCCGTTTCTTAGCTCGTCCACCACTCCCATGTCAGGGAAGTTGACTTCTTTCAGCATTTCTTCGAACAAGAGGATCCTCTTGTTTTTGACGACTTCAGAAACCAATGGATCCATTTTGTTTTTCAACTTGATCTCATCAGCTGCTAACGCTTTTGCACGAGATGTCCACTTTGCAACAAACTTCAAGCGTCGTTTGGCAATCTCAAATGGTTCTGCCTGTACTTGAACTTTCACTTCTTCAAGCAGTATGTGGGGCACCACCGATTCTGCAGCCAATGGATGGTTGACTTGCAGGGCTTTGCTCACAAACTCTTCAGGCTCCCACCAGAAACCAAACACCTTTAAGAAGTGAACACGGACATTCACGCTTTCTGGTGGGATGACAACATCCATGCTTAGTGCCTTGCAAGCACTGGTAACATTTTGGAAAACTGATTCACTGTCTTTACCCCCCACTGAAAAATTGTGAATGAGTTTTGCTAGCGACACGTCAGGCATTTTATGTGGCCAGCATATGACATCATCAATAGAAGACAAAACACAAATTTTGGATTTGAATTCTGGGATCAGTGGTGGTAATTTGGATTTATTAGGTTGCAAACCTGTTGAAGCTGCTGCTGCGGCGTTGGAAGCATGTGATTCTTGGGGCTTCCAACCATCCAAAGCCAACCTCAAAGCAAATGCATTGGCGATTGCATCACACAAACCTTTGGGATAATGTACTTCAAGTGCTGTAGCAAACACTTTCTTATTGCCTTTATCCACTTTGCCCCAGGGTTCATGAAAATGGTTCCCAGGGCATGTCTGATCAATAGTATGCACTTGCGAAAATTTTGCTGCTAATCTCGTCCATTTTGGCCTAGATGAACCGTAGGCGCATGCCTGATGGTCTTGGATGAACAAATCTCTGACTGCCAATGATTCAATCATGGGGGTTACAAGCCAAAAGAGACTGTTTGCAGGGTTCTCTACCATGCACCATTTATTTAATTCATTACACAAACTGATTGTGTCCGCAACAAACTGATACAACAAATTGGCTTGACCAACTCGAAGCATTTCGTTCTGGGTAAGGTCACTCAGCCCATCGGGCTCCAACAAGTGAAGACTCCTACCACTTCAGGTTTCCTTATCCAAGAATGCACTAATGACTGGTGGCTAGGATTAGTGAGATCCAACTGAATTACATGAGCCAAAGTATTCTTAAGAACAATTTTATCAACTGCAACGCAACTGTGCCAACCGAGCCTCTTACAAGCTGCAGTGACTCCAGCGGATCCGCAGAATAACTCAAGAATTACTGGCTCCGCGCACGACGAAATGGTGACTTTGTGGGTAGTCACTCGTTCTTCTTCGGCATTTCATTTGCATGTGCTTTGCAGAATTGATGCACCTTATGGCAACCTGCCTTAAAGCAGGCATGCCTGCCTTTTGCACATGTGCCCCCATCCGGAGCTTTGTCACACGACGATAGGTTATAATCAAAACACAGGTTACGGCCTTTGGGGTCCCTGCCTACACATCCTACCATGCCACGTGGTGCAACACTTTAACCAGAGCCCTTCTTGAACTTACCTTTCTTACCACCCTTGGCCCCATCATGTTGCCTTCTGTCGGGTCCATAGCCTTGCGATTCACGATTCGGTTGCCATTCATGATTTGGCTGGCTCTTCAACATGGGCAGCAAATGAAAGACCGTGTTGTAGTCCTTCAAGGCTTCTTCTAATGCAACGTCAAGGGGTTTAGCTACCCCCGGCAATGGACGGATGTCAGGAACATTCTTGCTTAGATACATGAAGACTTCACGATCAGCTTTCAGCACTTGCAACAATGTCGGAGCAACGAACTGAGGAGGTGGATCAATTGACATATGTCTGAAAAGCCTATCAACATACTTCTCATGTGCAACAAACGAAATCAAACCAGCAAACTCGTATGCAATGGCCCTACGTCGAAGGCACTGGATGACTTGATGTGTCGTGGATGTGCTTTCATCAGGGATGCTTTTGGATTCACGGATGGACAAGGTCTGACTGTCTAGTTTGAGTTTCTTATCTACCTTTCCTGCTAAGATTTCATGCTCTCTTGAAGTGCACTTAGCCGGCTCCAGGTACTTGAGAACCCTTGAATCAAACTGATGACAAACCTCGTCTACCAAAGCTTGCGATGGCTCAGAAGCACCCTCAATGATTATGCCTCCAAGGGCTTTGCGCACCTTCTCCATTCGGGCATTCCTTTCTGCAAAAGGGATGGGACGAGGGGTGCTAGCATCACTAACAGGATTTTCAATGCTTGCTTTCAAACTGGCAGTCAACGCAATTTCTGCTTCGAAATGCAATCTACGAACTGATGCTGCTTCGCCCAACGAAGGTGCAACTCCACCATGAATGGTGGTCAACCAATCCTGGAATTTGGCTTCATCATACTCCTGACCGGGCCGTGAGAATGCAAATGCTAGTTGCCCTAATGCTTTGATGTCTGCAGCAACCAACTCATCAATGATTGTTTCAGGCACATGGTACTCTTTGGCCCTAGCCAAAAAGTGTGCCTTACTGTCTGCAACTTGTGACATCGAGCCAAAACTGACACGAAAAATTGATTGATCATCTCTCACCTCAATGAGTCATTTGAAAATTTTGAAATGAAGAAAGGAAAACTGAAGAGGATGGTTCAACACTCAAATCCAAAAGATTACGATTCAATCGGAAAACCAATCAGTCACAACTTCATCAAGAAGCAAACATGTCTCAAACATGCACAACCCTCGACATGTCAAACGTCGCATTCCAACACACTTCAAGTGTGAGATTCATCATCAAGATGATCAACTCTAGCTTCAAGCTAGGACCCTGCGAGTTGGACACAACTCACTGTTTTCCACCGCTAATATGTCAAATGTTAGAGCACCTGCCGCACCTGAACCCCATTGGCTCAAGCGTAGGCAAATAACTGTCAGAAATCTTTCTACCGCAAACAAATGGAGTTGCAGTTTTCTTGCAATGCACCACGGAAGACTTGCTGTTGATAAAAAGACCAGAGGCTGACTCTAGTCTCCGGAGCAGCAAATTTCTCCTCCTTTCAATTTCTAAATCAACTTCTTCCTCCTCACAGGACGAGCTCTCTTCGCTGAGATCTTCACTTGAGTCAGCGAAAATCTCTGACATGTTGACATCCTCCAGCTCAGGATCTTCAGCAAGACGTTGCACGAAACGAGACGCTGCCGCCTCTCTTTCCGAAGGGTCTTCCAGCAATGCGTCTTGTTCCAACTCATCCATTGCTTCATCCATGATGCTTGGAGCGCTGTCCTTTGGGGATTCCACCAACTCTGCATCTTCCACCAACTCTGCATCTTCCAACAACACCAGGCCAACACGGCCAACATCAAGGTCCACGCTCTTCGCCTTGGCTTTTGGAGTAACAGCCAACATGCTTTCCACAGGCTGCACGAAAGTTGGAGTTGCAGGATTGCGCATCGATGTTCCCCTGGGGTGATCATTCCCGACCGAGATCTGTCCGGCTCAAAGGATTTGGATGCTATTTGTTCCAAGACCATGCAGAACTCTCTCAACACCGAAGAAAGCAAATCTCTCGAGTACAAGGCAACCGGATTTTTCACAGCGCTGGCGTGCCTTGCTAACAAAGCACGAGATTCCTCTGAAAGTCCTGCTTTGGCGCACCAGGAGATTGCTGTAGCCTTCATCGAATGTGTTGAGACTCTTCGTGATTGAGTCTTTGGAGCCTTGAGAAAAATTCGCAAGAAATCCACACCCTCCTCCTTTGTAAGATGTCTCTTCCTCCACAAGGTTCCACCACTGCCTTGGGGCGCCGGCAACATAGCCAAAGGTTGTTGAGCAGGCAATGTCAAGCCTGCACTTGCCCTCAGCTTCATATAAGGTTCGACCCAGTCTCTGCCCGTGATGCCTATGCAAGGCGCCACGATAGGTAGGAGCTTAGCTTTGTTTTCAGCACTCTTGGCTCCCTTGTGTTGTTGAGTGCTCAACTCAAAGAAAGCGTGATCTTCGTCCATGAATGCCTCCACAACAGCTAAAGGTCAGACCACCTCGAACGGCTATACAACAAATGCAGCATGTGACCACAGAAGATGCGGTCTACAAGGTCCAGACGATCATCTTCCAAACCGGCATGGAGCTGCTTCACCTCCGCAATGGTGAGCAATGATGCAGGTCTCCAAGGCTTCTTCTTGACCCGCATCTGTGCTGAAAGTCCTTTTACTCTCAAAGAAGATTCCACCAAGTTGGCTCCGCCAAGACCCAACATGTACCAGGCAAACCTGGCAGCTTCGATGAAGGAACCAATCTTCGTTGCCGAGGCATCAGAATCTCTAAGGTACTTTGCATACTTCCAAGCCAGTTGCTCTGTCAGTGGAGCCCACTCGCATAGTTCCACCGTCTCACAGAAATCAAAATAGCCTTTCAAAGCATAGAACCTCTTCATAAGAGTATTTGGACTCTTGACTGCAAATGTTGCATCTAAGATCTCTATTGCACAAGAATTGACTGATTCCCTATCGGCTTCAGCCAACACTTTCCGACCGAACTCACTAGCCGAAATGTTCGAAGCCAGCAACTTCCACCATGATCTAAGAGCAAGTTGCTTCTGCTGAAATCTCTGCGTGGCAAAGTCATCTCGGTCCGTCTGCTTCACCACCGCCTCATAGATGGCACCTGTGGGCAGCATAGATGATGAGGACAAACGCGGTTCCACCTTTGCCTCTGCTGCTACCAGCAATTCCAAATTCATAGCATTGTTGACACCTGGTTGCAACTTCGGAATTGTAACCAAGTTGTCGTTCTTTGAACCAAAAATCTTCGCCAAAGGTCCTTCTCCCAAGGAAAGGCAAATTGCTTGAGCTCTGTGTTTTTGACTGCTGCGCCAAACAACGGATTCGGAGCGGCTGTCTTGGTTGGACGCGATGTGAAAGAACTTGCAATGCCATCCTCCGCAACATCCACCACTTCCACACGCTGTTTCTTTTTGGAACCACTTGCCATTGTTCCATCATCATCTGAAGAGATCACCCCGCCATCGTCAGCCCCGACCATGAAGCTAGGCAGAGAAACACATTCAGACTTTGCAATTGGAGATCCTAAATCACTGGCTTCTTCATCATTAGCTGCAGCATTCCGAGAAGCCTTCGATGCTGCACGCTCTTTCCATCTCTTCCTCATCGTCGGCGCCTGCACTGGTAGCAGGAGATGCCTGTGTCCTTCAACACTACGACCACACGGATTGCTACACCAACGACAGGAAAATGGACACCTGAAAGGGATCAACAATTCAGGCTCAAAACTGCCTTCGTCCACTGGCTCGCCAATCACCGTAAATGAACCAATGGGAGAACTACTTCCAGGAACCAGAACACTCTCAGACTGCGAAAAAGGAAACCTTGCCAACAATTGTGAAGACAAAACCCTCCACACGTTGGATAGGATGTGCACCAAAGTCGGAGTATCCAAACGTTCCCAGTCAAAGGTCAACCAATCCCCCATGGCGAAACCACGAATGAACGAAAGCAGGACCCTCCACGTCCCGCCCTGAGCCATATTTCACAAGCACTTGAAATCACACCTGATTTCATTTGTTTCATGAATAATGCTTTGTCTAGAAGGACATAGACGTATTTAAAACCGCAATAAACAATCCCTTTAACAGTGCATGTGCAGCGTCGCCTTGCTATCTTGGGATGCCTCCATGCTACTCGCATACTGCAATTGCCTCAGTCATCATTTCTCTGGCCAGGAAGTCAGGCATCTGAAAATGATACAGTCGAGAGTCGAGACTTTCTTCAATTCTTTTGCACTCCAAAATGAGACAAAGTTGGATCGACCGTCGAGAGGGCAATCATCTCGAATGTCTCACCCCCAGAGGCATTTGCAAAACGCACAGACTGTTTTTTGAAGCTTAAACTGACTACCAAATGTTAAGAAATCCCGAAGACTTGTGCTTGTGTTTGGAATGACGAAATCAAATTATAACCATTTCCATACCATTTCCTCTCGGGAGTTTGGCGCTGGAGAAACCCAGGCACCCGACATTCACACAGGCATCTACTCCGCCACAAACAGTGAGCAAAACTGCAAGCTTTCTAAGCTTTCTAGATCAACATAATCTGCAAAACACCTTGGACTGGGACTCCGGTCAACTTTCAACTCTTTGTTGCCTCTTCTGTATTGGAGATAGAATGGCCAACTGCTCTGGAGTGGGTTTCTGTTTTGCTCACATTCAAAGCGGAGATCCCTTCATGGTACCAGTTTTGCCGGAGCAAAAGTTGCTTTTGCCTTGGCTCCTGCTGTGTTTACAGTACCTGGCAGCAGACTCGGAATGAAAAACGCTAGGCAGTTTCTGGATGTGCTCTTAGGCTGAGGGGTCTGGAACTATACGCAACCCTAAATGACTCGCACCAGAGGCCTGCCAGGAGTGTTCGGCTTGAACTCGGAACTATGGTGGGTGCCTAACCGGTACAAAACAGGAATCTGCAGGTTCAAAAAACTAAACTTGCTGATTCAAAAAACAAACTTTTTCGAAAAAACCTTGCTGATTCTGTGATTCTGTGCACTGAGCCCACTGAGCCATCATACCCAACTGCCCGGTCGTAACAGTGGAGACCTTGGCACCAGCTTGTTGGGTCTTGTTGCCATCTATCTGCGCAAGGTAAATTGGAGCGTTAGGTGTCCGACTTTGCCCTGGTGGCAGGTAAAGTTGCACTGGCGCCCATTGGTGTTGGAACCTGAAAGTGTGTGTGGAATTGCCTTGTACTGAATTGTGCTATGGAACCCATAATGTAATGAAATAACACCGCCACCACCCAGGAACCCACAGTCTGAGTGTTCAGCATCCATTTGAATCAAAAGCTGAGCGCTCAGCTCGTGGTGGGTAGTTCCGAACACCTCAGGTCAAACGCGTCCATTTCATGTACGAAGCTGCGTTTATTGAAACAATGTAGCGGTCACCTTGCACTTACAGTAGAATATTCCAACCAAAATCCGGGAGGTTAAAACATAGATTCTGCCTGGCACGTTGATTTTTGGGATATTCATGGATATTCTATATCTGCCCACTACCAATTTTCGAATCTTCTATATATTGCAGCTGGTTATCATGAAAGATGAAAGAAAAGCATAAAAACATCTTTAAATCTCAAATGTTTCCTTATCAGAGAAGAAAAGACACATCTTCAATCTAAATCTCTAAATTGATTCCATGAAAAAATGTGATGCAGCATGCACAACTGTTCAAGCACGCGAAAGGTGTTCACAAGGCTGAGATGACTGCTTGGAGGTGCTGAAACTTTGCCCTCGAAATCCACCGAAAAACACGTGGTGTCTTCGTCAAATCTCTGCCTAAACACGTGGTGCCACGTGTGGAGCTGTGGGCCCCCAGACTCCAAGTCTCAGCTCCGGAGCAGACGACGTTTTGCAGCTCTTTGATACGCTTCCTGACAGCCTAAAAAAAAATCAATAAGGCTAAAAGGTGAGTCAAAAATCAAAACACCAAAAGGTTTCAAAAACCTCCAAAAGTATCAAAAGTGAGTCAAAACTTCATCAAACTTCTTTTCAGGCTTAGTCACAGAGTCAAAAAGTTTGCACTTTTCTTCAGACCCAAGAATGAGAGCACTTCCTACGCTGGACTGGCAGGGATGAAGCTCGACTTGGTCTCACACCCCCTCTGCGTGATCTTCACAGCAGCAGGAACTCCAGCCGGTGCCTCTTTTGAAACCATGTGCACAAGCGCCGTCGATAAGGAACCAGAAACCAATAGCTTGAACAGAAAACAGGCATCTGACAAGCATCCAAAAAAGACAACAAACCAACAGCATTCAAATCCTGGTCTTTGTTCCATGCCACGTCTGTTCTCAATCAAATCGATGGTAAAGCCCAAGGGTCAAACATGAAGGCTTTGTGCAGAGGCCACATGCCACCTGTTCCACTCTTCACAAAGCATCCAAATCTGAAAGATCCAATCTTCACCATCACCCGTTACCGTTTTCGCATTTTCGAAAGGTTTACTTTTGTGAGCGAAACTGTGTAACTGTTTGTTTGGAGTTCCAAGGTGCTGACGTGGATTGCTTGAGCTGCATTGGCTTTGGCTGCAGCAGCTTCTGCGGCACCGGCTTCGGCTGTGGCCGAGGCGG
>OMLO01005306.1_pt1 | contig 10820 bp, 7 predicted proteins | sample 1674811 | NCBI WGS metagenome assembly OMLO01 (sample SAMN06265003, study PRJEB25207) | coral metagenome | isolation source: Coral host | place: Mexico:La Bocana,Puerto Morelos, Mexico | collected 2008-11-13
GGGGGTGTAGTATCCCTCAAATGTGATGTGAACATCACATTTTAGGGATAGCATCAAACCTTCATGAAATCACCATGAAATTGACATTTGTTCTCTCAAAGGATCTGAGGATCCCAAATCAAATCGTTGCTTATTCAAAGCCAACGAAATCCGGTTCTTTCAGAGGTAGCTACCACTTGGCAGTTCACTCCCAGGGCTTTCCGAGGGAATTTGGTTCATTGAGTTGGGATGTGTTTTTTAGGGTTCAGGGGTAACTTCCTTCACCAAGCATGCCTACGCATGGAGCAAAACTCACCGGACTTGTTCAAGATGTTTTTTCCAATAATAAAATCCTCAGAAATCAAAAAAATATCCAGTTAAAATCACAACTTTGCTCGTCAACCACAAGGATGACCCCAGTTTAGACCGACACGTCATGAAATGTGTTTTGTTTTTTGTGTGGACAAGCTGACTGCGCATGGAGGACACGTCCAAGGCAATGTTTTGGATCTTGGCTCCTGAAGAGGAGTCAGAGATTCGGTGTTGGACATGTCCGCCTTGGTTTGCATCCGAAAAATATCCATCCTAGGAGTCGGGGGTCGAAATATCCTACTGGTTGGTGGTTGAGCCACTCCTCTGAAGCATATGCGCGTTCGTCAAATTGTCCCAGGGATCGGTCAAGGTGAAAATCATCCAAAATATTTGAAACCTGCCAGCCACCATCTGATGCCTACCATTTCAGTTGTTTGAAACTAAACTTCCTCGTAAAGAATTGGCTTACTTCGATTCCAGATTCAGTCTTCGGGATGAGAGAAAAGCATATTGAGGCCTTGAAGCATCTGACTTAACATTTGGTGCCTCAAGGACTCTGAACAAAAGTATGGCAGCCATAGCTCTTCATTCCCATCTCCAAAAATAATGTTCACGTTCAATCTATTCAGCAAGTAATAAGTAATACCCTTCATGGACCAAATCCTGGCATTTGATATGGAAAACTCCTGTTTTCAACAAGCGGTAAATTGGTGGTTTAGGATTCTGGGGGGGTACCCTTAACCAGCAATCCCTTTCACTTTCGGGGATCCAATCGGAATCCAAACCACCGGGCCCCAAACCTCAAAGTTTGAGCCATCCTAAATCCTAAGTGCTTTTTTGTTGCCCCAGATTTGTTGCCCATCAACACCACCGAAATCACAAGAAAAAAAAAAACACCAGGTTGGTTGCAGTGAACTGAGCTGAAGTTCTGTGGCAACTCTTGGCATATTTTGCCCACAAAAACGAACTAGTTGGTGGTTGATCCAATTGACAGCATCACTTCCCCAATTTTTGGAGGAAGAAATTTAAAAAAAAATGAGTTGCCACCACCCAGTAAACCAAATGTTTCGATGGCTTGTTTTGGTGCTGCTGCTGTTGTTGTTTGCATTTTACAGTGGGTTTCAAGTCTTTGTGCTGCACATTGAAGCGCCAAAATTTGCCTGATGTGCTACATGGTAGAAGGTTTTTTTTTTGGCTGGCTGCAAGATCAAGGCGCAAGATCCCCCATCCGACGCCAATGAAACAGCACCGATCACTACGCCATGCGGACACAGCAACACCACCAAACAATCTGGCTTCCAAATCGACGTTGAACAAGTGCGAACAATGCCGCCTGCATTGAAACATCACAACTTGCCACACGAATCAAGTGGCACTGCAACATCACCAAACACTGCACCTGCCACTTCAGATCAACAGTTGGGTCAGCCTGTTTCAGCTGCGGACTTGCAGCACTCAGATGCACCCATGCCTTTTTTCCTGCCTCCGAGTCTTCTGTTTGGCTGGGTCAGTTTGTGTGTAATTTGGCGGTGCTTCTCAAGCCTTGCCTGACCAATCCGAGGCTAAGGCTAAGGCCAAGGCCAGGGGTGAAACTGTCCAGTCCCATGTATCTCGGGATCCGAAGCTTTGATACCTTTTCTGTCAGACGGAAACGGCTCGTTTGTTTTGTTGGTTGTGATTGATTGGGCCTTTCATGTTCACATCCTTTTGTGGTTGCCTGGCTGGGCTTCGCTATCATAGAGTCGCTCTTTCATGTCTTCGACACCCAATGAGAGGATTTTGAGGGGACTCTGAGTCAGTTTGTGACGGGATGGCTTTCAACTTACACCTTTGACTATGTATCCTCGGTGTTGTTCAAATTGCCCCTAGCTCTGCAACACGCAAGTAAAGATTCTTGGTTTCACAGTGCATCCCAATTCTCACCGTGTTCAGTCTTTTCACATGGTTGATTTTTTTCCCCTGCGTAATTTTTCGTAATTTTTAGTCGATTAGGATTCATGATTCAGTGCATTCTCCTTTACTCCTGTTCCTTTATCTACATGCCGCGCTTTACCCACAGGTCTGGTAACTGTGTGGCCTATGATATTCTGCGGACTCCTCACCCTTTCAGTCCTCCATTCCATTACACTAACGGACCAACGCTAAATGCACTTGGAACAATGGGCCAAGAAACGGGAGTGTTAACAAGATGGACTTCCTACAGTCGCTCTTTGTTTGCCATGCCACGACTGCCACGACTGCTCTGCCAGGGCTGGACCCAAGCAGTAAGGAGCCAAAAAAGGGGTCTTTCATGTTCGCAATCCAAGCATCCATTCCAATCAAATGCATGCAACATTCCAAAAATGAACTCCGGAGCTACATAGCTCCGCAATTTCTTAATTGGGTTTCGTTGTAGGTTGCGTCCGGTTGCGAACGCAAGGTGTCCACTTGAACGAGGTTGCGACAATTATTCTGTTTGAACAAGAGAGTGAAACCGTAAGACCAACGCAGATCCGTGCAACACACGTTTTGGTCTCCTGCAACACATCGGTGGTTCAGGTTCGGTCAGGTGTAAGACACCTTCCATCTCAAGTGTCACAAAGTGTCCAACATTTTTTGTGTGCAATAAGTTGGAACTCTCACCCAGTAAGAGTGGAAAGCGAAGGTTTATAAGGATTCCCTACTAAAAATGTAAGAATCCCGATGGTGACTCTCATCTTGGGGGTACATCCAAGCAATAACCATGGTGAAATGGATGGAAACTTGCTATCTCTTTGATGATCCTGATGACCACATTCTTGTGACGCGGGCTTCGTATCGCGGGTTCTTTTCGAGTTTTTCGATCTTCGGGGTTTTGAACAGTTGAAGTGAAACAAAAAAAATACACAACTAGTTGACTTGGAAAGTGTTTGCTGGACTCGGAAAGTTGTGTTTCCTCGGAGCGTTTCTATAGTTGCTGCTAGTGAGTGTCAAGTGTGACATCCAGATTTTGGTGCACCCGATTTAGAGGAATTGGACGCGTGTTTGATCGAGATGTTTTTTTCAAACAGCAAACATTTCAGTGATTTCAATCTTGGCTTTTTTTCTGCAATAAAGATGTTCAATTTTCCAAAGACTGGGCTCAATGATTGAAATTACTTGCCAGGTTCCGTGATTTTGAAAGTTTAGCAGCAAATCTTTGTGATTATCATATACTATTAGAGTCACTAGAGTCACTAGATTTGCATTTCGTCCACATGCGCGGTTCTTAGATTTTATTTTCATTGTGCTATTGATTGGTAATTGGCAGCAGATTGGGTTAGGATCTTTGTTCAACAACTTCCACTGCAAAGTTGCTATGGTATGGTTTGATTTCCATCTTCAGAGATCTTCGGTACTCAGGGTCTCAGCTGATGCATGGGTTGTGGAGCGAGCTCTAAAGAGAAGTATGCCGCCGGGAGTCTGAGGGTGTGTGTGTGTGGAAATTGGCCCTGTTTTTTTGGGGCAGCAAAGCGATATATATAGAGATCCGCAGCTGTGGACAGTTAATCATTTTGATCGTACTTTTTTCCATGTATAATGGTGAGTTTGGATTGCAATGCTAAAATTACAGAGGGAAAAGAATTGAATGTTTTACGAAAACTCCTTTCACGTGCGCCGAAAAGAACATACTCCAGACCCTCAACCTGTTTATGAAGAAAATCCTTTCATATTTATATTTTGGGGTACCTACGGAATGTTCCAGTGCCTTGTTGGAATTTGCTCAGAAATTTTTCTGTTTTGAGCTCGAAGTGGAGTGAAGAGGACGAAGATAGCTGGCAGGGTGCTATTGGAGTGTTGCAACGGGAGTATGCTGCGCCAAGATCCAGAAAGGTGGAAATTTAGATTGATAAGGTTTATTTGTGGAAAGGTTTCCCCTTTTTGTTCGATACACTCGACTTCAGGAGTGTGTTTCGTTTCTATGTGTGCTGGTTCTGGTGTTGCTTGATGCTGTTGGGAACCAGAAAGGACCCCGAAGAGGACCCCCCCATTCCCACAAGCTTTCCATATAGAGTTACGTTCGATTTCATCAGGGCTACTTGTGAGAGTGGTATGGGAAGCGTATGGAAATGGGGTTCCCCTGTTCAAAATCCGCGGGGGGTAGTTGTATATAGGGAAGTGTGCTACCCCCTTTTTCGGGAGTACTTCAGTACTGCTCATTGCAATACCCTCCAAGGACCAACAATATACAAAGACTACGATGAGTCCATTCGACTTAAGTTCTCAGGCCTCAGGTCTACCTCCAATCCAGGAATCAGACAGATCCAAAAATACCTAGGAAGTACATGAATACCAAAGTAATTTTGCTCTGAGTCAGTTTTTATTTTCCAGCATTTCTGGAAAATCTGAAAATCCTTCACCCCGCTTAGATTCGGGGTATATACTTACAATAACGCATGGAGTTTTGAAGTATTCCGGTCCATCAACGAGCTTTCAGAGAAGTGCAACTTCTACAACTTCAACAGGTGAGAAATAACACACGATAAATCTGAAGCTTTGTGAAGGTTGGATTTTTTGAATCCTTTGAGATGATAGAACTGCAGGGAGAGCCACAAGCTGGCTCACCTGCAAGCGTGATTCGGGAAATTTTTTTCTTGGCATTTTGTGCCAAGTAAGACTCCATGCAAAATAACCAATTACGAACAAAGTACCCAAAAAATGGAGACCAAATTGACTTAAATGACTTTCGAGAAAAGACAAAGATCCGTATTGGCCAAAGGATTCCATGGCTCGTTTTTCCCAATCACCCTTTTCATCGGCACTTCTGGCCACATCTATCCAACTCTTCTGTGTGAATAGGGTGAATATTTAATGTCATCAACTAGTTTGAAGACCTTGGCCTTGGTGCATCCTTTATGTAGGCTTTACAGGAAGTGTTATAGGAAACGTAAATATAAATATAAATAAATAAATATATATATATATGTATATATATATATCATATATATATATATACACATATAAATATGCATAATAGATATAGATCACTGAAAATTTGCAGAAATTCAGTACAGGGGAGGATCCACCGAATAGAGTATATCCTAATACCGTAGTTTGTCACGCCGTGAGTTCTATTCACAATAGCTAAGGTTCAGTACCAAAGGAGGCCGACGTCTAAAAGGGTCGTCTCCTTAGGCGCTTGCCTCTACCTGGGAGGTCTTTCAAAGAACTTACGCAGAAAATAGCTTTCGAAAGAGGTCCGGCAATTTGTGTTTTGGAAACAGCATGGAGGAACTCTGTCTACACAGATGGAAATGCAGCATCCTATTTTGCACCTGAGATCCTTTTCCATTTGTTGTCTTCGTGCAAGGTGGTTCTGGAAAGTGTACCCTATGAATTTGCTTCACTTTTTTTCAATGTATTTTGGACATAGTGTTTTACAAACTTAAAGAAGAGCGGCTTTCGAGTGGAAGAGGGGAGCGTTGGTTGCAAAAGACACTTTCTGACGTCTCAAGCTCTTGCTCAAACCAACTTAGCGTGAAGACGACATCAATCCCAAAATATTGCAATCTTCCTTATTCATGTGTAAACTTTCAGTCTTGATGTCCGAATTCCTTTGGATCGTTTTTTCGTCAAAAACGAGGGCCTGTGGAAAAAAGATGTCCCAAGTTTTGCTTTCAGAACACGGTTTAGCCCAGGGGCTGTCATGAATCAGATTCAGATGCAGAGTTTCTGTGCATTTACGTCTTGTTTTGTTTCTTTTGGTGAGTTAGACAGTTAGACGTACTTACCGTTACTTACCATTTTAATTTTGGGGGTGAAAAACATGCGCATCTGCGATCAAGAAATGACCGAAGATGCGTTTCCACGTCTTGTGGTTGCCGACTGTGGGACTCGCTGAGCCGGTGAAGGTACCTCTGTTAGAGGCCTTCGATGGGGGATTAACTTCCCATTCAGAAATCAAAACCCGCGGTAGACCAGAAATGTGGGGCTCTCCAAAGCAAAATTTGGTTGAATCCATGTGGATGGCAAGATGTTTTTGGTGGAAATAATAGAGGGAGACTTGCATCCAGCTTTTGCTTTATGTTTGTGGTGAATGTTGCAACTTGATATTATGTTTTAGATTGGACACGTGACATGTCCAGGCTGCCAGATGGGCACTTACAACAAGTTCGCACCTCAAAAGCTGAAAAAGCTGAAAACTCTTCCGACTTTTGCAAACTTGTGTCCACCTTGTTACATCTTCTCTGAAACGCCCGACTTGGCGAGGTTATGCTCAAAGTTGTGCAGATTCAGGTGTGACTTTCGAGGTTGGCATGTGATGTTCAGGAGTCAATCTATCAACGTGGGCAATGTGGGCAACGCTGAGGGATGTTTGTTTGGAAATTCTTGACATCGGAATCTGAAACTGCCCAAAAACGCAGGCGTGTGATCAACCATGGTCTGCCGTGGAGGTCTGGCTGCAGAGGAATGTTTTACCGGTTGTGCCGCCTTTTCCGAAGCTTTTCAGTAAAATTTGGACCAAGTAAGCTTGAAAACTTTGTATGCAGCTTTCATGCACTACTATTCGTTTCACACTAATAGTACCCTTACTATCCCTATATTAGTTCTAGTATTTCTATTATTGTTAATCGAGTACTAGTAACCACTCACCGCTCCTGCACACTGACTGTGGGGTATCGCTTTTTAGGGTTTTCGGGTTGTATTTGGGAATGGTGATCAGAATCATATTCTTAGTCCAAAGAGTCCAAGGTATCGTTGTCATACCTCACTGGCTACCATTAGCTCAGGCTTGGCGTTATGCTTGCGCCAACCTTCTGGCGTCAGAGGCGTTGGGCGAAGGCTCCTACGTTTGATGCTAAAATGATGCCAATTTTTCTTGAAATCCATAGATGTTCTCTATACTGTATCTATCAACCCTAAAAAGAATCTGAATGGACGCCGGTGGTGCAGGCCCCCAACCTGTGGCGGCTTCGGCTGCCAGGTCCGTGGATACTTGTGATGCCCCTTTTTGTGGCCTTCCGAAGCAGAATTTCTGGATCACACTGATCAACTTTGATATTGCCCTGATGAGAACTCATTTTGACTTGTTCAACAGATCGGTAAAGCACACGGGAAAACTGAATGAAAGGGACGGATGTCAGGGAAGCTGCGAAAGCTGTAGCCAGCTTCTTTGGAACGCCTGATGCCACCACTTTCTCCAAGGCAGTGAGTCTTGGCCGGTATAGTTTTTGGTATGTACTTGAAAGGAATGGATTTAAGGTAAGAGTAAGACATTTGTATCTCAGTGACAACACTTGAGCAACGAAATGAGTGGATGAACAGAGCAGAAAGTACCCCATAGCAACTCTAGGCATCCGCTGCTGCTGCAATATTAAGGAGGTGAACCTTTGGGTTGGAGGATTTGGAGGATTCTGAAACTCGAAACGTGCCAAGATTTGCACCTCTTTGAGTTGTTGCATCTACAGTATCTTGACATTATATGGTATTTGACATAATTGACCTGTAGAAGGTTAACAGCCAGTTCTGTTGAAGATAGCACGCCGATGCCTTATGAAAATCTCCACGACTTCTGTTTGCTTCTTTGTTTTTTTTCTCTTTTTTGCGCCATTTGTCCTCTTACTCAGTTGAGTGGATTCAATGATTTGGTTGCTTTGAGCGAGCTCTGTTTGACGAGTTGTTCAAAGATGATCGTAGCGATGATAAACAAACACAATGAGAAGAGATGCCAGTAAAGGCAGGATAATGGTCAGTATGATGATGATGATGATGATGATGATGATGATGATGATGATGATGATGATGATGATGATGATGATTCCCGATTGATCGAACACCCTGTGAGCCAAATTGCCTCTTGCTTAAGCACCTGGAACATACCCAAATTCAAGCCTGATTTCCGGTTTGCGCTCAAAATCCAAATCCATACATTTGGATGTTGTATTTTGGAGTTGAATTGGATTTTGGATTTCTGATTCATGGGTTTGGCTTAAATGCCAAGTCTGGATCTTGCATAGGTATTTGAACACACCGACTTGGGGTCGGTGGATTGATCCGGTGCTCCTTTGTGGAATCTCCTGCGTCAGACACATCCTGAAAGAAGATTTGCCCTTGCAGGGTACCTCAGCGACTCAGCTTTCAGAAGGGAAGGTCAGGTAAGCGACTTCTTTGAAAAGAAATATTGGAAGTGTTGCACCTTGCCCAGCAAGGGCCATGTGGGCCATGCTGCAAGGCCCACCTGTCGTTTGGAGTTATCTGAGGTGCGGTTCGGTGTCATCTTGTCTTTGAGGGCTTGGTGGATGAAAACCTCCTGGGGAACCAACCGCAATGAATTGCGTGGGAAATTCCGGTACAACTCTGTAGGCATTCAGAAATTAATTAAGCAATGTCAAATCACAGCCTCTTAATTTCTTTTAGTCTTTTTTAAATGTCACATGCTTTTCACACCAGGATTTGAAGATGTTTTCACACCAAAAGTGTGAACAACAAAATGAAATCATCAATGTCTCTGATTTCATCTCCAACCTGATTTAGCCGCCCTTAGCCAGGCGGCAGGATTGGGTGTGCCCTTTCCAATGGCTCGGGAACCTGGAGAATTTCCAAAATTTGGTCAGGTGAATTTCCCTTCAAAAAATCAGGTCTTGCTGTCGCAGCTGATCCAGTTGCTGCACCGTCGTCCCAAGTTTCTTGGTCCAGTTGGGTGGTGATTGTTGTGGCCTGAGCAGATATGAAAAAACGGTAAAGTGTGGTTGTTCATGGTCATTTATGATATGAAACAAATAGAGTTTGGTTGTGGTTATGATAACTTTATGTAAGGCATGATACTAGGCTCCATATCAAAGGGAATTTTATAGCAATTTATATAGGTGATAGCTTATAAATTGAGTATCCTTCATTAAACCATCGGAATCTCGTGGCATGGGATGGGAGTTTTTTTGACGTCACCTCATCATGTCATGTCTATCGGATTGGATCTTTCTTCCGTAAAAAACGAGGGGTAAAGACATACAGAATACATCAAAAAGCAACAGGCAAAGGCAAAGGTTGTGCTGGTTCCAACAACAATCTTGGGTTTCTTTGCTTTCCTTTTGGCGTTATTTTGGGGAGGGTAGCGTGACATAGGTTCCTGATCCACTTGGTTTGTCATTTTCCCAGCGTTTCAGCGATCCCTTGCGAAAGATCAGTTAAAGGGTGTATTGTCAAGGGAATGAATCATGTTTATTGCTGAACCAAGACAGTGAAAGGAAAAAAAAATCTCAGTATCTTTTGCACATAGTTGCATAAGTTGGATTGACTTCTATAGATTATTTAGCCGCTCAGAAATTCCAGGGAGCTATAAGGAGCGAGGAGACAGTGTTTTTTTGTTGCCTTTCATTTGGTGTTGGATCTGCATTGCAACTACCACAAAAGCTTCCATGGGTTTGAAAAACGCCTGCGCACCAAAAGACATTGAAAGATGATTTTTCGATCAAAAGTAGACTGATAAATTCAGCCCCCCAAAAAGTATTTCTGTCTGTAAGACAACTCTCCAAAATATTCAAAGGGTTTTCTAGGTCCCTAGGTAGGTGGATTTTTCTTACTTGACCCAGATAGCTAACCATGTTTTTGGCTTGAACATATCATTCAGGTAGCTGCCGCTTGCCGTGATGAGCACATGAGCCATCCAGGTAAATGGGTACCCCTTGTGAAGATGGTGAACATCTTCCTTTGCCTTACATTTTCTGAGATCATGTTTGTTAGTTCAGGGTCCCAAGAACTTACTGAATTCATGGAAAGATCTGTTGTCTCATCCTCAGGGATATGACCATTTACTACGGGAATACTTCCCCAAAAACTAACATATCGCCTCAAAAATGATGGTTGGAAGTTGGAAGATGAATTTCCTTTAAAATGGTCCTTTTTGTAGGGGTCATGTCAATTTTCCGAGGGTGACATAAGCGCCCAGGCACAGTTTGCCCTTGGCTGATTTGTCGGCAGTGCTGCCGAACTCGTTGAGGTCTTCAAGCGGTTTGGTAGTGGATGTCGTTTGTTAAAGGAACTGTTTGAAGATGGGTTTTCTTATCTGCGGATTTTGTCAATATAGTCATAATATAGTCATCATATGGTCATCATATGGTCATCATATGGTCATCATATGGTCATCATATAGTCATATATATATATATACATGGTATTTTCCTGTTTCGACCCTGTAGTATTCATTTAGGGAAAATGGAATCCATTTTGATGATCATACTTTTGCAACTGGTGGTTGAGAGAAACCAACAGACCTAGTTGCAGAATTGTCTGGCAATTTGTTTTGAAGAGATTCCTCACCAAAACACGCCACAGGATGTTCCGTCAACTCCAACAAAATCCAAAACGCCCAGCTTTTGTGGTTCATTTTTGGTGCAGGAAACGTGCTCAAGAACATGGCGGTTTGAAACAATGGATCCGACAATACCAAAGGTGGAAAGCCAACCGATCATTCATGTTGGTTGGTGTGATTCGTCATTTGAACAGAATCAAAGCGATCAAAAATGCCTGACAAGAAATGCTACAGTATGTCATCTATAGACTATAGAAATCAAATATGTTGTTAATCTTGATGT
>OMLO01005307.1_pt1 | contig 10819 bp, 5 predicted proteins | sample 1674811 | NCBI WGS metagenome assembly OMLO01 (sample SAMN06265003, study PRJEB25207) | coral metagenome | isolation source: Coral host | place: Mexico:La Bocana,Puerto Morelos, Mexico | collected 2008-11-13
ATGGCTTGATAGCTCAGTCGGTAGAGCACTGCACCGGTATCGCAGAGGTCATGGGTTCGAATCCCGTTCAGGCCTGATTTTTTTTCAGGCTTTAATTTCACAACTGCTTAAGTTGTGTGTGTAGCTGCGATGATCAATCATTTCATAAATAACTGCTGTGTTGTGTTCGTTGTCTTTTCACGCAGTCTTGCCGAAGTAGAAAACACCAGCACTGTGCAAAAAGACGATCGAATCATGGAGATGAAGAGAAATGTGGAAGGAAAAGATAACAGAATTATTGAACTGGAGAGCAGGTACTGTGTAGAGAACACGTGATTCCTTCTCCAGACGCAGATTAAACTATCGTTCTCTTTGGCTCGGACACTACCTCTCGCGTGCTCACGTCAAGCTTGAACTTACTGGATTTGTTGTTTAAGTGTCTGTGATCCTCGGACCTGTTCCATAGGGCCTGTTTTTATCTCTAACGTTTATAACCTAGTCCCTCTCTTGCGCACCTTTGCGAGGTCGCTAATGCGTTTGCGTTTAGTGGGAGGCTTAATTAGCGCGCTCATCTCCGGTTCAAGCGGTCCTGGTTCAAGCAATGGCCGGGGTTGTTATGTTGTGTTCTTGGAAAAGACACTTTACTCTCGCAGTGATCCTTTCCACCTAGATGTGCAACTGGCTTTTGGCGAGTGTATTTCTGGGGGATGTTTGGGTTTGCGGTATGCTTACCCATAATGTGCGAGAGAATCATCTGATATGTACTTTGGTGGCCTTCGTTCGGCGCGTTTCCTTTCTAAATCCTCAGCTGCTTTTTATTTTATTGTTACATTTTTTACAATATGACGACAAAAGTACCATGTTTCGTGATTGTCATCTTTTGTGTGTGGGTTTTTTTTTCGCAGGTTGGAGGATGCGTCGCTCGCCAACTGCAAACTCCAACAGAGTCTGAAAATCAAAGAGGAGAAGATTACAGAACTAGAAACCAAGTATGCTTTGATTTGACTTTGTTTACCAGTCAATAGAGAGCCTGGCCGCGCAGAAAACAGTTCATTGTTTGTTTCTTGTCAACCAGGCTCGTGAGCCGTATTGCGATAATATATAAACAATAGTCACTTTTAGGTGCTAAGATGTGCTCAAATCTTCGTCCGCGGACATTATCTGTTCAGAGAAGCGAACAGTTTTTGGTCAAGGTATCTTGAAAAAAATTGTGAACTGTAATGAACCGATCAAGTCCAAGGGCAAATATCGGAACATCTTTTCGTTGAGGCTGTTGTGTTTATTATCTTTGAGAACTGGGGACATGTAATGCCTGCTCTGCTACGAACCGAACAAGGCGAGGTACGTACTTAAAAGATCTAGGGTGTGATTCTCACGAACGGTGCGGAGCTAGTCATAGATAATAGGTTTGTTGTGTGGCTCTCGTTAACATTTTAATTTCCTCTGTTTGCTGGGAGAACAACTGCTGCCACTACCTATCCTGGTTGAATCATCACACTTGTCCAGGAGCTGTAAGCCTTCTGCGAAGGTCTAAACCCAGGCCACAAACAAGCCTATTTGAGAAAAAGTTAACTAGTGCAAGATTAAGTTGGTGTGATTTTTCTTTGCAGGATTGAAGATATTGATAGTCTTTCGTCTGAAAAGAACAGACTCAGCCAAAGTTTGGACCACAAAACGAAAAAGGTTTTGGACTTGGAAACAAAGTAAGATTGGTTTCATCAGGTAGTATAGGTTATTTTGTCGTGACCAATGTTAATTGATTATGTGATCGAATGCTTTAAAATTTTAATAACGCTTTTTTTGATCAACAGGTTGGAAGAAATGTCAAATGACAACCAAAGATTGCAGCTCAGCATCGAACAGAAAAATGGGAAAATAAGAACGCTGGAAAACAAGTATGTGACTGAATTAGTGTGATATTAACACATACATACAACTTGTAATAACATGACAGAACCAACCAGAGAAATAAAAGATTTGTCGATGATAAACTGCAAATCGAAAATGGGACGTGATGCTTTCATGTAGTGCTTTTTACTAAATTTCCTTTTCCTTTATAACGGCTTAACAATGGTTTGAGTAAATATTAATAAACAATGTTCACATTTTTGTTAACTCTGTCAGCCATAATTTCCTCAATGGCCACTGCCGGTTTGAAGAGCGTTTTCGAAAAGCTCCGTTCTGGTGACGGATTAGTGTCGTGGACTGTAGGCCTACCTGTAGCGATTTGAAATTTCTCATTCGTAATGTGGACGGCGCCTTAAGTGAAATGTTAACCGTATCTGGTTCTTTTTTTTCAGAGTTTTGGAGCTTGAGGAGTCCTTAGGTTCCTCGCATCTCTTACAACAAAACATCAAGCAGAAAGACGAGAAGGTGTCTTCATTGAATCTGGTCATTCAGGAAAGAGAGGAGAAGCTTGCTGAGTTAGAAAACAGGTCAGAGTTGTTGATTTTGATTTAGTTGTTTGCACTGTATGTATTATGATGGCTAACCCAATGAAAACTCTTGAATTACATTATTCAATGATGCAGACTTTACTGACACAGAATATCTTTGACTCTTAAAATATGCCGTTCTGTGATTGGGTGATAAGTGATCTTGGTACACGAAGCCAAGTCGAGAGAGATAATAAAATTCGGAAAATCTTTGGGCTCAAACAAAGGATTTGGAAATCTTTGGCTACTTAAACTAAGATTTGAAAAATGTTTGGTTACTTCAACGAAGCCTATAAATCAATGAAGCTTTGAAAAATTATCGTGTACGTAAGGAAACTTTGGAAAATTTTTGTGTACTTCAACAAAGCTTCGGGCACTCAAAAACAGTACTTGTTCTTCAGCGCCTTACCGTCATGCAAAAGGACTTGTCCAACGTGTCGTGCTTAGATCAGCATGATATTTCTCCACACAATATGAATGCATTGTCAAGCAGAAAGGTGGTGAGAAAAAGAAAATCATCACCTAAAAAATCCTGCCTTCGTGAAGTACAAAAATATTAAGGACTAGGATGTATCCTGTTTTTTCTGCCTTAACGAGCAGAACTTCGAGTGTCCAATAGTTATGGTCATTCTATAATACTTGCTTCATCCGCTTTTGAGACATTACATTTTATTTTAATAGCATTATTTTCCTAAAACAGGTTGGAAGATGCCCAGGCTCGCAATCATAAACTGACGCACAGTCTGAAGATAAAAGAGGAGAAAATAACATCTTTGGAAGAAAGGTTGGTGTTGTTTGATATTCTATGTTCTTTGTTGCCTCCAAACATTCATTAATTATTTTGAGAAAAGTGAAAACGTCCTGAAAATTTAGCGATTTCTTCGTTATTCTCAATAGTGTGGAAACTTTAGACGAACTACTGTCAGAGACTAAAAAGCTCAATCAAGCAGTCCAGCTGAAAGATGAGAAGATCAAAGCTCTGGAACACAAGTAAGACCACACCCAACCACCTGCTGCGCGTGTTCCTGTCTTATTTCGTGCCATTGGTCTTGTTTTTGTCTTAGGCTCGCCGTGGCAGTAATCAGGCTCGATTTATGAACCGAACATAGCTGCCCTCAATATAACGCGTGTTTATTTTGTTCGTGTCTCCTTAGGTTGGTAGAATTTGAAGAGTTGTCTTCTCGTAACACCAAACTTTCAGAGTACATCAAGCAAAAAGACAACAAAATCGTTCGACTTCAAGAAAGGTAATTAGATTAGATAATTGGATTCTTAGTTAGTCGCCGGAGACACCAAGAGTGTAGAAGGTCAGATGACTGCTGCGTAAATACTGTTATAAGAAAGTTGATCATTGAAATAAGCACCAGCCCACCTCCTTCATGCCGATAGACCCTGGGAGTTTGGATCTGATCGCTTTATCGAAAAGTCTTTTAAGACCTAACGTGGCTTGTTTATCCCAAATTTAAAAGATACACAAATCTGCGAACCATTAACGAAAAAACTCTTAGTTCCACGAACGAATGATTCTCTGGTTGTCCCATTAGGGAGTTTAAGAAGCCACGACGGCGACGCCGAAGATAACGGCGGTAAAAAATGATTATATTATTTGTTACCTACGAATCTCACGATACTCAAAAGCCATTGACTTTGTTTATTACTCTCAAAACTATCCCAAAACTAAATTCGGAACATAGCGATAGACTAATTTGAAATGATAATTCAAAAAAAAAAATGGAGGTTGTGGTTCACGCCCTTCGCACAACACAAAATTTGGTCATTTTACGTTGCTGTTTCACAGAGGACGGTAAAGAAATGAACCAAGAATTATAACGCACGTGCACAGCCATTGTTCTGCTCATTAAACCTTATGTTTGATGGCGTTGCTGTGGCGGTGTTCTCAAACTCCCTAATTAACAGTTGACGGCAACGGAATCTTTGCTGATGTTCTCTCATTACTGTTTATTTTACTTTGCAGGCTTGATGAAGTAGAGGATGCCGTGAACATAAACGACAAACTAAGCCAAACAGTGAAGAACAAGGATGAGAAAATCGTCAGTCTGGAAACCAGGTCTTACAATAGTGTGTTAACAAACGTATTACCTCTTAATTAGGGCAATTCTCATGCACAGAATATAATGACTGAAAATTCTTCCCCATATTTCCCTTCCACATCTTATTTTCCCTTCCCGCGTGCGCACTACCGCTTGTTTGTTATTAACGGCCTTGTGAAGAGTTGGGTATATTGACTGAATCAAAGTTATTTAGGACACACTCTGAACGGGATTTTAAGAGGTGCTCTAACCGCTGAGGAGTCACAGATAAGCGGGACAGTTATGCATAACTGTCACGCTTAAAATCCTTTGAGGGGGTTGTTACAGATAAGCGCGACAGTTTTGCTAAGCTGTCACGCTTTAAATTCTTTGAGGGGGTAGTTGTGTTACTTGAGTCACGAGTGACGCAAGGCATTTGCTGCTTCACCTCTTCTTAGATTTTGATTTGTCAAAGTAAACGTAACAAAAAAATTATTTAGAGAAAATTACTCATCTTGAAATTTCTGCGCATCCCTACCGCTAGTTAGAAATATGTTTGCTTCCTAGAACTCCATTTTTGTACGCTTTTGTTGGGATCCCATTTGTTTACCAGTTTGACACCTGTATATGTCTACAGGATCGGCGAGCTAGAAGAACGGCTTGACAACAGAGACAAGGAACAGCGAGAAATGAAACTTAAAGCTGAAGAGCGAATCAGAATGTTGGAGAAGAAGTATGTGTTTCCATTTAAGGATAAAATTCAATTCTTTTCGCATATTATAACAGAAAACTTGGGTGGAAGAAGGACTCTCTTAGTTCATTTCTAAAACTGCAATTATAACGAGGTTGCTTGGTAATAAATCTATAAACAAGTAGATTTGTGGACAGTAAACTTCAGAATGTAGTTAGAAGAGATTTTTTACTGATAAAGTTCTTAATATCCTAACCCAGACATCAATAATACCTTGTGAAAACTCAAGCAAGATTAATCAAAGCTTACTCGATCGCATATAGATGAATCATGTGCGTTGTGAAAAAAGTTTCTTATCAACATATTGTTTTTTTCCAAAACAGAAATGTCGCTTTAATTTCTTAAAGCATATTGAGTGCTGGGGATTAATAGTGGCACACGTATTATTCAATGTAATCATTCAAGATACAACGCTGAATATCTTATCAGTTTTGATTAACCCTAATAAGTTACTAATTATTAACCATCATGTCAATCAAGTATAATTTATTTCTACTAACGGTAGATACTAAATTATCATATCAATTAATATAAGAAACACAACTAACGCTTCAATTATTTGTTTCATTTTCGATTGGTCATCACTTTTAACTAAGTGTAGAATTTATAAAGATAAGAAAAAGCTATTTATTATGAAAACAAAAGGAAAGGCATATTGGTCATGGTAACAAGCGCCAAGTAGCTATAGATAAGCATTACCCAATCAGGAAATTGCACGTTCATGTTGCTTAGCAATGATGATGATGGTGTCAATCAATCTTGAAATCGGATGTTGCACCGGAAATGGTACTTAGTCCCCAGCATTTGCTTTAGTCATGTACCAGTGTGGATCTGCTAATGCTGTTTTGAGCTTTAATTCTACAAGGTAACGATAACTAACTAGCGAAAAGAGGTGCAAATAACTTGGCTGCAAACTCTCCCATTCGTGTATACAAATGTCGAGCGCCGAATGCGAGCGTCAAAATGAGTGCGCGATCTTTTTTATTAAAACATTTATCTCGTGACCGCGGATCAGTGAATGAAAAATGAGACTGGTTGCAAAAAAGCATTAAAAGAAAAGGTCTGATAAGAACGTAAGATACGTAAGATACTTTAATTTAGATAAATGGACTTAATTGATAAAATAGTGTTCTGCGCTTCATGTGAACTGACAACTTTCTTTTGAAGCGTTCAAAGTAAACTTCTTGTGAGGTTCGTCCTGTGTTTGTAGACTGACTGAGTTTGTTTGCAGCTTGGACGAGCAAACCAGTTATAAAGTACAGCGACAAAACAGCGTGAAAAGGAGAGAAGATAAAATTGTAGACTTGGAAAGGAGAAGAACGAAGTAAGTTCTACACTGCAGCTGAAGGAATCTAGGCTCGGCTTATAACGACACATTCCATTGTGGATTGAAGTTTGCGCGCTGTTAAGCTGCTGTTTAAAAACTCTTTCTTTTTGCAATATTTCGCTATCCTTAACGCTTTTTGGTTTGTCGACGAAAACTAAATGTAGTAATGTGTTAACGACACTTAGTTGCTTGTAATTATTTTGAGAATGATAATTTGGCATAAATACACGTTGGTAATTATTCTAGCGACAAAGATGTGGTGTGATTACAAGGTGGGGTAACCATTCTAACTTTGGTAATTTGGCATAAATTTAGCGATAATTAATCTAACTCTGCTAACTTGGTATAAAATTAACGATGGTAGTTTTGATAACTTTGAAAATTTGGCACTGATGACATATGGTAATTCTTGTAACCTCGGACAAGTAATAAAATTAACCAGGCTAACGTTAGCTATCTGTGAGCGGCTTTCCTCTAAGTGGCTCCAATAACCATTGCTGATACGTCTTGTCGTACTAAGCTTTCCCCCATTTGCTCCACAGGACAGATTGAAGAGTGATCTGTCGTTTTTTGTTGCTTGCTATTCTGTAAATGTTAGCATTTTCTTTTGAGGGAGACGGTGGGGACCAACGAGATACTATCAAAAGCTGCATTCAATCCTATGCACCATTTCACAGACAGCTTGATTTAAAATACATCACAACACAAACTTTTTTCTCCTTTCCAAAGAACTGCTGTTTGCCAAGTGCTTTTATCCCAGCTTCTAATCTTAAAGATTAAAACAACAGCGGTCCCGGCTCTCGAGCGGGCCGTTTTAGAGCTGGTTTTGAGACAAACATCATGAAAATCGTAAGCGTGTAGGCAACTGGTAAGTAGGCGTCTTTTGAAGGCCACTGCGCTTGCGGTAGTCGCATCCACCGTATATATTTTCGTATCCAGTAGAATGTTCACAGCATGCTAGCGAGAGGAAGGACAGAGATGAGCTGTCAGGACACACTTGTTTCGTTTTACTTATCAGTTCTAATCGCGTGTTCTGACAAAACAGGCTTGAAGAGTATGTGGAGGAAAGAGAAGGCAAGATCCACGACCTGCAATCCAAGTAAGTTTATATTTAGGATGGAGTATACGAAGGTTATTCTGTTCATATCCTTCCGAATTGGGTAACATTTAAAGAATTGTTTCTCGTGTTTTCACAGCAAGTTCTTATCTACTTACATTGGTAAAGGTTAATCTAAGTATAAGTATTCATTACTTATAATTGCGATTTAATGGTGTCAGTAGAAAACCGTTTCTAAATTTAAGTAGCCTTCCATTGACACAGCTGCTCAACGCTTTTTTTCCATATCTTCTTTTTATTGAAATATCAAGTCAAGCAATACACACTATGAGACTGTTTTTTAAACACAACATATCCTTCAGATTTCACGAGTTCCAAAAGCTTCAGTTGAAATTGACTTTTCGTATTATCGTTCTTGTCCCTGTATAGACTTGAAGGCACTGTGAACAGATACAGGAAGCTGGACATGACTGTTGGAGAGAAAGAGATGGTCATAGCTGAGCTACAAGCAAAGTATGTGAGCTTGATAATGCAGGGCTAGCTATGCTTCGATTTAGCGTCCTCCTTCCAATAACGCCTTCCTCTCAGTAGGCCGATTTGTTTTGTTACGGAAGCATCCAAGTTCTCATTGAACAAGTGTCCCAATTGTGATCAGCTCGCTCTTTTCTGACGTGCGCACTTTTAATTGTTGGTCACCTCTTGCAGTAGTGCCCAGTGTGCGGAGTTTCGTTAGCTTTTAGTCAAGGAAAGACTTGTTAGCTTGTGTAAGGAGTTACGTTGCGTAAATCAGCGACATTTTACTAATTACATGGTTTGGATACGTAGTTTGGGGCCCAGGTTACGGTCTTACTACTTCGTACACTGTTTTTCTTTATACGGACCGCCTATCATTTATACATCATTCATGCATTGTTATGTTTCTTTTTGTCAGGCTTATCGAGGCTCAGGAGACCAGCCGTGAGATACGAAAACTCAACCAAATCGTAAAGACAAAGGACGCCCGAATAGAAAACTTGGAGACTAAGTAAGTCATCTCCAGATATTTTCTAACGCCGAGTCTGCTAACTTATCATGGGAGCCTGAAAATACAGAATTATCTTAAATTGTGCTTCGACAATCATGGACGTAAAAGATACCTCTGAGATTTGAGCGAGAATTTTCCACGAATGTTCATCGAATGTTCACATTCTAGACTATTTACTACAAGTGATTGAACGAAGATATAAGTTACTATCCTAAGAAGTGAACAGTAAAGGGAGAACCGTGGAAGCTCCTCAAACAGAACTACAGTACAACATCTGTATTTTGGGGTAGTTATTGGCGATTTAGGCTAAGTAGGTTGTTAATTAGCTTCTTATTTTCGATGAAAATAAATTTGCAACCTCCAAGTCACTCCTTGGTTAAAATGTTTATCATAATTTTACTGTAACCCACATATAAGAATCTGCTGGATCTTGCTTTGTTAGACAGGTTCTTTTATTTTTGTGTTTAAAAAAGCCAAATATCTGTCAGCGGGTTCTTAAACCAGGTTACTTTAGCAGGTTTCACACAATCTGACGTCAAGGCCATTGCTGGCGGATGTTTCCTCTGCTTGTTGTATTACATTTGGTAACAAGTGTGAAACATCTATCAAGTGATATCTTTCTGTCGTTCTAAATGGAAGTTTATTTGAAGACGTTATAAACATTCATGAAGAGATAACTCTCTTGTTGTCTGCTTTTCAGAATCGAGAACGTAGAAACTCAGTTCTCTAGCCAGGAGAGTGAAATTAAACAGAAAGACGAGAAAATCGACACGCTGCAGAAAAGGTAACACTTTTTTTCACTCGAAATCTTGTCTATAGTACAATATATAAGCCATTTCCGAGTTGTTTTTTACCGCTTTTTCAAAACGAGTCCTGGTGCAGAATCTTTCATATGGAAATGAGTTTGAAATGTAAGACAATGCCCGTGCAAGAAAAACTCATTTCCTGGTGAAAGGTTGTGCGCCACGACTCGTTTTGAAACAGAGGTATAAATGCTCTTTTTAGTTCATTAGATGTATTTTGACCGGGATCTCTGTCGCCATAAAACCAAAGGCGGATTTAGTGTCGTGTTGGGGGATGTGGACTGGGTAGCTAGCCACCCAGAACAAAAAAAATGAAAAGAAAAAGAATAGTATGGCAGAAATAAAGGAAAACACTCTAGACAGGTGTCGTACACTTTGTGGCTTTGTGGCTTTGCTAGTATTTTTGGACAGGTATCGTGCACTTTGCTTTGACAGCTTTAAATTAGGTTCCAATTCTCCAATTGGAACATTTTTGAGGCATGCCTCCCAATGATCCTGCAAACCAAGGTGACAGCTATTCCTCTCGAATAATCCTGGATCCGTTTTTGAAAACTTCGATAAGGCCTAGTCATTCCATACATTGTTTTTCAATACAAGTGGCTTTCAATGGAAGCTGTTACGAATGTGTTTTTTTTTTCTTTTAGGTTGGACGAGACTCTCAATTTAAATAATAAACTCGATCAGTCCGTTCGTAAGAAAGAGGAGAATATCCGTACGTTGGAGAAAACACTTCAAGCAAACGAACAAAGGTAAGAGCTGGCTAACTGACACCTCGCAGAGTTTTTTGTCATACTAACGGACGTGGAGATTTGGAGTTGAAAGATTAACACAGCGTCTGAATAGTGGAACATGCCGTATCTTAAGGTGCTGAAGAACCATGCAGGCAATATTTCATGGGTTTTGGTTCGTAAATAGGCCATTTTCGAATTGGCCCTTGCCTCTGTGTCGCAACGAGTCTTCGTGCCAAATCATCCGTATGAAAATAGTTTCTTGTATAAGTTCATTTTCATGCAAATCAAATGAATGGTCATATGAAATATTTTGCGCGAGGACTCGTTTTTTAACAGAGGAACAAGGTGTCTGGGAAATGCCCTATTTGCTTTACGTTTCGACAGCTTCAAGGCAACAACCAGATTTAATTACAGCTTTCCACTACGTATAGTACTTGCTGACCCGAAAACACCGAAACACATTTTTATGTTAGGGTGTGCTGTACTAGACAATTTTCATTCAACTAGGGAGTTAAATTCCGAGATGAAATGCGCGCGATTGATCACGATTTTTGTAGGGCATCTATCTGCTGCAGCATGTCAAAACGTCTTCTCTATTGTATTTTAGGGAAGAGGAACTGGAGAAATTGATTGAAACCAAAACTGCAAAAGTGATGGAATGCAAGAACAGGTAGCTAGGCTT
>OMLO01005309.1_pt1 | contig 10818 bp, 3 predicted proteins | sample 1674811 | NCBI WGS metagenome assembly OMLO01 (sample SAMN06265003, study PRJEB25207) | coral metagenome | isolation source: Coral host | place: Mexico:La Bocana,Puerto Morelos, Mexico | collected 2008-11-13
TACTTTCCACTTTCATCAGTCAAGGCGGCAAATGGAATTTGGTATAAAGCTCGATCAGGAACAATGATTATTTCAGAACCTTCAAGTAAGCTTGTCACAGGAGCGATGATAAGTTTGTAACAGATAGGAAGGTTCATTTTGGGTCCCCGGTTAGCGTTACTTTCATTTCCAAAGCGCGAACCTTTATGGTTGCCTTCATCGCATGTGTGAGATTCTGGTTGAAAACCGTGTAAAGATCCATGGTCCTCGCAAAGTTCCTCTGGTAAAACGCCAAAACTTCTGAAATTAAAAAACTCATCCAAACGCTGACTTAATCCTTCTCGATAAAGAATCTTATGTCCTTTTATCTCTTGGAAATGTGTGACTCTCCCTGCTTTAAGAATCCACAAAAAAATGCTACAACCTTGATACGAGACGTACAGACAGGTGCAGTTACATTCTTTGGGTACGATGCCTTCAAAACCCACCCAAGTTGGACGATTGGCGGATATTTTAATTTCCAGGGGAGAGTACTGAGCTGACATTAAATCTGCCAAAGCCCTGCCCCTTGAAAGTTCTGAAACATACAGAGCTTCAGTAGAATTCCCGATTTCACAAAGCAACATACTGAGATCTCTGTGAGAAAAAACATAACGTTCATTGAGGGAAATCTTAAATTGATCGTTGTCGTATAGCAAGCCGCGAATTTTCTCCCATATTCCAATAATAGAGAGCAAATACGAGATGGCCTCCTGAATCTTTCCTTCTCTCATTCTAATGTATGCTTTAACTGTAAACGAGCAGAACTGTGCCGCAATATCTCCAATCTCCTCACTTAAGTCCAGTACCTTCTTAATATATTTTTCCGCTCTATCATAATCTGACTGCTTATAAAAGAATAGTCCAAGGGAAAAGTAACTTCTTAATTCAGTTTTGTGGTCTTCAATTTCTTTGCTCATCTTAAGAGCGTTTTCAAAATATTCTTTTGCCTTGTCACAGTTACCTACAGCAAACTCTACATCTCCTTGCCGGAGGTAATATTCAGTCACCATCGGTCTGTTTCCAATGTCTTTTAAGATGGCAAAAGCTGCTTTATTATATTCATTAGCCTTGCTGTACTTTCCGAGCGAACAAAGTCTATCTCCAATGTATAGGCAACACTGGGCTATTCCACATCTGTCTCCAATTTTTTTGCTGATGGCCAATGATTTTTCAACGTAGTGTAAACCCTCCCCAGATTCTCCAACTGCCCTATACACACTTCCAAGGCTTAAGTAACAGGCAGCTTCTCCATCTCTGTCTCCAACTTCTTTTTTGATCACAAGTGATTTCTCGAGATATTTTCTAGCCTTCTCATATTCGCCAACTGATTTATACACATTTCCAAGATTTATGTAACAGGTAGCTTCTCCATCTCTGTCTCCAATTTCTTTTTCGATCACAAGTGATTTCTCGAGATATTCTCTAGCCTTCTCATATTCGCCAACTGAGTTATACACATTTCCAAGGTTTATGTAACAGCTAGCTTCTCCATCTCTGTTTCCAATTTCTTTTTCGATCACAAGTGATTTCTCGAGATATTTTCTAGCCTTCTCATATTCGCCAACTGATTGATACACATTTCCAAGGTTTATGTAACAGGTAGCTTCTCCATTTCTGTCTCCAATTTCTCTTTTGATCACAAGTGATTTCTCGAGATATTTTCTAGCCTTCTCATATTCGCCAACTGATATATACACATTTCCAAGGTTTATGTAACAGGCAGCTTCTCCATCTCTGTCTCCAATTTCTTTTTTGATCACAAGTGATTTCTCGAGATATTCTCTAGCCTTCTCATATTCGCCAACTGATAGATACACAGTTCCAAGGCTTCTGTAACAGCTAGCTTCTCCATTTCTGTTTCCAATTTCTTTTTCGATCACAAGTGATTCCTCGAGATATTTTCTAGCCTTCTCATATTCGCCAACTGAGTTATACACATTTCCAAGGTTTATGTAACAGCTAGCTTCTCCATCTCTGTTTCCAATTTCTTTTTCGATCACAAGTGATTCCTCGAGATATTTTCTAGCCTTCTCATATTCGCCAACTGATATATACACGTTTCCAAGGTTTATGTAACAGGCAGCTTCTCCATTTCTGTCTCCAATTTCTTTTCTGATCACAAGTGATTTCTCGAGATATTCTCTAGCCTTCTCATATTCGCCAACTGATTGATACACATTTCCAAGGTTCATGTAACAGGTAGCTTCTCCATTTCTGTTTCCAATTTCTCTACTTGTATGGAGCGCTTTTTCAAATAGTTGTTTTGCGTGCGTGTATCTATTTTGAAGTAAATACTTTTGGCCAAGTAATATGCTTAGCATACATTCCTTAAGTGATTCACCATCCTCCAGGCAAATTTGGAAACGTTTCGCTGCATATTTCAAGGCGTTTGTGTTATCGCTGATGCAAATAAAAATGTTCCACATTATAAGATATATCCTCATATAGAGTGATTTACTTAATTGCTGGTCTTTGATGCAGACTCTGTCGTTTTGAATAAACAAACATTCCTTGCATATTTCGATGGCTTTTAGAAATCGATTGGTGTTGAGAAGAAACATGGCAACAATGAGGCCCACTGAGATGGCTTGTATCACTTCCTCTATGTTGTTCATGTCAAATACTCCTGCGAGAATATAACATAGAATAAAACTGGAAACAAATTGGGGACCGAGTCTGTTTATCTGCTATGTTTTTATGCAATTCTATTTATGATTTCATTTCAATTACAAAACGTACGCCGTTTCATTTAGTGCTTCTTGTCTTTCACATTCCCTTAACTAATTCTTGTTTCTTTTGGAGCGGGATGTAATTAAATACCATTACCGTTTTCTACACATTGAATTTTTATCTTTATTCATCTATCGTTTTTCTGCAAAACTTTTACGAGAAAAGTCTTAGCAAATTTTTTTGATAACCGTTGAAGTAGTTTTTGCCACCTTTTTTAAATCTCTTGTTGGCTTCGTTTCAATAAATTGAAAAATAAGCTAGAATTGATAAATTCGATATTAATCAATGAAATCGATAAAATCGATAACGCTTAGAGAAAAATCAATAATTGTCGATTACTCACGACGAATCCGGTTATCGATGTTTATCAAGTTTCGATATCATTGACTAAGTTTTCTCGATTGTTATCAAAAATCATCGATTATCAATTTTATCGATTGACTATCCCGGAATGGAATATTTTTAACACGCAATCACATTAAGTTACAAATTTAATGCTGTACGTGGAAGAATACAAAAACATTGAATTAAGACTTTTCCAATATGGCTATCCTGACATGTGCACAATCATAATTAATGATTTAACTGAATCTCTTAACGAATTTTAATTCCCGCTTCCTTCAAAAAGACCAATTGTTAGCGAAAGGTGAAACGCGACTGTCAGATATTGTTAGTAGAAAAGCATAATTAGCGACTTCCATGAACAATCCGTTAAAAGTTCATTTTTGTTTAAAAAATTAATTAACCAATAACATTTTTATACACTACAACTAACAAAGGAAACTTACCACTTCCCTTTCACTCGGTTTCGAGAATTACAAAAGCGACGATAGAACAGTTTCTCCTTTACTAGAGGACGGCTTTGTTTGTCTATAGGGTGACAGAAAAGATAAGCGCTAGTTTATTCGAGACGCATATTTCTTTAATAAGTATATAGGTGGTAGGTAATCCGAAATTGTTAGCAAAGCTATTATTCTTAATTTTTTAAAACTCTCCAATAAAGGATTAATTTGGAGAGTTCCAGATAGGATTTTCCTTTAAAAATAGGCAAATTGTCCAATTTAGAGAATATAGGACAGTTTATCTGAGCCAATTACCTCCCAAAAAATACAACAGGTAATAGAAACTAGCCAATCAGCACAAAGCGTAGCGTCAATAAGGCATAGCGTCAACGCTATATATTTCCGCCGAAACCTATAAACACGCAAAAAAGAACAATGCCAATATCTAGCCAGCTTGACTAAACAAACTTTTATGGGAAAATGAGGCTATTTTCTCTCGGGACACAGCCGGTAATCGACTGAGCAATGCATACCGGTAATAAAGAAGTAAGAGGACTGCATGCTGTCCAATTCTGGAAATAATTAGACTCGAAAAATTCCTCTGACAGCCAAATTGGACTCGGCCTAAGGCCTCGTCACATTTTGGCTGTTCTGAGAAATTTTTTAACCCATTTTTTCCAAATTGGATAGCATGTGGTCCTATTACATATACTAATTAAGTGCCTGTTTTGCTAGCCTGCGAACAGGCTCGTGGCGAGCACGAACAACGCAAGGTGGCTTCCCCGCGCGGCCCCGATTCCTTTGCTCTCCGAATTCTTTACTTTCGCGCTCTTAGCTCGTTTTGCTCGCCGAATTTCTGATCCTTCTGTTTATACAGTACTGATATAGGAGCCAAATTTTAAAATTTAACAGGAATGGGTTTTAGAGCTGCAAAATTGACAACCCGTCAAAAAATGAAAGTTACATGCACACCAAGATAGACCATCATGCCTTACAATTATTAAAGAAACATGAACAAGCACAACTGAAATTTGCTGACAAGCTCAAAAACTGAAAGCCTCAGAACTAATGGAACGCACAAAAGTGCTTTCTTGATCACAGACATAGATGGACGCAAAACTCACAATTCGAAAAACAAAAATTGTCGGAAATTTGGAGATCACAGACCAAACGCAAGTTTAGAGGCTAATGCAGACGTGCAAAACTGACATCCTACAACAAAAAGAACACAAGATAGGAAAAACAAAGACGAAGATCAGCGTCCATGAAACTGAAAATCACAAACGACTCAATTCGATCCTTCTAAAGCATGTTTTTCTGCGCGGAACTGAGTTTAAAACTAGTTCTATACATATGTATATCCATATTTCGGCAATCCAAATGAATTTAAACCTTATACGTGCAGTCATAAACACATGGGTTAAACTTACTGTTCTAAGCGTCACTAGAGATGTGCGATTCAGAGCGAAATCCAACTTCACCTTCACTTTATCTAAAGAGAACAATGATGCACTAGCTCCTGATTTTAAAAAATATTTCACACCCAATTTATACTTTAAGGGAAAAAGAAAACAGATGGTTTGTCGCAGTTTTGCTAATGAACAGAAGAGAATGAATGTACTAATGTTCTAATTCTTAAGCCAGCAATTGCAACACAACGTTTTTGTGTTGTGTTGTTTGTGTTGTATTGTATTATATAACATTCATTCAGCAAATACAGCTTTATATTCTCCTGCTTAGGATTGCTACTGATCAGAGAACTTTAAAAGAACTTAAAACTTGGTAATTGGTGACAAATTTTAAGAAATGTATCTTTTTAATGTAAATTTGCGAAAGAAACATAACTATTTTTGTCACTTACAATGTCTTCTAATTAGCCGTTTTAAAAGTTTAAATTTCTTTTAGAAAATCGTTGTTCTGGAAAAGTCCCTCTATTTTGGATGGTTCAATACAGGGTATTTGTTTTTTAAAATAAAATTAGATTGACCAAAAACAAGGTGAATGCTGCTAGATGGAACCTGAATCGATCAAATGTGTATACTAACCACTATTTCCCTTTGGCAATGAGAAGAAAAAAAAAACCAAAGCCTGTCACAGCTACTTAGATCACAACAAAGACTTTTTCTGCAAAATAACAGAAGAATTATCACAGCCTTGTTCATATATTATATTCCATGCTTTAACTAACACCAAGATACCACTAGACTATAAAACGGATAGCTTTCTGATAATTACGAGGTCCAAATCCCTCATTTTTAATTTGTTACTTCAGGGACCCAAAGACAAAATTTACGCTTAGCGCCATCTATCAGAGAATTAATTTAATGAGGCTTTTAATTTTCTCTTCCAGAACATTCAGATTTTTCATTGGTTTTGTATAATGTATGGCAAATTTTACCATACCTAACATCTTAATGCCTATATATTAGTCAGAGAATTTAACGAGTTTGTGCTTCTGGGTGGCCAATTGTTATAATTTCTGCGTTTATCTCAAATATATAACAGTTTTTGTTGGTTCTTTAGTTTACAATTGTTACAAGATGAAAACAGAACAAGATCAACGGCAACAGAACACAACGTTTACTCCCACGACTCTCTCTGCTTGCACACAGGCCATAATAGTCCCAGCCTCTAACAACAATAAATGTAAGGTAACCTTACTGTACTTACCTGTACAGTATGAAATTCAAATCAGAATGACATTCAAATTTCTCGCCGCTAGCAGCTAAAACGGAATCTCTTTCGAAATGACAATGACGCACGAATTATCAGACTTTCGAACTATGTGACACGCTTTCAGTTTCGACTGGCTTCAGAGTCTTTCTTATTTATAGAAAGGATACGTATCAAATCAAAGATATAGAGCGAGTAGTTACCTAGCAAATGTTATTTTTGTGGAATTTGTTATACTTTAAGTTTCTGTCATTGCTGCACAGTAGGCACCTTTCATTTTTTCTTGTGTTTCAGTTTTCATTCACAATTTTAGCAACAATCACACAGTTTAGGTACATGTTTGTTTTTCTTTTTTATAAATATGTACTGTATTTAAATTTATGACTCAATGTGTAAAATTATAATAACTTCCTTTCGTCTGTGTTGCTGACAGCTATGGAAAAGTTCGGTGAGATGCATGCCGACTGAAACAACACGAGTATTAGTGGCGACTTTCCTTCAAACAAACCCTATTCCGTTAAAAATCTGTTCTCCAGGGAAAGTTGCGCTGGCTGGATAACATCTCCAAAATGGTTTATCTGCAGGGTTTAATTTCCGGCTGATTTCGATTGCTTCTCCTGCAAAAGCTATTGATAGCTAACCGGCTTTGTGAATTAATCCTAGCCTACCAATTCTGAAGGCGTGATTTATACCCTGGTGACCACACCCAGCTACTCAAATGGTCAATGTAGCTGAGGGTGTTTGTTAATCTTCAAACACGAATAATTTTATTCTCGGTTACCCAAGGGAAAACGAATGACACAACACATGGAAGGTCTCACTTACTACGCAATTTAAAGCTAAAAAATGACGACGGCGACGCCAAGGAGAACGCCTAATAAAAATTGAATTAACATTTTTCTTGACTGTTAAGGAATGCGAATGTCACATTTTGTTTGAACAAAGGTTTATGTTATCGTTATTATTATTAATACTATTATTACCATTAATATAATTTATATTATTATTATTATTATTATTATTATTATTACGTGTAAATCTTTTAATCCTGTCATAATTGCAGTTTCGTTGTATTTTTCTGAAGCTCCCGAATAATAAACTGATTCCTTCTTCCTCTAAAAGTGGAATATTCACAAGTGAAGTCCGATGTATCACAATGTGTCCGATGGGTCACGATGTGTCACGATGTGTCACGAAGTTTCCCAACGTGTTCCTTGTGTCACGTTTGACAAAACTTTGGAAAGCCTCTGTCATTTATCTTTTCTAATTATTTAGAATAAGCAACACGGTTTAATCCTGTTGATGTTCAGGTCATATAAGTTATAAATATCGTCCGCTGAGAAATGGGTAATAAACAAGATGGGAGATCACCTAGGCCGGCTCTCGGTTAAATTTTTAGCGGTGTTTTGTTATATACCGTGTAATATTTACAGAGAAATTGTTCAGAATATGCAAATAGTGCAAAACAATAAAAGATGTAAAACGAACAGCAGAGTATACGACACAAAATGTGAAGATCGTTTGATGAAGGAATTATGCGATTGCTCGGCTGGCCATGAACGATGCAGGGACAACGAGTCCGTTTTCCGGTACTCTCTTTGATCCAATCACATTCAGTTTTTTTTCGAAATAGAAACAAGCTTACTGTCGCTAATAAGTGCCCTTCCTAAAGCTACCAAAAGTAAATAAACGCCCCGGAGTTGGATCAAATCATTATGGTAACAGTTGGACGAGAACCACTGTTTTTGTAATGCGGCATTACGTATGTTAGCAATAACGAAAATGAATCTTCCTTGATGTGTACTCTGACTGCGTGCTGTAATATTATAATATTAGAATTAGGGGCACTCTTTGGAATAGGGGTACTTATTAATAAAAACCAGCACATTCGAAGGGGGCGCTTATTCGAAAGGGGCCGCTTATTGGAAGAAGACCACTAGATCGAATCATTACGGTAAGTGAATAAAACACGTCGCTCGATTAGAAGGGGTTTCCCCGTATTACGTTAATAAGCAAGTTACGTTTCATTTTTGGTGATTAGGTAATAAACAAGAACGGGAGGATTTTCCCGAATGAGCTTATGTCATCACTGACTCGTTTCGTTTTGACTTATTTACGAAGACGGGTCCAACAGCAAACAATTTCCTCGCCTTCCCAGAAATCAGCGGAGATCTGGAGATTTTCAAGTTTTACTAGATCAAAATATGGATGATTCACGCCGCACGGGACATGAGGTCAAAAGCGTGTTCTTCCTACTACCTAATAAATTTTGAATTCGCTTAAAAAATATGCAGACGTCTTAGTCATTCTAAATTTCCAGGCTAACATCTGTCGACGCTAAATTAATGTGTGCGGATTTCAAGAGATCAGTGTGGTTGCATCGAATGCAACTGTGAAAAGTTTTGGCTAAAGCCTAGTATTAAAGCTGGAACTTGCAATATTTTTTCTACAAAACCATAGGTGAGGGATGTCATTATTAAATCATCCAGACCTAAATTTTCCGACCTAAATTTTCTCCCTTTACATATTTTCTTTTGCACTAGCCATCGCAAGCCCTCTCTTAGTATCGTTTAGCGTTGCACAGCTCGCGCGGACAAAGTTTCCATATCCGATGGGCGCCGGTTGATTGATTTTTGAGAACTCGCTCAGTGTGTGGCATTAACAAGACTCTTGAGGGCGTTATTTAGAATTCTAAGCGATCGATGCGAGCAGGCTCGTCCTCCCCTTCTCCTTTCATACTTTTCTCCCCACGAAGAGCCCGTTTACAGTCTCAGTTTGTATGCACGAGGTAATTTCTCGTTTGTGGGGAATAACATTACAAGACGAATGAGCGAAATTTGCAAGGCCTTGAATGTACGTGAAAAATACATTGAGTCCTTGAGAAACATTGAAATTCGAAGGGAAAGGAACAAATTGCCTGACAAAAAAAGTTTGAAAGTGAAAGAAATTAAAGAGGATTTATTCTTGAACAAATCTGGCAGAATATTCCTTAAAACTGAGTGGTTAGCGTCACATTTTAATGGTATTTTTTTAGAAAACGGACTCTTGGAACTGTATTCTTGAATGTCTTGGAAAAGTCCGTGAATTTTCAGTCCAAAAAAAGGCCGAGCCGTACGCATCGTTCTCGAATGTGTTCGTCTCGATGAAACTGTTTAAATTACAAGCTAGTTAGCGAGCACGAAGTGCTCCTATATCTGTGCAGATATAGAAGCAAAATTTTGAAATTTAATGGGATGGACTTTAGAGCTACAAAATGGATAACCCGTCAAAAAAATGAAAGTTTTATGCGCACTAATATAGACAGACATGCCTTAAATTATTAAAGAAACATGAAGCACAACTGGAAGTTTGTAACTAGCTCAAAAAGTGAAAGCCTCAGATCTAAACACACGCACAAAACTGTTTTCTTGATCACAGACATATAGACGTAAAACTTACAATTCAAAAACAAAAATTAGAGGAAATCTGGAGATCAAAGACCAAACGTACCGTTAAAAACTAACACCCCGAAAGAACACAAGAAAGAAAAACCAAGGACGAAGATCAGCGTCCATGAACTGAAAATCACAATGGATTGGAGTCCATCCCTTCTAAAGCATGTTTTTCTACAACGAGCTTTAAAACTATTTCTACATACAATATGTATATCTCCATCTCTGCAATCCAAATGAATTTAAACCTCATAGGTGTACTCATAAAAACATGGCTTAAACTTACTGTTCCAACCGTCTCTAGAGATGTTCGATTCACAGCCAAATCCAACTTCACCTACGTCATCAACAAGGCTCTTAACCTAAAAAGAACAATGATGCATTAGCCCTTGATTTAAAAAAAATATATTTCACACCCACTTTATGCTTGAAGAGAAAAAGAAAACAGATGGTTTGTCGTAGTTTTGCTGATGAATAGAAGAGAGTGAATGTACTGAGGTTCTAATTCTCAAGCCAGCAATTGCAACACAACGTTTTTGTGTTGTATTGTATGGTTTAAGCAATTGTGTTATATAACGTTCATTCAACAAATACAGCTTTTTATTCTCCTGTTTAGGATTGCAACTGCTCAGAGAACTTTAAAAGAACTTAAAACTTGGTAATTGGTGACAGCTTTTAAGAAATGTATCTTTTTAATATAAATTTGCGAAAAAATCTTATAAATATTTTTGTCCCTTTTTCAATGTCTTCTAATTAGCTGTGGTAAAAGTTTAAATTTCTTTTAAAAGTTCAACCCCTCTATTTTGGGTGGTTCAATAAAGTGTATATGGTTGTAAAAAGATAATTAGATTGACCTAAAACAAGGTGAATGCTGCTAGATGAAAACTGAATCGATCAAATGTGTACTCACCACTATTTCCCTTTCGCAAACAGAAGAAAAACAATACAAAAGCCTGTACTAGCTCTTTAGATCACAACAAAGATTTTTTCTGCAAAATAACAGAAGAATTATCACGGCCTTGTTCATATATTATATTCCATGCTAACACCAAGATTCTAGACTATAAAATGGATAAAGGGTGAAAGTTTCTAAAGAAACTGTTTTGCTGCGTCGGTGGGGGTAACAAGGTAATTTGGTTATATCAACTAAGTTGAAAATGTAAATTGGCCACCGTAACGTG
>OMLO01005311.1_pt1 | contig 10817 bp, 10 predicted proteins | sample 1674811 | NCBI WGS metagenome assembly OMLO01 (sample SAMN06265003, study PRJEB25207) | coral metagenome | isolation source: Coral host | place: Mexico:La Bocana,Puerto Morelos, Mexico | collected 2008-11-13
ATGTCTCTTTTACTGTAATAGAAAGGACATTTTCGCCAATCAAACTTGTGAAATTTGATATGCGAACCGCTCTGTATAGGTTGTACCACACAATCATCCGGGAACCCACAGCCAAGTGAGTGTAACGTGTGCCGTGTTGCTAAGGACGCCGCAACAGGGAATTGTCTTGCGGAATGCGAGGAACCTAACTACCTAACACCTGACAATTTTTGTGTCGATAAGAGTGGTAGGTGTTTGTTCACAAATCTTTATTTTGCAAAATCTAAACCGAATGGAAACCGCTAGCCCATCTTCCCTAAGAACAATTTCGTTTCCTACAAGAGATCATAACATTTTTCAGTGTTCACAAGAGGCCATTTTCTCAGATATTTCACTGGTCACGTTGATACACACATAATCTCTCACCAGCACTAAAAGAAATGCTCGAATGCTACATAGTGGTCGTACTTCTAGTTCCTATTTGTGATGTGAGTTTTCTATCGATTTTTAAAAGCTACTTAAATTAATCTGCTGTCACCAAATTTTCAGGGAAGATCAAAACTAAATTATTCGAGCTGCTGCTAAAATCTAGATTAATTTCAGTCCACATCAATTCAATTAAAAGGCCTTATCGCTTTGCGCTTTTAATTCCTTCACCGCCTGATCAAGCGGGTGAGAGATTGAACGCAATATCCCAGGGGTAGTGGCATTTGATTGGCCGCACTAAAGGAAGCACCCGCATGCCTATTCATGGTAAGCAAATAGAATGACTGCACACTATTTATTTTCCTTTTTTTAGCTACTTTTGATATACAAGTGGGAAATTCACCGTACGGAATATCAATGCGTCAAATCCCTAAGCTGGCCTCCATCACCATGTGCGTTTGGCTTCGTTTACCCGCTGCAATCGTAATCGATAACAAGAGTTACTTTCCCATGATTAATTATTACGTGAGTGGCAGGCGGTACCAGGAATTTGCTCTAAACTGGTATCCAAACCGAGACCGGACGGAGCCTGGGATGCAAGTAGCTTTTAAAACATGGAAAAGAAACAATAAATACTTACCAAGGTACAGTTTTTGAGATACTGATGTTAATTATAGGGTGATAACATTAAAAAGAGTTTCACACAATAAAAAAAATCTCGCGCGCATTTTCTAATTATTCTGTAAGGCCCAAGTGTTCAAAACGAGGAAACCGCTCTCCACAGTAGATAGGTATTTATCACGCTGGATAGTGATTTATCCGGTGGATAGCGCTATTCGTCCTTTGAAAACCGGGGTTTAACAATAAGTTACGGAACAGAGCTCGCAGGCATGGTATAAAATAGTTATGCAAGGCATTTTCGGGTTATAAAAGCTGATGTCTTTACTCGGAAAATACAAGTGACTTGTGGGACATTCTATGGTGTATAACATGAAAGTGTTGTATAACTAGTATACACAGCGGTTTCCTACTAATGTTACTATGCAATTGTGTACATTGATTAACGAATCTGCTCAAAACTAAGTTTTCTTATAACAGGCTGAATGCCTTGTCGTTTTTATATTCTCTGACCACCTTTATTTTTTTTATCGAATAGGATGTCTTTTGAACAGCTTTTGGACAAGAAATGGCACCATATCTGTGTCACGTGGAATGGTGAAAGCGGTGTAGTCATGCAGTACCTCGATGGAGTCAAAAAACAAGCTGAAACAGGTCTGGTCTGGGAGTATGAGGGCGGAGGAACTCTCAAGATGGGAGACTCCACCTCGTTCCCTTACGATCTTTCTGGCTTTAACCTTTGGGATAAAGCTCTCGCTCCTGAAACCATCAAAGATATGTCTAAGTCATGTCTTAGAGGTATTGGAAACGTCAAGAGCTGGCTGGACTTCAAGGACGCAGCCAGGGCCAAACGAACGTTACAAGTGGTGAGTCCTTCTGTCTGTACCAGCCCTTCCCAGCCCAGTACTGACGAGCCCGCGGAAGAGCCATTATCTAGATACTCGTCCCCGTGGAATAATAGTACCCATCCCGTAGGGCCTGCCGGTATGGATGCAGTTGACGAGCCCGAATATCAGACTCTCCCCAACCCTCCTCCGTGGACGAAAGGTACGAACAGTGGCAAAGAGCTCTTCTAAGTCATGTTCGTGATCAGCAGTTTAATCATTGATTTAACATGCTGCTTAGCTGACTATAAAGATACAAAAAGCTAAGCTCCTCCTACTCGCCAGCTTCTCGACCCCAGGACCACGTACAGTTTGTATGACGTAAAAGGAACGAGAATGAATGTTTGAGGATATGGAGATATGATGGTAAAGAATTTACGAGAAATAAATCAAGTTTATACTCTGCTCAGTAATAGTCCTAATTTTATTGTATCGAGTGCTATAGACCAAACACGATCGATCGATTAATATATGGGTAGCACCAAGGAAAAAGTTGTCTTGGGGTTACTTTTACTTTTCTGCCCGCATCTGTTGAGTAACATGTCAACACTTGTAATTTAGATATTCTTCATTCTTTATGGAGCCACTCTGAACAGGTCAATGGACAGAATAATACCCGAGAAATACGCCGCAAATCAGTAGTTTTCCTGCCTTGCCCATGTGGTTAGGTTAAAGCGCTTTGGGATGTAGTCTAGTAAATAGACGGTAGTACCACGGTGTAGTGAGTGATGGAGTCAGGCAAAGATTGAACTCAACACTAAACAGTTTGACACTTTTATTTGGGACGTTGCTTTTCTCAGCCTAACATTCGTAACATTGATCTCAATTCAGTAGGTACAGATCGTCCATGTTATTCACTGGACTCTGGTGGTTCCTCTTCCGCAACCTCTCGTACCGGGGGGAGACACACCGAGGGAGCATTTACTTTTATAGCGCTTATGGCTTTGGCTTTGTCAGAAAATTCCAGCCAATGCTTTACATTGCCAATTCCCTTTAGACAGGAAGTTGCCAAATCTTTTATTTCCGCTTCAGGTAGAATTGTATCCCACAGATTGAAGCCCGTTATCTGATACCCTTGTGCAACGTATGTTTCACCGATACTCAGAGTGCCCCCGCCGTCCAATTCTTGCGCGACACCGGTCTCCGATTTCCTTCTGATGCCATCAACATACTGCGTGAAAACTCCACTCTCTCCTGAAAATGTGACGCACATGTGGTGCCATTTCTTGTCGTCAAAAAGGTCTGTGGAAATCCTGTGGATGTACAACACAACACATGGTAATCGTAGATCTGATATTAAGCCACCACCCGTTGCCCCCACCCCTTTCCCAAAAAAAGCAGTTAGTGGCAAACTGAATCCCTCCAAAAATTAGTTCTCCCGAATAAAGGTGCGTTCCCATATATAAACCTTGAAGCTTTGAAAGAACAATGTAAATTTCTACCGATTTTGAAAACTCTCTCTCCAGGTCGTTTTATTTACGTCATTTCAATATATCAAAAGTTCTGAGACAATTGGGTTTCATCCGATGACCATAGAACCCTTGTTGCTTTCCCTGAAAAGGATTTTGGTTAAACGACTTCCCCATACCTAAAACGTATTGAAGTGGTACAATGTCTTATATAGGATTACCACTTAAATGGTTGAACAAATCCCGATTGAGGGAGGGTAGGTGGCGAGCAACACTCTTTTAGTAGTCGCTGCTTCCTACCTTTCGAATCCCGCAAAAGCCTCTCCAGTCCAATATTGTTGGTAAATAACCAGTTCCAGTCGATTTGTACCACTCTTCACCCAAAACAGCCGAAGACTCTGTGAACGTGTCCCTCTCACTTCGTAGTTCATCATTCTCCAAGCCAAATCAGTTTTAAAATCCAAGAAGCGAAGCCACGAGCACACAGTTAAGGATGGCAGATGGGGTATTTGACGCACTGAAAGCGCTTCGGAAAGAGCATGTGTCCCTAGCTCCAGATCAAAAGTTCCTTTGAAAATGATATAAACAATTTAACTGTTAGACTAAGGATGGATCCATATCTGATATGTGTGACCCTTGAGGGGACTCCCATTTAAAATGGTTAAAAAGAGGGTTAAAAAGCGATTTTGGAGCCTCTTAGGGCGTTTGGCCTCGAAAGGTCCACAGCGGGAGCTTTTGCGGTTACTTTTAACCGACAAAATGTGACAGGAGAAAATGTTCTATTTAAGAATTGGTATCCCTAAGGGAAGAAAAACAAAATCAAGCCACGCCCCCAAAACAGGATCTTGTTACATCTTAGGGGTACTCCTTCATTTGGGAGCCTCCTGGGATGTATGATAGATCGTAGGTAGAAGTTGCAAGCTAAACTTGTGTAGCAGGTGCGTTCAGATGCCCAAAGGGATATTCCAAGCTTCATCTCGTGCGCTAACAAGTTGAAAAAGCAACCTTTTAACGCTATGGATGGCGTGCGATCTACAAGTGTTGACGTGCGTTTGGTGTTGAAACGATGAAAAAGCGCGTCGACTTGCGAGTTTGACTTGAGAGCGTACTCAAGTCAATGCAGGTCCTCGCGTGCCCGAAAACGTGCGTGTACTGAGTGACAACTCTTATGTACCATGCGCTCTCATGATCACTGCCGTATTCCCATTTGCTCCTCACATGCAATGGTTTAAAGCGGCAAATGTTTTTCACAGTTTGAATTTTCGCGTATTGTCAAAAGAGCGTGCACGCAAGCCCCCAGACACAATTTCTGATAACCTTATCTTCTCTTCAAAAATAACAAAACTATTTACCACTCTTGTCAATGCAAATCTTGTTCGGCGACAAATAGTTGGGCTCCTTACAGTGTGGCAGACATTTTCCTGTAGCAAGGTCCTCGGCAACTCGACACACGTTACATTCTGTGGGCAGTGGGTTCCCAGATGACTTCGTGTTGCATCCTTAGATTAATTAAAGGGAAAAACTCAATGAGTAGTTTTACGTTACAATGGGTCGACCAGTTATCTCAGTTGAGTTCTGTAAAGTTGAACTGACTTGATGACGCGCCTCTTTTAATGGAAGCCTATGGCTTTGGATAATGCATTAAGCAGAATCTTTATCTTATGTTCTAGGACAACAATTGAGGCAAAGACTACTTTTTTAGGGTGGATCGCCTTTACAATAATCTATGATCCTCATTTTCCTGAAGTTACATTTTCATTTTCCCGAAGTTACTAGGTAAGTAAGGAACATGGTGTCACTTCGCGCAAGAAGAAAAAGAACATTGAGTTTCTCATTTAAGTCTATTTTTTATGATTATAAACGGCCGATTATTCGTCTTGAAAGAAAAGAGCAAATTAACTTCTAACCTTAGGCATACAATCGTGCTTTTCTTTACCGTCTCCTTACCATAAAGTGGATCGCAGTCCTCGTGGCAGTTTTGTGTGCACAGCCTCGATTCCAGATCCATATGGGTATCTCCTTTGCACTCAGCCTCGGTTAAGTCACGTGGCACTATGTGGGCGTCTATCACGTCGAGGTCCTTATCTCCGTTCCCGAACGCGTAGAATCGTACGTTCAAACGATCAGTGATGTCTAGCATGTTTAAGTAAATATCACCACTCTCTGTAGTTCCCAGCGTTTTTCCATATTCTATGAGAGTGGTTGATTCTGACTCGGTGACACAGACAAAGTAAGACTGAAGCAGGCTTGGGTCACCCAGACCGCGCGCGTTTTTGTTGGTAGTTGATGTTGCCAGTTGGTTACCCTGTGGAAATCAACAAAGTAAACTTTCAATTGACCCATTTGGCTCATCAGTCTTAGTGTCCAAACTTCTCCGACTTTGATTTCATTCTTTTTTGATATTCTGCTTTAAAGAATTCAATTTTAACCAGTTATATTTTGACAGCTGGCTTGCTAATTGTTTTATGCCATGGATCATGAAAGATGAATAGGACAAAAAGGTCATGACTGTTGCAAAATACCAACAAACTAAAACTTTTGATTAAAAAGAAAAGAATGTAAACAAAGCAAATTTGTTTGCTCTGACTCACAATAAATCATAGTTTCCAGCTGCTAAGGGTCAGTATATTTCCCTTATTGTGACATTTTAACACCTGGTGGGGATGAGGGAGAGGGCATTGCATATATGCCTTATGTATTTTTAGGGCGAATGCATTCAGCTGCTCGACTTCAATGCATTGCAAGACAGCAAGGACTCTTCCTGCGTCAGGATTCAGTAAGTGGGGACGAGAGGATGAACTGTTACCTTATAAATGGCCACTCTCTCAGGAGTTATCTCAGTGTAATACCATGACGATTTATCCTTAGGTAAGGTCGAGAACACCACAAATATCTTTCCCTCGCTAGCTGCAGTGAAATGAAGGCATTTTCCGTTAGAATCCGTCGGATCAAAACGAAGTGCGTTTGACCATTTGACATTGCAAGGAGGACTTGCTACCGCTTCTCGTTTACTTGCTGCTTTGGTGACAGCCTTGGTTTCTATGGCAACCCTGGCCAGAGTACGCCCGGCTAGGAATTCGCGGAGCTTGGGAAAGAACTGTTTGGAAGCTTCAATATCTCCGGGTAACAACTCTAGTCCTCCAGATTTTTCGTTGTACGACAGAACCAAACCAAATATTGACATTTTGCGTTTCCTAGCATCACCGGTGCCTCCATTGTTAAAGGCATTGTACAAGTGGAAGGAACCGTCTTCTTCCCCCGTCAGCCATTTTCCGTTGGTATACTTCACAAGGCGGCTCATGTTTCGGGGAATACTGTAGTCCTCTATACCGGCCAGGCCTCTTTTCATATCAAAGATGACTCGAACCTCTTTCTGACCACTTGTGATTTGCTGCCATGCTGGCGCAAATTTTGTAATGGCCCGTTTCCGTAAGTCTGCTTGAGCCGGAGCTTCAGCAGGTGGCGAAGTGCATGCTGGGAGGTTAAAATCTGAAATGGATGTTGGGCCCTGAAATAGAAAACACACTATCACATCCTTCAAAGAAAGATGTTCTACTCTAAATCAGCCTCCCCTCTTTCGCACCCTGCTCTCTGCACATTGAAAACTCCTTTCAAAAATAGTGCCTCCAAAATGGTTGAACTGGGAAATATTATTTACGGGAAACTTCCCACGCTCTTTATGGCGGAGGTTCAACTCCAGGACCTACCTTAATTCACTTCTCATACAGGTTGAATTAAAGAATGACTACGAAAGCTTAATATATCAGTATACCTCTTCCATATAAACCTCGATAGCTCTTGTTAAACTGATTCTTCTTCTCTTGATGGCCTCTTCTAGTCCCTTGCGACTCTGAAACATGCAGTAGTGCTTCACCATGGTCCCATTGGGTCCAACACTTTCGAAGTAGGTGACGGTATCCCCGTTCGCATTCTTCTCAGTTTTCAAGCTTGCGGCGTGTCCCTCACAGCCCCAGTTGACTTTATCGTCGGGAAACAAATCCCGCATTCGGAAATTTACCAGGTTTGTAATGGGGCTGACTTGGAAGAGAAACGGCTTGGGATACTGGGGAATGGAAACAAGCCACTCCTTAAACTCACTTTTAAATGTGGGTGAGTAGGCATCGGACAAGATGGAAGCTATTTCATGGCTTCCCCCCAAGGCTATAATGGTTGTTGAAGTGGTTTTGGACTGGTTCCTCGAATATTCTCCGCCAGAGGTGCTTGACTTGGCTCCCACACTTGAAAATAATGTCTTGTACTCCATCTCCATTTCTACTGCAAATTCTTTCTTGTTGGCGACATCAGTTGCGTCCATGAACTTTCGAATTTGAAGTTGACCGCCAAACTTGGAAGACTTGATATAATGCGTACCCCACCGCTGAATAAACTCCTCTGCAAGTTTAACAGAAATCATAGTTTCTAACAAACGGAACAGTTTTTCTATCGGATTCAACTGCGATTCTTGAAAGATTCGTAATATAGCTCGAAATGTCTTTAAAATAAAAACCACATGCTAGAATTAGCTTAGCTAACTAATGCTCCTACACTTGTGAGTTTATAAGTCACGCAGGGATCGAACGTTCCCACGTAGCCGCAGCTTATTCAGCTTATTGCAATCATGCAATTTTCAGTTTTGCTCAATGCCCCCCTGCTTCGGATGCAAGTCCGACATTTCGGCAGGTTGGTGTAAAAATAGACTACTAGTCTATGAACTGGCTCTCTGATCGAGGATGGAGCGAAGAGAAGGCGAGAAGAAAGACATATTGTATAAGAGGAGGGAAGCCGCCTGAGCCCGCCCCACTCCCTCCTCGGCCATTTTACTCTCAGCCAGTTCCTTCTCGACCCTTCAGGCCAGGGTCACACCCTTCCAGCCGGAGCCTGTTGACAGACTAGTGGACTCGAGAGAAGCCTTCCTTTTCTTTTCCTTTTTGACGAGTGTGACGCAAAAGAAAGCATAGGTTAAGTGATTAAATTAATGAAGATGAAACGGAATAACCGTTAAAAAGAATCAAGTAGCTCATCTTAGCTCTTTTGAATACTTACGGTATTGAAGTGGTGCTCCAGCGGCGAAGTAAGATGTAGGTAGGCCCATGAATTCCCTCAGAAATGATAAACTTAAGTCTTGAGGTTTGACTTCGTCCAAAAAGACTTCATATCTGAAATTAATTTATTCCTTGGACTTTGAGAGCTACCTAGAGCTTTTTTTAAGATTGTAAAGGAATATTTTGTCTTTTGGACAATATCTATCTTCATTTCTCGTCGTTTAAGCGTGTTAGAAGGAAAACTGTTTTTAAAGGACAAGGAATCGAACCTGGATTATTGTTAAATTCCCCATCAAATCACTACCTCCCCTCTTCTTATCGCTCTCGCTTTACGTTCATTCTCGTCACCAGAGCCTCCCATTTCTTTTAGTCACGCTGTCGGCGAAACGGAGGCCGCAGCACTTGGTACGAAAATGGTTCGCTCAATTAGCGCATGGAAGCCTCGAGTCGAAAAGAACTTGCCATTTCTTCTCCTTCTTTCGATTTTTTTATCACGTAATGTGTCAGGTTGTGTTCCAGAGCTCATTTGTTTATAACTTTAGTTTGTCTGAAATATCCAGCAGTATTAGCTCGAACGAGTCGGAGCCTGTTTTACCTGTTTATATCGACGCTCAACTGAGCCATGTATTGTTGACTTGAACCTGATGACGACTCTCCCCATGCAGCCTTCACGCCTGCGTAGAAGCCGAAGAATGAGCCTGATACCCCGGCCTCCTGTTGCAAGTGGGACTGGAACTCAGAACGACTTTCAAACGTTAGCATGGTGGCTTTAGTGTCATAAATACCGTGCACATTCATTGTATCAGGGACATCATAATCATCGTACCTATCAAATCAAAACATTGACAGTGATTCCGTGAAAACGTGCTCACTTTAAATTTGTCGGGGCTAATGAAAGCCGTTATTTCTTAAATCAGTGTGATCAAGTTCGTCATTGCTAAAATTTGAAACATGGCAGTCAATTATTTTAGTATTCTGGTTCTCAGACACTCGATTTAAACTGGTTAATAAATAATTTATGATTAGAGTCGAGGGACTGAGGATATCATTTGGTTATGTTACTTGAAATATAAATACGTGTAAATGGTGTTAATACTGCTTACGTTGCTTTCCCGGCGCAGCTTCTTTGCACGATGCTCATTTTTCTTGATTCAGGACTGTACTCACCACGCCCATCAAAACCCACACCCATGAATGCCGCGCCGTCAATCATGTTCTGTGGGTAAATAAAAACGATATTAGCTGATCAGGCCGTGTTTCTTTCTCGTTGTGTGTCATCTCTTTATTGCCGTACGAGAGGCACGTTTGCCTCGTGGTTAGTAGTCTGGGTCGAGCGGTCTGGGTTTGAACCCCGGCCAGGGACATTGTGTTGTTTTCTTGGGTAAGACACTGTGCTCTCACGGTACCTCTCTCCATCCAGGCGTACAAATGGGTACCGGTGAATTTAACGCTGGGGAATAAACCTGGGATAGACTGACATCCCATCCAGGGGGGAGTACAATACTGTTAGTCACTTCATGCTACAGAAACCGGAGATTAGCGCCGGCCTGATTGACCAACTGCTTCTTGCCTTACTTAATTGCTGTGGGGATCGATGTAAAAGTTACAAAGTTCCCTTCATTTTTTCGCAGCTTAAGGTATTCGGTCAGCCTACTTACTCACCAAACAGGCGTCAAGAGTCCATTTAGCCACGTAACAAGGATCACCTTCCTTGTACCCAGTCCCATAGCATCCGTTCATCATCACGGTCCCTAAGCCTGCAGGGTAAGTGAAAGCTGCTTGTTCAGCTTCTTTTGGAGAGCCGGCGTCATCGGTTATTTTTGAATCCAGGTGATAACCAGGAGGAACAAACATGTCCTCTGACTGCCAGCCCTTGTCTGGAATAATGTCCAGTTTAATCTGTGAAACAAAAATAAATATCGCGTCACTTTGACTTTGAAATGAAAAGTTAGGGAAACCGATCAAAACCACGGAATTAAAATAGCGATTGACAGCACAAGGCCAGGAGCCTATCAGACAGTACAGTTGTGTGTAATGTTACCTCTTTTTTCAGGAAATTTTCCGCCTTTTCTTGTGCCTCGTCGATAATCTTCAGCTGTTTGTCAACCATTTGTCCCATGACTTCAATTCCTTTTTCCACCACAGCACCTTGTACATCAGCTGCAGCGGCAGCAGCCACGGGTGAATTTAGCCTCACGGGCGCAGCTGTTCGTTTAGTCACTGGTAACATGTTTTTCCGAGCACCTTTTCGCGCCATTTTAGGAATTCTAGCATTTTTGGGTTCTGTGGAAAGTTGATTCACAGCTCTTATTCATTTGCTTAAGCTTATTTTCATAACCAAAGAATTATTGAGTGTATGGTTGTAACATTTTCAGTGGCAAAACAGTTACTGAATATAACTTGTGTTTATCAGATATCTCTTGCGCTTTCTATTTTCTCGCTCGTATGTATTACCCTTT
>OMLO01005312.1_pt1 | contig 10816 bp, 6 predicted proteins | sample 1674811 | NCBI WGS metagenome assembly OMLO01 (sample SAMN06265003, study PRJEB25207) | coral metagenome | isolation source: Coral host | place: Mexico:La Bocana,Puerto Morelos, Mexico | collected 2008-11-13
CATACATGGATTCTATGGCTTGTAAGTGGTGATGGTTTCAATCTCCATTTGAAACATACCTGGATCTTCCAGATATGTAAAAGTTTCTACTTTTGTTTTGGTAGGTTTTTTTTGACACACTTGGAAGATCCAGGTATATCCCACCTCCCACCCTTATCTTTTTTCTCTCAAAAAAGATGGAAATATCATCTTCCAACCATTGATTTTCAGGGGAGTTGTTGAGTTTTGAGGGGAATATTATCTATACATAATCCTCTGTTCATATAAGGGATTCCCAACTCGGATACGCCATTGATAATGCTTTTCTTCACCAATTCATGCAGGCAAAGATTCTGAGCCGTGAGGTTTACCAGAACATATCGTTTACCAAGCATTTCAGTGGACATCTCGCGAATATGTCTCCGTTACCGTTTCTAAGTCGTGGGAAGGTTTTTCTTGTTGTAGGAAGGTTTTTACTTGTCGTAGGAATGTTTTCTATGTCGTGGGAAGAGCACCCTCTCCGTTTCCTTTCCCGAAAAAAAAATCCACTATCTGAAATGCCAGTGTAAGAAAAGGACACTTATTGACCCACTCCCAGTAGGATATGATTGGTTCTCATGACATGACTTTCTACTTGGTGGTTTCAACCCATTTGAAAAATATTAGCCAAATTGGATCATGTCCCCAAAAAGGGGTGAACATAAAAAAATATTTGAAACCACGGATGCAAGAAAACCCCAACCCCCAAGGATGCGATGCAGGCAATCGTGGCATCCGGTGAAGTTCGGGGGATGCCACCAGTTCGGAGAAGTTCGGGATGCCATCATCGACTCAACAGTGCCGACTGGTAAGGGATATGATACGTTAGTTCCCTTAAGGTAACTGGCATCCTTCAAAAAAATGCTACTGGCATCCTGGCTTCAGGAATCACAACTTGAAACCATCTTTCCGGAACATTCTATTTCAACAATGGCTGTTCAACAAAAATGACATGACATTGCATGAAATCATGAAATCAATGATTGGTTCATGACCGGGATCCTTAGTTCATGGCTTATGAACTTAATCCCGAAATAAAACTGGGTAGTTTTTAATCCTTCTGAAAACACAGCGAACAGCCATCGTGTGTCTGGTGCCCTTCCCAATAGATCAGGTTAGACAATTTCCTGCCTAAAAGTTAATTCCTTATTTCCTGACTATTTCAAGTTAATTTTTTTATCTTGTAAATTATCTATTTAGGTAATTCAATGTTTTTTGAAGGTAAATCAAAAGTTAATTTCTAAGGTAATTTAAAAGTTAATTCAAAAGTTACCTTTCAAGTTACCTTTTTTTCATGGCAATTGTTGCTATTGAAAGTCACAATTTTGTGTAACATTCTTTGCTGTGGCAGTAGCATGTGCAACAAATGACTATGTAGGATTTTTTTTATGGGGGCAGGATTACCATTTTTTTTGACTGGCTAGGATTATTTTTTGGGATGTTTCTAGGATTACTTCTGCATTAGGTCTAGGATTACTTCTGCATTCTAGGATTACTTTTGTGAGAGTGTTGCATAGGATTACTTTTGCAAGATCATTTGAATGATTTGCACATGTGTGAAAAGTGGCAATGCTAGTGATCTGGTGTGTGTCTTTCCTTTTACAGTACAAGCTGAGTGTTGAATGCACAGAAATGCCCAAAGCCAAAAAAAGTTGGATAACAATGACAAGGTCACATGCACGACAACAAAGCACTTTGTCACAAGAAATTGTTTTCTGTTTCTCATCAAAATATTTGCATCAGTACGTGGCAAGCAGCCAACCATTTTTCAACAGCACATGGCACCAAGAGTATACACCAACACTTTTAAGCAAATCGCAGCCCAAGTGTTTTTGTGGCATGGCTGGCAGAAACCGTTTGGCCCCTGACCCTTCAGTGAGTGTGGCTGACATTTGTTCAGCCTTGCATTCAGTGACAGAGACTGAAGGCTGCAAGGACATACAGAAGCTGCTCCACTCCAAGACGAAATATACGTGGAAGAGTGCCCCTGATGCAGATTGGCTGGGTGCAAAATCTGTGTCTTGCTTGTTCCAAGCTTTGTTTGCTTTGCATCGCAATGGGGTCATTGCTGGAACCAAATTCAAGAGTGCCTTACTGAAGACACAAAATGAAAAAGGACGCTTAAACTTCAGCAAAGAGCATGACTCTGACTGGTCAGACTCTGTGGACAATGTGGTTCGCATTGGGGCCAGCATGTACAGAGAATTGAAAAAATGCGAAGTGAAGTACAGCAGATGCGTGAAGAAATGCAGCCCAGAAGAAAAAAGAAACATAGACCAAGTCCTGGGAATGTTGACACTGGGTGAAAATAGTGAGACAAGCCAGGAGACAGAGGCCCTTCCAGTACCAAAGGATGAGAAAGCAGTGGAAAACAATCTTTCCTTGGATCTGGCTTTAGTTTCTTCAAGTTCGTCCAGTGCAAGCAGGCCCAAATTGACCATCTTCACCAAGGTGCTACAGAAGAAAGGTAGTGATCCAAGTTCACCTACTGTGTCGACAAAGAAACAAGAACAGGGGCTGGAGCAAAAGAAAAGCAGTGTACCTGCTACAGTTTCTGGCAATGTTGTTGACAAATCTGTAGCATTTGACAAGGATGAGAAAATGGAACTCAAGACTTGGATGGAGACAGCTGTTCTTGACACTGGAAAGACAAAACAGCAGAAGAAAAAAAAGAAGAAGACACAGCCTGCAGCTGGCAGCAAGAAATCCACAAAGAAGAGAGTGACCAGAACAGGTTCATCTTCTGAGGAGATGCCAAAAAAGAAGAAAAGAGTGCAGGCAAACCACAAGAGCAGTTTCAAACACAGGGCGACCAGCACAGCTTACCACAGTGCAATGGGTCGTGCTTTGAGGGATGGCAAAAGCAAAGAGGAAGCAAAAGCTGCTGGCCGAGCAGCTTCTGCACAAGTGTCCAAGGACATCGAAGAGGGAAAGCTGAAGGAAGATTCTTAAATGTTTCTTTTTTGAAGGCTGGGTCACCCAAAAACCTGAGCAGTTCGAATGTGAGGACAAAAAGGTGTGCAACAGGGAATTGTTTGCTGCATAGGATTACTTTTTTTTCTGGTCCAATTAGTGGTACAAATGATTATGCAGGATTTATTTGATTGGGGGCAGGATTACCATTTTTTCAGTGGCTAAGTTTATTTTTTGGGATGTTTCTAGGATTACTTCTGCATTAGGTGTAGGATTACTTCTGCATTAGGCCTAGGAGTACTTCTAGAAAGGTCTAGGATTACTTCTGCAGTAGGTCTAGGATTACTTTTTTGAATGTTGCATAGATTACTGTTGCAAGATCACTTGTCAAAGTTTGTTCTTTTTTCTGTCGTAGTAAGCAAAAGGGGCAGGGCAGCAACAAACATGTGACAAACAAGCAAGAAGCCAGCATAGGACTAGGGCAGCAAGAAACACACAACAAACAAACAGCAAGGTAGAATAACAGGAGCTTTTTTTCTTTCGCTTTTAGTTGCCTGAGCCATGACTGCTAGAACCTTTGCTGGTCGCCTATACCTGAAAAACTTGCCAAAGACTTGGGATGAGCAGGATTTGGAATCGTGGATTGTCAGTTTGCATTTGCCAAAGCCCTCTGGCAGCAAAATGTTCAAAAGACAACACGCGGATTTGGCAAGCGCGTTTGTGCACTGGGCACATGTTACCAAAGGCCAGCTCGACACGTTTGTAGAGCACCTTAGGGAGCACTGGCTAACTTTCAAGAAGGTACATGCTGAGGTGTCGCCAGCAACTGTGGACAGGGTAGAACCTGCAGCAAACCCACCTGCAGACCCACCTGCACCCAATGTTGAAGCTGGTCCAGAAGAAGCACCTTGGAGATCTCAGAGAAAGAGAACCAGAGTGCCAACAGCTACTCGGCTCAAATGGTTCCATACCATCTAGGTAGTTGCAGGGGGGTTGGAAGGTTCCAACCCTTATACCACGGCTTTAGTAGGCAGAGCCATGGCAGACTTTCAATAAGAAAGTGTTCTTGCTGTGAAGTTCCACCAGAGTGCCAAGTTTGCTTGGTTACTTGAATAGGTTTGTTTTTGTCATTTCAATTTTGGTTGCATTCCCACATGTCTGAGGCTGAGCTTCGACTGTCTGAGTTTCTCTGCTGCATGTTGGACTCTAGTAGGTTGAACAAGGGATTACTTTTCCACTGGTGATCTAAGGTCTTTTCCACTGAGTTTGCCACCTGCTACTGAAGTTGTTGTAGGATTACTTTTTGTTTCTGCTTTAGTGTAGTTCTTGTAGGATTACTTTGTCACTGTTTCTAAATTGCTTTAGGATTACTTTTCTCAGTTCCTGCCCAAGTTGTTGTAGGATTACTTTTGTGACATCTAAGGAACACGATCCGCAGAGGGCAGTTGGTGGACCACTGGTGCCTTATGACAGCTGAACAGTCCTTTGGCTCATTTCTTTGTGACCTTCCAATGTTTTTTTCAAGACATGTCCATGCTTCATTGTTCCTTCTCAGGAAGCAAGCCTTCGAGTATGACATGGAGAAGTTCATCACTGAATATTGGCACAAAGACCAGCTCCTGGACTTTCCATTAGCTTTTTTCTTCAAGCTGAGACTTTTTTAGAGACAATTTTGTGAGGTCCATTGCAACTCCATCACTTTGTTCCCAGGTTGCCGACACCTGTTACTCCAAAGACGCCACCAGGCCCTCCACCGGCCAATTTGAAGCCATTTGGCAGCACAACAAAAAGGGCTTGGAGGTTTGAGTGAAACATTTTTTTCTTCCCCACCAAAAAAACATTTCAACAAGCTGTGCCAGCCCCACTGAATCTATTTTATGTTTTCTCAGGCGACAATGTGGACCAGTGCCTGCAAAAGCACCTCCAATGGTATCTCAGCCCTTTGTTTGCATTCATGGTGTTGGATGGCATTTCTGAGAGATTTTTCTTGTGACAGATGTTTGAGGATTTCTCTTGCAAGTGCTACTGCTGCAGGTCTGATACTGCAACTGCATCCAGCAGTGCTCCAGCAGAGCAGTTTGGCAGCAATGAAGTTTCTCTAGGATTACTTTTGTTCTCACACAAAGTAGGATTACTTTTGTCATTGCCTTGAAACAGATCCAGGGAAGTTGGGACAGGTTGTTAGTTTTTTTTCTCTAAGGATTGGATCTGGTCCGCAGGGCTACCCCAACAACAGCTCTGAAGGGTGAAGGTTTCCTGGTGTCATTTGTGGTAGTGTTGTTTTCAAGGATCTTACATGTCATGGTTTGGCCAAGATCTTTCCAAGCATGCTCAGGCTTGAGATGCGCGGGGAGGATCTTCCAGAGCTTCGAAACTTGTGAGAAAAATGCAGTGATCTGGAATGCTGCCATCTTGCACTAGGATTACTTTTGCAGGCCACCTTGCACTAGGATTACTTTTGCAGCCACCTTGCACTAGGATTACTTCTGCAGAGCAGTGTGTTCTAGGATTACTTTTGCAGCCACCTTGCACTAGGATTACTTTTGCAGAGCAGTGTGTTCTAGGATTACTTGTGCAAAATATGTTGTATTAGTCCTTTTCTAGTGGCCCTTTGATGTTGAAACAATGCGCTTCCAAGCATATTTCATATTGGAAATCCCAAGAGCCTTGAAAGTTTGCTTGAAAATTTGTAATCAAAATTTCAAGGGGATTGAAAGTTTGATTGAAAATTTGCAATGAAACTTTCAAGGATGTATTGAAACTTTACCATCAAACTTTCAATCCTTCTTGAAAGTTTACATTGAAACTTTCAACCCATGATTGAAAGTTTCAAACCAAACTTGCAATGTTTTTCTTTTTGTATAAAGAAACAAAAAAGAAAGATGGAAAGTTTGAATGCAAACTTTCAAACTATCACTGAAAGTTTTAGTTGAAACTTGCAAGGTTGTGTTGAAAGTTTTCCTGCAAACTTTCAGGGGGCATTGAAAGTTTGATTGCAAATTTTCAAGCAAACTTTCAACACCATATCCCAAAACATAGCACATGTTGGAAAAAAAAGCAAACTTCAAGCATACCCAAAAAAAATCTATCCAAAATTTTTGCCTTAAAGCATTTTTCCTAACAAACAATTTCACTTTTGTTCATGTCACCTGGCTCCAGAAAGCAAAAGGCAAAAATTCCATACATCATGTGTCAATGTTGGTCCAAGCACATTGTTCAACACACCACAGTACAGAACATACGATCTAGGACTCACATGTTCGGCCCAATGGGCATTTTGCAAGACTTTTTTCTTTTCTTACTCACACCCTAGTAGCAGCAGCACAGTCATGGCACCCAAAAGTAAAAAGAAAGGTGGCACTCCGGCCAAGACAAAGGAAACCAGTGCAGAGGATAAAGCAGAAGAAGACGAGGAAAGGGCAAAAGAGACAGAAGAGGCAGCTCAAAAGACCCCAGAGCCTGAAGAGGAAGCACCCAAAGACAAAGACAAGAAGAAGAAAGCACCAAAAGCCAAAGCCAAGACTTCCCTGAAAAGGCCTGTGGCAGCACCACAGAAGTTGAAGGGGAGCAAAGGAAAGGAGAAGGTGAAGAACAAAGGAAAAGGAGAAGTGAAGGACACAGGCAAGGCTTTAAATTTTTTTGTGAAAAGTTGTAGACTGAGCAAACACATATTGTTGTTCTTTAGACTTTGGAATTTGCAAAAAGCTTTTGTAGGATTACTTTGGTGTTTCCCACAATGTCAGGCAAAGACGATCCAAAGAAAAATGCAAAGCAAAAGAAAGGCACTTTGAAGGACAAGACAGAAGCTTGGAGGAAAAGATTCAGAGAGGATGAGAAAGTACCACAGCAAGAAGAAGGAGAGGAAGAAGAGAAAAAGGAAGATGATCCAGAGCATGAGGAGGCACAGGAAAAGAGGTCATATGGCAAAGCCAGAAAATTTGCCAGGATGCTAGCAAATGGACAAGTTCCAGCTGACATCAAGCAGATGTACAATGATGCAGCAACCCACAGCAAGAGTCCTCGCTTGTTTCGAACAGAATTGATCAACCGAATGTTCAAACAAAATGCCAAAGGAGAATGGATTCTTTGCACAGACGATGCAGAATTTCAGTCTTGGAGGGCCAACCAAGACATGAGGTTCGCTACAGCTGAAAGTGTTGGTGTTCCTTACAGCATTATGCTGTGGCAGGTCTTCCAAGGCCAAGAACAGGCTATGAAAGTTGCAGAACAAAGAGGTGACATATTCGAAGACAAAGGCATGTGGCACCACAAGAAAGTTTCTACAGGTCGAACCAAAACCAGCACAGAGGGCATGCAGCTTTCAGGAGGCAAGACCAAGCTTGATGTGGACCAATTTGCTTCCATGAACCAATGGTTGGGCAGCAGAGGCTGGAGCAAATTTGGTGGCCAAGAACTTGAAGACACACAGAGCACTGCCATGCCACCCAGGACAGGCCAGCTGGCTCTGGAGAATGTGGTTGATGATAGTCGATCCTCAGGCTCACGAATTTCAACAGAAGCTGCACCTACCAAACTTGCTTGGTCAAGGCTGGAAAGTTTGGTTGCTGATGCCAAAGCTGCCAATGAGAGGTTGCAAAGGGATGCTAGCCGCCTAGTCTTGAAAGTGAGAGGGCAAGATGGTGAAACTGTTGGCAAAATCAAGACAGCAGTGGCAATGTTGAATGACAATTTGTCCCAACTTCAAGAATGTCAAATGTGGCAAGAAATTCCTGAGAGCAATGGGAATGAGAAGGGCAAATGTGAAAACTTCTTAGGAAGTTTGGCAGAGAAGACTGAGAAAGCGAATGAGTTGCTGGAACAGCTGAAAGCTGTTTGCAAAGCTAGGGGTCTGTGAAAAGACTGTGTGTAAGACTGCTGCAAAGACAAGGGTGCAAAAAAGGCTCAACTTGCTGATGCACTAGGATTACTTTTTTCAAAAGCCACAAATGGAACCTTCACTTTTAAACAGAAGTTCTTTCTATGTTCCTTTCCAAAACTTGAAGCTCACATAGGATTACTTTTGAGCTGTGGCCTGCATCTAGGATTACTTTTCCTCACATAGGATTACTTGTCAGCTGTGGCTTGAATCTAGGATTACTTTTCCCAGCTGTCCAACTTATTTTCCATGCTACCTTGTTTTGCTCTCAAATTGTTTTTCCAAGAAGCAACTGACACATCAATATTCACAAACTTGTCTACCAAGAAGCAACTGGCAAATTGTTTTTTTGTACCACAGGAACAACCTTTTGCCTTTTCAAGCATACAATGTATTTTTTCTTCTCAATTTAACAATTTTCCCACTTGTTCGATCATGGATGATGACTCTTACAGCAAAAAAAGGAAAGGTGGCTTACAACAACGGTTGTCAGCTGCTAAGAGACAGTCAGTGGAAGACAGTGGTGTGGACAAACCTTCTTTGCTTTCGAACTGGCTTCAGCAGCAGTGGGCATGGGGGAGATTCTCTCCTCAGGAAATACAACACATTGCCATGCTTGCCAAAAGAGATTCTGAAGCTGCTGGGGCAACACATTTGCAAAAACCATTGTGCAGTTTGGCATCTTTAGGAACTGAAGGGATGCATGGAAACAACTGCCACCGGGATCTCCTTCAGGTGATCAAAGATGTCTCTTTCTTGCCACAGCCACTGTCTGTTTTCATGCCTTTCAAAATCACCGCCAAAACAGCCTTACAATCAATTATGCTGCCACATTTAGTGTTTCATCACCTCTGGGTGTCATACAAAGACTATTGGAACACTTGTTTTGTTCCAAATGGCCAGAAAGGTTTGGAAGTTTTTTGGAAGAATTTCCAATTTCATCCAGCAATGCAAGGCCATTGCATACTACACAGGGCAAACTGGAAGAGGACCACAATACCTCTATCCCTGCATGGGGACGCTGTCCCCACAGTGGGTTGTGGGAAAGTTTGGGCAAAATTGATTCAAGCATTCAGCTGGGGAGGATTATTGTCCATTGGGTCGACCAAACAAAGGTCTTTCTTCATTTGGGGAGACACTTCATGGCTTTCAGCAAATTTTTTTCTGCTTAATGTTTTTGTTTTCTTTTCTGCTTTGAAACAACAAACAACAACATGCACCCTTGTTGCCATGTCTTCTTTCCCCCAGGCCTTCGAGCAACTGCTTCAACATGGACAAGACTCAACCCTGGGAGTGTTTTTCCAAGTTTTGAAATGGTCTTTCACAGCTTTGCTTTCAGGTAAATTTCCTCAAAAAGATTGGGAGGGAAACTTGCAACTTGCCTGAAATTAATTTTTTCTGGACACTTTCCTTCAAAAATATTTCTTGCCACACCAACCAAAAATTTGAGGTACCTTAAAGCAATGTTTTTAGGATTACTTTTTTTCACCCAAAGAAGCAAATTGTTTGCCACACCAGCAAAATCTTGGGGTAGGTATCTTCCTGGCACTGCTGACCATGACAGAGCAGGATGTGATTTGGCTGGGGGTTTTGCAGGTGCTTTGGTGTCTGTGCAAGGAGACTTAGAATACTTTGCTTCAGCTTTAAATTTGCCACGGTGGAATGTTCTTGCTGGAGGTTGCCCTGTTTGCAAATGCAAAAGAGATGGGGAATGCTCTTGGATGTTTTTTCAAAACTGGGAACACACTGCTGCTATGGAGTGGAAGCCACATGAGTGGTTGTCCTGGGAAGGAAAAAGCAGCTGTGCTTTATTCCAAATCCCTTCAGTGACAGGGTGCTGTGTTATGCTGGATTGGATGCATTGCAAGTACCTGGGTAGCGACATGTGGTGCTATGGAGCTATTTTTTGGCTGCTTTGCCACACAATGCTTGTTGCAGACCCTTTGGCTAATTTGCTCCAGGTATGGACAGAGATGAAATCATTCTACAAGCAATTGGGGGTCAGGCACAGGTATCATTATTTCAATCGATTATCCATGTTTCAAAGAAAAGCAGGACCACCAAAGCTCAGGGGACGAGCAGCAGAGGTGCAGCATCTGAACAAAGTCATGGTTTGCCTTTGGAAAAAGCATTACAACCCACAACTTGAAGTACACAGACAAGTGATGGCTTGGTGCAAGTTGAATGCAGCAGTAGAAAATATTCTAGATGAAAATAAAAAGGAGGTTGCATTTGAAGCTGCAGTGGCAAAAGAGTTTTTGGATTCTACTTGCAAAATGTGCCACCTACATCACCTGCTCATGGAACATTTTCAACATGAAGAACCTCAGCTCTTCAATTTGACACTGAAGACACACCACCTTCTGCATTTAGCTGGCCATTCCCACCAGATCAATCCTCGATTAACTTGGAACTATTCAGGCGAAGACAATATGGGAATTTTGAAGAAGCTAGGGCAGAGTTGTGTGAAGGGACTCCAACCTGTGGATGTTGTCAATAAGATGATGGTCCACTGGAGATATGGCATGCATTTTCAGATGCTGGATGCTTGAAAAAAGGAAGCTGCTCTTGTTTCTTGAAGCATATAGGGCTACTGCTGCCATCCCTTTGTCATGAGACATGTGAGAAAATTGAAAAGTTTTCCCAAAATAGGAATACTCTAGGATTACTTTTTGCAAGCTGTAGGATTACTTCTTGCAAGCTGTTTGCGCAAATTGCATGCTATTTTAAAAGGATACATAGTCCATTTTGGAAAAGAAGGTAATTTGAAAGGTAGCTGAATTAACTATTTTTTTAACTTGCTATTTAACTATTAGGTTATTTTTTTGCTGAAGTTAAGGAATTACCTTTTAGGCAGGAAATTGTCTAACCTGATCTATTGGGCACTGGAACGCCCATAGTGCGCAGCGCGAAGTCTGCTGCAACGATTTCTGCTTCAGGGGTTGAATGACTAACGCACCCTTGTCGTTTACTTGCACCTGCTACCGGAAATCGTGTATGTTTACCTTG
>OMLO01005315.1_pt1 | contig 10813 bp, 5 predicted proteins | sample 1674811 | NCBI WGS metagenome assembly OMLO01 (sample SAMN06265003, study PRJEB25207) | coral metagenome | isolation source: Coral host | place: Mexico:La Bocana,Puerto Morelos, Mexico | collected 2008-11-13
ATAATATGGTAATGAATGCCGTCCCAAAATCGTATTTAGTTTATAGCATGTTCGTAAGTTCAGAAGGTTCGGACAATATCGCGCTCTGATCCCAGACAAAAAAGCGTGATATTTTCAGTTTCGGTTGCTAACTACTTTAGTAAAACTCGTTTTAAAACTTTAAAAGAAAACATTTTAAAGCTTTAAAAGAAAACATTTTAAAGCTTTAAAAGAAAGCAAGCAAAAAATAGAAAATATATATTTGCAGGCGTTAAAGAAACGCGGACAATCACCAACAAGTACTGAGGCTGAAATTTGCGAAATTTTAATAATAAACCTGAGGCTGAGATTTTGAAAAGAATATAATTTTTTTGTGTTGAAATTTTGAAAATACAACACAATTATATGATTTTAACTAAACCTTATCAAATTCCACCCTCCCCTAAATGGCAGAACTAGCCAAAAAGCAAAAAACAACAGCACTTAAGCCGCATGTTCGATGCTAGTAGCGTTTCTGCAAGAAGTTATGTACATCATATTAGGCTTCTATGCCTGCAGGCAGGCTCCAAATGCTTTAACATCATCCAGACACCAAAAACATTCAAAAGCAGAAATGTCAAACGTTATAATCTAAGAATATTCACAAAAATATTTTCAGCCCAAAATCGGCAGAAAAATAAGAATATTCAGCCTCGGTCGGAAAAACGATATTCTTACTGAAAAAATTAAGAGCATCCGCGGCCAAATAGCAATTCTATGCAAATGATTTGAGCGAATTATTCAATGCAGTATAGCCAGAAAAATCTGACGAAAATACCTTTTCTTATAAGAATAACGAAGGTAATATCCATACAGAAAAACTATAAATCACGGAAAATAAACGAAACTAGTGAAAAAGGGCGATCTGCAAATTTAACGAAAATATTAATAACGAGACCAATACTAAGCTATTAAACTCAGGAGGCAGTGTTGAGATCATTAAATATTTTCAAACGCAAACAAATTTAGTCAGATTCACTGATGTCTTGAGCGGACCAATATTTCGAGCTCGTGAAGTGTTTGACGTCCAAAACGTAAACTTTGCCTTACAGCTGTTTCGCCGATGGTTGGCATTTTCACAACTGTTATACAAATTATCTTTAGTTATTTAAACTTTCCGACACGAAACTGTTTAATGATGAAGTAAACATTCAGAACAGCTGCTGAATAGGCTTCAGCACAGCATTGTTCAAGATACAACTTCTAGATCGCGAGGTTTAACTAATTGCTGAAAACTGGTCAAAATTTTCACTGAACGATCTATTATGTAATTATCCGGCTACCATAGACACATACATTAGTGCATGGAATGTGGTATTTAGAATGGTCAAAACTGTAATTATTAGTCAGCAGAGAAATGATGGGCTTTTTAGCTGATTTGAGATTTGCAAAACTTACTAACGGCTGTGAAACGTGCGGAAAGTTTCACTGATAACTTAGAAATCACTGAAAATTTAATTGATTAACTTAATTTCCATAACCCCCACATAGAACCGCTATTTATTGGGACTTTTAACGAATCCTAAATGCAACGTTAAGCCGAAACAACCTCATTGAAACTACACGAATAAATAAATTTCAGTAATTAGAGGAAAAACCACATCAGCCTTAACTGGTTTTGACGCTGCTCCTCTATATCCTGGTCGAATTAGAATTTGCAAATGTTGGTTTCTGTGGAGGGAGGAAAATCGGAGAACCCGGAGAAAAGCCCTTGGAGCAAGGCGAGAACCAACAACAAACTCGACCCACATATGGAATCGGCATCAAGTCCCGGGCCGCACTGGTGCGTGGGATGCAAGCGCTCTCACCACTGCTCCACAACTATATACCGCAAGAATTGATGTGAGGCAATACAAACCTCCTGTTTGGGCAGTCAGTATCAGCAGGACGATAACTCCCTTCCTGAACATTGATCTTCTTGATGCTTTGAGTCCGGCAAGATATTGTTGATAATTAAATTACTTATTGCATGGCTAGGTGTTTTGACGATTTTGCGAATCATGTGCTTCGAAGAGACCAATCAAAAATCATCTCAGAATTTATTGCACTCACACTGTTAATAATACCCTAAAGCGAGATCACTTTTCAATCAGTGTAATAAGACAATACTTGCGAATGTTAAATATAGGAAACCACAATCCGCTGTGAAACTGAAAATGCTGCCATAGGTATTCTCCTAATGTACGCTCCTACCTTAGGTCTTCTTCGTTCAATTATCCCGCACGAAGAAAGACTTGGCAATTTATCGTAGTCGTATTACTATGGAATCAGGAGAAACTTCACAAGCATGCAAAATGATTCTCTGTGGAAATCCAACAAAGAAAATTCATTGGGGTCAACTTTAATTTTGCTTCACTTAATATATAAATATATTATCAAAAATATTTACACCCTTTCAATGCTGTCTGCCTTACACGATAGCAAGCAATTGTCTGACCTAAAAAAAGCCAGCAAAATTATATTAAGAAAAGTGGAAGAAATCACTTCAAAACTGTTGGTATTCTTTCGTCTGCCGAATTCGAAACAAGGAAAAAAGAGGATAACTGTTGTTTCAAACAACGTTAAATCCACGTAATTCGTAATAAGATACGTTTTAAATTTCTGTGTACTACAATAGTCAGCTTTAGCGCTTCTGTATATTAAAAAAAAGTCGGTTATAAAATGAGTTTTCTTGACATAGGTAAAGTAAACAGACTCTTTTTACTTTATGAACAAAAATTAAAATACAAGTAGTTATGGGTTTTCCGACTAAAGCAAACTATGTCTTTTTTTTCTGAATTCGAATTAGCTGTTTTTGCTTGGTTGTGTTAGTACAAACGTCCCTAACATTGAGAGTTTTTCATAAACATTTGTTTGTGTTGGCAGTGGTTGCGCCCATAAAATGACAAAATTTATGAACAGCTGCAAGCCCTATTCAATAGCAATGTACCAAATAGAAGATGGTGTCCCATGCTATCTGAGGAAAGAGGGAAATGCAACCTTAGAATCCAAACGGAGTGAAAGCTACGCAATTAGACACAGGCTCGATCATCAACGGGTCGGCCAGTGATCAATCAAATCGCTCTCTCGCATTTTTGTTATGTTATCATGAGAATTTTCACAAGCATGCGAAATTTTTCCCCTCAGAAGTAGCGCGACATTTGAATAGAAAAAAATTATCGGGATCGTATTTCGTTTCAGTAAAACGTATCCGAAAGTATTAAAATTATTTGCTCCCATCCATCAATATAATGACGGCTGCTGATAGTTCAGCCCAAAAAATATCTGAGCTAAACTAAACCGGGATTTTTCCTCTGCCGACGTGTGAGAGTTTGAATATAGAGGATCATTTGCACATCTAGATTTAACACTGTAAACTATGGACCCTATCTCTGGGGAAAAGTAGACAAAGACCTTCGCAACAAAACAAGCCTTCGTGAATTTAAAAAAGTAGTTCGGGCCATGAACGTAACAGATGTGTTGGACGGAAGATGCAGCTGCTATGCTTGCTCAACATAATAATAATACAACCAACTTAAGTAATCTTGAACTTATTTTTTAACTAATTAGACCTATAAAACATATTTTTAATCATTAACTACCTATATATTTTATATAATATTAGTATTTTATATTTTATATTTGTATTTATGTTAGTGTTCCCAATTAGTTATCTTTAGCTAAATACTCCGACACTCAAATAAAGTTCATGTATATATAGTTTAAGTTCCAACGGCGGAAGGGCTTTTTGGCAAGTTAACGGTAAAAGCGTCCAAACCGGGTTGTCGCTTAAGGCAGCCGTACTTTCCGTAGCAGACTTCTTTTGGAAATAAAAAACCTAAATAGATCCAAAACTTGTACATATCAGTGATATTATAATTCTCTTATATCCTCCAGTCCCTGCGTTGAAGCGTAGTGGCAACTTCAATTATGTAGGTAGGTTAGGTGGGAGGGTGAATGGCTGAGTGGGTGGGTTATGTAGGTGGGTGGGTGGGTGGGTGGGTGAGTGACTGGTTGAGTGGGTGGTTGGGTGGTTGGAAGGGTGGGTGAGTGAGTGTTTGGCTTTGTGGTTGTTTGGGTGGGTGGGTGGGTGGGTGGGTGAGTGAGTAGTTGGGTTGGTGGTTAGCCCCGTGGGTGGGGTAGGTAGGAAGGTGAAAAGGGAGCAGGAAAGTTGTTTTCCTCAAACTTTGTAGGGCGGGGGGGGGGGGGATTGCTAGCCTTAGCTGATTTTCATGCGGGTCCTCTATCCTGGTCGAATTTGAATTTAGAGATGATAGTTCTTGTGCAGGGAGGAAAACCGCAGTACTCGGAGAAAAACCCAAGGAGCAAGGTAAGAACCAACAAAAAACTCAACCCACATATGGAACCGGGTGCGGGAATTGGACCAGGGTGGGATGGGAGCGCTAGAGGTATATTCCAAGTAATATGATGAACTAAGATATACCATGTGTTTATTGGTATATTGTAATTAATATGATGTAAGCTATACCACATGTTCGGATCGTTAGTGTCATCAACAGGAAAAGCACTCCATTTGACAACATTGTTCCCTTGTTCGGCTTTTTCTCGATGCCTCGAGCTCTGTAAAATATCACAAATAATTATATCAATTACCCAGAGTCTGTCATTTAAGAATCTTTATACAGAGGGTTCCTTTTTACTCCTGGACCCGGCCCTCATTAGCTTTTAGCACACACTCACCTGCAATTAATAAAATAAGGATTTTTTTGGTCTACCGGCCGTGACCAACGAGGACAGGGAAGGTTTGCCTAGTAATTTCACTAACTAAAGTTTTCTCTCAGAGGTAGGTTCAACAAACATGATGAACCTTTTCTATGTGCAAAGTTTCAATGTCTCAGGCTGCTTAAGAACCTTTCTTGAAATATGTGACGGCCAGGCTGAGCTCCTCTCTCGAATGACAAAAAGATAGACTATTTCAAGCATATCATTCGACTTTTGTTCATAGTAAGAAATTAAATGTGGGCGGCGTACAATTTATTTCACTGCTAACAAGGAGAACGGCTAGCAAATTGTTAAAAAAAAATTTAAATTTGATGTTTACTTGCCGAGGATCAGTTCTTCTATGCGAATTGAAAACCTTTTTACCCGAACACAAAAAAGAAACGTCTTCGCCTATTTTATTTCCGATGTAAACTTGGACATAATGTTCAAATAACATCAAGGTTGTGAGAAGCTAAACTGCCCTAAGCAGTAGCTAGATAACAAAATTCACTTGCTTTTATATCAAGACCATTACTAGTCGTTTAAAATGTTCTAAAACCAAAACTGTTTCACTTCGCAAGAACAGGAATGCAAGTTTTTTTCCAGGCATCGATTATGTACCTGCCGTGCTTCACGTTTCCACGAGAAAACCGCAGAAAAAAAGACTATTAGAGCGCGAAATGCGAGAAAATCATACTGAATACAGACAAGAACCACCGAAAATGTGACATTACCTTGATAAATTTTGTCCCCACGTGAAGTGTAGTGTCTGCAAGAGACTGATGGGTTGTGGGATCAAATAATAGCGGTGTAATAGTTTTTGCCGAAAAGAGAGTGTGTTATGTTGGACACCTGACACTCAAACTATTTAGTGTTGACTCAGTTGTGGAGACAACCAATGGTGTCTCAAGGTCTATATTGGTTGAGGTTTATTTCTTTGAACTCTTTCATCAAAATGAACTTCCGACACAGGATTTGAATCACATAACATGTTTTCGAACGCAAAAAAATCAAGCCAGATTCCCTCACACCAGCTAATGAACTGATCAATATCTTAAGCCGACATGTTTAAAAATTTGCTTTCAAACAGCTGCGCTAATAGCTTCGACCGTTCATGTTTTCACAACTGTTGTCCAAGTTATCTTGTGAAATTATATCTATATCGGATAGCAATAGCCAAGACAAAGAGAAGTTTTGGAAAATGTTCGAAAACGTTCGTGTGACCTTGTGAAATATTTTTCAACGCTCGAAGATAAATTTCGTACCTCCGCGCGGCCATGTAGTATCCTCTATATACTCCTGGGAGAAAATGCTTACTGGATGAACTAAGTTTCCATCATAGGGTTAAAACAATAGGCTTTGGCGTGGCTCATTGTTATCTGAAAATAGTTCCATTAAATTGAAAAAGTAGTATTATTTTTGTTGTAGAATTGGACCCAGCAGGCAAGTATTTTGAGGCCGCGCTCCCTGACGCCCGATTGGATTCACGTGATGTAGCGGCTTGGAGCAACCACTAGGACATCTTGACTTCTATCCTAACGGAGGGGAGGACCAGAAAAGGTGTGGCCTGTTCGATGGTGGGTAGGAACACTACAGCGGACTTCAAATTAAATGCGTTTTCTTTTCAGCACTTGTTCTCCATTTTATTTTTGACTTATATTTTTGAACAATATTAATAACCAATGATCTTTATTGCTCCGAAAAAACTTTTCATGGAGGATATTTAGTGCATTGAAAGTTAATTAGTAAGGTAGAAAGAAAGTAATTATTATAAGGTTTTCAAGTTAGCCCCTATTAGTTAGTTAGTTATTTAAAGTTATTTTTATATAAAAAGGAGAGTACAAGGAAAGAAAACCAGACCAAGAAAATAGTTCTTGTTAGTGTTGTAATAAATGGTAGCATTATTATTCAAATTTCTTAAAGTTTTGTTCTGGCAGTAAATAATGTTTTACTTCCTTGATAAAGGAAAATGTACTGAGGTCTTTCAGGTAATGCGGGATATCACGCCAGAGATTTATCGCTCAGTAGGTTAACATTTGTTTCTTAATGTCGGTACAAGGACGTGGTCGACAAGGGATTCCATCCTTTGAAGTAATATAAATTCTAAAATTGTGTTTGAATCCTTAGGTGGGGTAATACACAACGATTCCTACGATCACCAATGCGCGCATTTTCTTGTGGCAACATAGAGTACTTTGAGCGAGGCTGGTGTCAATAAAACTCGATGGAATTGAAAGAACGTTCTTCTAACAAATTTAAAATGAAATAAAGAGAGAGTAGTGTATAAAAAATGAAGTACCGTAAATCTTCGAATTAGCGTCCTGGGCGCTTATTTCAAATTCAGGAGAAGATGGGGAGGCTTATTCGAGGAGGGCGCTTAATCGAGGAGGGTGCGGGGCGCTTATTTAATTTCTCCCAAATCGTGGCCTGACATGATCATTTTTTGTATACATCATCTGCGCGTAAACAACAACAAAAGTTGATCCTGAAGTTAAAAACGCGGTATCGTTAGTACTTAACGTGTTCAACGTGTTCACTTAACGTGTTCTCAAACTGGAACCATACCCAAATCTAACTACACGACGAAAACCATACATCCTTTGTTGGCTCAGTAATCGTCCACAAAATGGGCGAAGGTGAGGGGGCGCTTATTTCAAATTTTGGCCGATGAAAGGGGCGCTTACTCGAGGGGGGGGGCGCTAATTCGATGATTTACGGTATTCGCCTTCTTTACGAAGCAGGAAATGAAACTATAGTTCGTTTTGGTCCGTTCCTACCTACAAAGTATCTTTTCAGGCTTCCTAGTTTAGTTGTGTATCTCTATCATTGATATTCATTTGTGCGACAACCATAAATATCCTTAAAAGGTAAAGGAAACCTGTGCATTAGAATGATAATTTGCAGTTAAATTATTGTAAAAAGATTTTTGACAAGGCACAATTCAATTCAGTTGTTTCATCATAGCGGGCCTCGCCAGAGTGAGAAGGCAATTAATGATAGAACGTAATTTTCGAAGTGTTGCCAAATTGAATGCAAAATCACTGATGAAATCTTTCGCGAGACTAATTATTTGACAAACACTCTTATGCTGGGAGAAATGGACGAAGCGTTAATTCTGAACTTACCATGTGAAAAAGAAACTATTGAAAATGCTATGATGGTGATAACTGCCTTGCAATGCACTCCCAGAGGCATCACAAACTTCATGTTTTTTTTAACCGATGAGGTCGTATCCTCTTTTCTGTAGCTATGAAATTATTCTGGGAAAAGAGGGAAGGTCATGAAAATGTGCATGCTCCTAGCTAAATAGTCAATGGATAAAGAAACTTCTAGTCTAGCTTAATGCGTAGAAAAGAAGCTAACAAAACTGCTATAGTGGCTATCGCTCTCTTTTGACGCAATGCACGACGAGTAATTTCGCTAATTCGCGTGCCTGATTGTGCCTGAAGGTATTGTATCGTCTGACTCTACAATAAAAATATACACTGGGAGGGCGGGTCTTGTCTTTTTAATGGAACACGCAAAGACTTTTAAGGGATTTCCTGCTGTATAACGAGTTTTAAAGGGTGCTATTCAAAACATGGTTAAAACGGATCACGCAAACTAAAGTTCTATTTGACCGGGAGACTGGAAAGAATTAACGTTGGGCTTCTGTAGACAGTTGGTTGAGATGTATATAATATTGTAAAAACCCAAAACTTGTAATTATATCACATGAGAGTAAATTGAGTGTTACAAGGGGAATGAAGCATGTTTGTTTCATCTGGTCCATGTCGAACGGCCAAGTCAGGCTTTTCACCTACTCCATGGCCAAGAAATAGATCTGTTACTGAATAATTTCACCTTTGACATACTCATATTAAAGTTGTTAAAGATATTTTTGAGACATCCAGTAAATGTAGGCCTGCGTTATACTCCAAAGCTAGAAAAAATATTTACCGGCTTTCTCTTAAAACAAGTCGCGTAATGCAACTTATAATAAAATGACACGTTTTGTTGTTGCTGGCACATCAGCCATTAGTGAAATCGCTACAGGCTTTAGTCGTTTGAAGGCCAGACAATTATAGGCCTTAACATGCATTTTACGGTAGCCAATAGTAAAGTAAAGTAAACCTTTGTTTTCTCAGGGTAACTCTGTGAGCTCTATAAATAATACTGCTATCAATAGAGGCCCTGCCAAGTATTGAGAAAAAAATACAAACTTTACAATATGCTTAAAAATGAGATGAGAACTAGTTTAAAATATAAAAACTACCAACTACTGATTATATATAACAACGCTTGCGTAGAGGTCAGCAACAAAACAACTGACAAGAGAGAAATACTTTTGTTGGCTTACCCGGATCTTAATTTTTCGTATTATATTAAAGAGATTGCATTGCAATCAGTTAAGGGATGGAAATTTTCAGATTGTTTTTGTAACGTGGTTAAGCATTGCATAGAATCAATATAAACGAGTATTGTTCTCGTGTTTTGTGAAATGATTTTCAGTTAAGGAGAAAAGCCAATATTCCAGAAAACTTCTTTTTCGGTTTCACAGCCACACGAAACCTAATTTTAATCCTTAGAGTTAAAAAAAAAAAGATGGCGTGGATGTGTATTATTCGAAGATTTTTCTGCTTTGATTTGCAAATGGGAACGTATTTTGTAGCTGTGTTTTCCATGGTAAGTTAAGACCTTTTTTTTCAATTCGAAGAACTTAAAAACTAATTTAAGAACACTTAAAGAACGTCTTAGCTTATTACAGTTTTGCGAATCGATATGATCTTCCGGTCTCTGAAAGCTCATGGACCAAAGATCCCGTCTTCGCCGATAATATATCACGAACTCGTCATAGAATAAGACCAACAGTCGATCCTGTTTTTGTACCTTCAATCAGAGTTCCTGTTTCACGACAATCTTGTTTGCACATGACAGATTATTAATTGCAATACACTTTTTGATGCTTAACTGTATAACTCTGAATTGTGCGGTTTGTATTCGACTATAAAGAGACAGACTTATTATTAATGATTCTGCTCATAAAGTGTATCTCTAAATACGTTTTGTCTCCCAACCTTGATTACTGTCATTACGTGGATAAAGTAAGTTACTATAATACTCTAATGAGTGACTCAAATCCAACAAAAATCGTTCTCACCAGCGTTGATGACGTCATAAGAACGAACGGAGTAGAGAGAGAGCGGTTTTTCAATTGAGAGTCGAAAGTAATCAGACAATTACTTTGGTTTTAGTCTTGGTTTTACAACGGTTTGAGATTGGCTGAGTAGTCTAATTGGTGAGTAATTGGTTTGGTTTTGGCTTTGAGATATTTAATTGAAAAACACTCTACAACGTTATACGAATAAGCCAATTTTACATTACCTAGTCGTGTAATGAGGCGAATTGGATAACGCACTAACTTGTCTCTTAGGCTCTAGCTGCATTTTGACATTTGCTCAAGCCATCAAAGTCGTTCAACACGAACTGGAAACAGCTCACGCTGAAGATGTTTCTCTGGTGCGAAGTAATCTGACAGAAGGTAAGGGTTGTAGAAGCTATGGAGGATAGAGCTCTTGTTTGATGGAGACGGGGCTAGTCTCATTTAGGGGCGTACATTGCCAATCTTGGTATAATTTCAGCGTTTAGGGCAAAACGCCACTCTTTCTCCAATGTCAAGGCACACTTAACTCTCACAATTCCCCTCTCCGCCCAGGTATGCCAATGGGTACCAGAGAATTTAGGGCTGGGGCTAACCCTGCGATGGACTAGCATCCCATCCAGGGGGGAGTAGAAGTATTCCTAGTAACTTCATGCTACAGAAACCGAGATAAGCTCTGGTCTGACGGGCACTTGGCTCTTATGCAGACTTAACCTTACCGAGGTACCTTTTTGAGTTGCCCCTGTGAAATCGTCAGTTAGAATTTCTTCATAGCTAAAATCAACTGATTGGATGATTATGTCGTTAGCGTCTTTAAGGGGCAGATAAAGCTTGGGTTATGCCCAGATTCGTGTACTTTAGGGGTTTAATTTATATGTTAGACGAAAAAAAAATGTTTTCTTTCAGAAACCATTAAAGTTTCATATGCCGGCATAGGATTCTTTGCTGCAGATA
>OMLO01005316.1_pt1 | contig 10813 bp, 3 predicted proteins | sample 1674811 | NCBI WGS metagenome assembly OMLO01 (sample SAMN06265003, study PRJEB25207) | coral metagenome | isolation source: Coral host | place: Mexico:La Bocana,Puerto Morelos, Mexico | collected 2008-11-13
TATGTATTGAATTATTTAAAAATATATAACAAATTCCCTTTGTACTATAACACCCTCGCATTCTTGTTAATTAACGTGCAGTAGTAGATTCTACACACTACCCTTTCTCTAAAGTTTAGGTACTCGCTGTTAGAACGCGTTTTTTGCACTTGTTGCGGAACAGTTTTCCACTATACAACCAGCTTAAAGGAGCAACGAGGGAAACATTTGCACGCCAGTAAAAGAGAAAGCAATAAGCTGTGACAAGTTTGTTTCTGATTGGTCAAGATCAGATTCTTTCCCGAGAATGATGAAACGGCACATAAGGGGTTCAAACCGAATGATTCTATCCAAATGGTTGCTTGTCAAGGCCCAGTTAATATTGCCGTCATAAAATACTGTATGTAGAAGGGGAGAGTGGTACATATGAAACTTCATGTGATCAAAAGCTTCAATGAACTAGGAACATTTATTTCTTTTTGCAGGGGGAAAGAGGGACGAACAATTTATTCTTCCGCTGAATTCTTCAATTAGCGTCACTCTTGATAAAAAGGAGGTAATAGATTTCTTTACTCAACGTCAAATTCAAGCTCAAGGTGGGAAACTAGGGGATTGGGTTTCAAAATCTGCGATTCCCAATAGTCAATTAAGCTTTTTGATCTAATTAATTAACTGATAAAGTAGAACGTCCGGTATCGGATCAGTTTAATAAAATATGAATAAGTTAAGAAAATCTCACTCTGATTAACGAAGTAAAAAAAAGGACTTTTAAGGGCTCACAAGTTAGATAGTACATTAAGTTACATGCAGTCACAAGGTATCAGAGAACATCACAAGGTATCATGAACAAAGATCGCGATCTATCACAAATGTATCATAAATATTCGCAAGGTATCCAAAGGTGTCACAGCGTGTCCATAGCAGATCATACCGATTTGGTTTGCTTGAACGGAGGTTCATATTTTGAATTCAGTTGGACCGTTAAATTGCTACACTGATCTTGGGAGGGGAGTGGACTCTAAATGTGCACATTGTATTATTGATCTGATTATGATCAAGTGAGCAAATTTTGTGCTTCAGGTTAGCTGCCTCGAAATAGGCCTATACGCAGGATTACGTCACACCCGTAAAATTTATCACCAAGCCTCGTTTACGAGGATTTTCTCAAACCTCTAGCACTTTTGTGTTTTTTTCATGAGGAATATCTTTTCATCTTTGATGCTTTGGGAATCTGTCCATGATTAAATTTGTAATTTACATTTTGAAAGCGAGGCTAGACCCGATGCATAATTGGCTGCCAATTAAAAATTCTTTTGTATTCATTTAAATTAGCCCAACTAGCCTCGTTTGTGAATAAAACTTCTTTTGAATTATCAACTCAAAAACTAGGTTAGTTGGGCTAATTTTAATACTTACAAAAGAATTTTTAATTGGCAGCCATTTATGCATAGGGTCTATAAGAGCTATTGTTTATAATATCTTTTAAGAATGACATATGTATGTTTTTTTACATATTTTCATGATAAACAACAGGGCAACACTACATAACAGCAATAGATAAGGGAGGCTAAAAAACTTCTCTGTCCTTTATATTTTAAGTTGCATTGTGCTAAACTAGAATAGTCTACAGTATATAATAGCCATCTTGTCAGAGTCCCAAACGTACACTAGTCAAAGTTATCATTGCTCCAAAATATTTTGGCAGGACTGGTCACACAATCTACAAGATAGTTATATCACACCAGTCTTGTTTAATCTACACTGACTACTTGTCAGATATAGCATAGACTACAAAGTGGCCCTTCTTGTGTTTAGATCTATGTATACCCCTTTTACCAAAATATGTTTGTGATCTAGTGCAAGTGATCAAATGATAGAATATTGCTATTAATATCTTGAGGTGAAACAAAAAAGTATTTAGGAGTTCTGGCTTTTGTGGTAGTAGCACTGATGATATGGAACGGACTGCCATTATTATTTATGTGAGTGATAGCCGAGAATTTATCGTGAACAATGCCGAACAGCGAGCCATCAACGTTTTTCGAATTTAGTGCGAATCAAAATTTTCTTCTTCTTTTATTTACTTCCCATTAGGAGGAGCATCGCGTATGGTGTTAGGCAATAACGACCCACTTACCCCCAATTGAGTTGCTGTGTATTTAATATACTAAATAGCTTTTTTTCTATCAAGTTCGCTTCTTTAATATGATTTTTCTTGAAGTCTTTTTAGTATTTTAACATGTTAAGCATTTATTTAAAGACAATATAAAAACAAACGATGACTTTTCCTCTAGCTTCACTCCATTGCAACTGTCGCAGCCAGTAGGGCGGATTCGAGAGACCAGCGGAAATCAGGCTTTGACAGCTTAAAATAGTGGGGTTTCTTGGACACCCTGAATTAGACCAGAATCCTTGATTTATACCCCTAAACTAGAAGGCGAATATCCCCACCTTTTGATAAGGGAGTTTCCCTCTTGGGTGTTTACCGCGGGGCATATGATGTGCATGCTATTTGAGACAAGTAAACCATGCGCGTTTTCGCGAGTTCGCTGTGGCTCTCGTGACAGTAGAGAAAAAATTCGTGTCAAATACCTGGGTTAGACACGTGACCTACTAGTCTCCGCAACTGCGCGGGTGAAGATAAGCAATACTCTCGATTACTACGCACGGGGACAGGGACTTAAGGTCATTCCCCAGTATTGCAATGCGCACAATTTCACACGTAATTAGCGCGCGTGCAGTAGTCCTCTTTTTCCGCTCGGACCGGAACGGCAGAAATTTCCTTACCATTTGCTAATCTTGTTTGGTTGGTTTGCTGATTTTGAAAAAATCCTTTTTATTATTCAAAGTCATCCCAACCGATTTCTTCTGACAAATGGTAAGCACCCGTGTCTCTTGTTAACCTTTGCTTAATCCTCTTTGCCCCTTGTGAGGCATAGGGCCTCCACCATAGCCTTCCACCGGACTCTGTTTATCGCGATCTTCTCGGCCTCACCCCATGTCTTACCAATGCTCTCCAGCTCTTTGATTACTGTTCGCCGCCAGGACTGCTTTGGTCTTCCTTGCTTCCTTTACCCTTGAGGTCCTTGAGAATTCCATTTCATGGCTATTCTAGTGATGTTCTCCTTCTCTTTCCTCAAGGTATGGCCGATCCATTTCCACTTTCTTCGTTTTATCGTGATTGCCACATCTTCCTGTCCAGTTCTTACCCACAGGTCTTCGTTTTTGATGACATTTGGCCAGAAGATACCAAGTATCTGGCGAAGTCTCTTGTTGACAAACGTCTGCACTTTAGAAAGCAGAGTTTTAGTTAGTCGCCAGGTTTCGGATCCGTAAAGGAGTACTGATTTAACGCTAGAGTTGAATATCCTAATCGTCGTCTTGAGGGAGAGAGATGTTGCCTTCCAGACTGCTCTGAGCCATGCAAAAGCTTGTTGAGCTTTCCTGATACATACAATAATATGTTCTTTCGTTCCCCCCTGTCACACTAACCATGCTTCCTAGGTAAGTGAAGTTGTCTACCCGTTGGATATCACATTTCCAATGTGGAGAGGGTTGCCATCTCTAACCTGGATTCTCATTTCTCGGGTCTTCCTAGTGTTTATCTTAAGGCCTACTCTTGCAGATGCGCTCCGGCGTGCTGCCATCTTCTCCTGCATGTATTGGAGCTTATGACTTAGGAGACACAGCCGGATCGTCGGCGAAGTCTAGGTCTTCTAACTTACGGATAAACTTCCACTGTATACCAGTCCTTCCTGTTCCGTAAGCTCGTCTGGTAACCCAATCTAGCACTACTAAGAAAAGTATAGGCGAAAGCAGGCATCCTTGCCTCACCCCAGTTCTTACTTGAAACGGTTCCGTCAGGGATCCATCATGGATCACCTGACACTCGAAGCCGCTGTATAAGCATTGGATAATATTAATGATCTTCCCTGGTACTCCGTAATGCTGTAGGATTTGCCACATTACCTCCCGGTCCACCGAGTCAAAGGCCTTTTCAAAATCGATAAAGGCCAAGAAGAGTCCGCTGTTCCATTCCAATGACTGTTCAATAATAATTCTAAGAGTGGCTATTTGATCTGTACAGGAACGCTCACGGCGAAAACCAGCTTGCTCGTCCCTCAACAGTGGATCTAGTGTAGACTTTACTTGTTGACCTCTGAGTCGCATAAAAGATTTGAAGTGATTGATAGTGAAAGTGGATTCCAGAAAAATAATTAATTTGGAATGGCGACATTCTGCCTGAGGCTGAGAGGTCCTGACAGTCATAGAAATAACAGAAACTGCTGCAAAATCGATGCGACAACTTCAAGGTTTTAAAATAAAACATATTAAAACTACAGTCCTTTTGCGTTAGTCCATAGTCCCGTGGGGGGGGGGACTTCCAGAAAAATTGGATAGGGGTGTGCGGCCCGCTTTCCAAAACCCTTACCCTATTTATGACCAAAATCTGCGATTTTTCCCCTTAGTACACAGTTGCCGTAAACATAAATTTGTGAAGGGCTTTTGTTGCTGGCTTTATCTAGCCTGCGTAGCAGGCGTTAAACGGCGTAGACGAAGGCAAAGCGTGGATGGGAGAAGGAGGGCGTGATGAAGAAGTAGCTTCTTCTAAAAAAAACCGAATTGAAGACTCGGAGTGCAAAAATGGATACCCTATTTATGACCAAAATGGCGGCAAAATGCTAAAATTGATACCCAATTTATGACCAAAACGGCTGAAAAACCATACCCTTTGGGGCCGCACATACCTATATGGCCCATATAAGGGAGTAACCCCCTCCCCGGGATGTAGAAGAACGCTTCTGTTGCTTCAATCAGTCATAGTTCGTTAGTGACCGGTTCCTGCATTTATCCAGTATCCTTAAGTCACTTGCATCAGAAACTACACCTACTATGAATTTGAATATGGAACTGTGAAGGGTAAAAATGTTTCTTAGAACTCCCCAATTACCTAATCTGCCTACAGATTAAGTTTTTTTGTTCAATTTACAGTAAGAGACAAATTAAAAATAACCCTACTCGTATAAGTTTCCTAGCAGAGCGTCAACTGACATTACATATGATATTTCACGCATTAGGTTTTCCAGCCTTGAATACATTTTGCACAGCTCTCCTGTTGAGGATTCTGTCTCATTCCTTACTATTATAGCTCTTCAGCAAACTATTGTTGACAGTTAAACATTATTAATCGGTTAATTATTTCTCAAGGATTGATTACATTCAATAAACCCGCAAATTTAACGCATAGGATTGGGAAGGAGGGTTCAGAGCAGTATTACCAAAATCAAACGACCAATGGCTTGCTCGTATGCTGAACCCGTGATCAACTTGAGAGCAGTTATTTCCTCCTCCACCAATCATTATTATTGAGAAATAATCCGCTTGCCAGTTTTTGCACTCAGCCTGCTGAAACCCTTCTATGGACTTATACTGACCGCCATATTCCACCGTGCAATTTCCCAGACACTTATCTCGGGCATAACGGTAGCCAAAACTTTCGACTTTCGATCGGGATGTTTGTCCGCCCAAACAGTCACATGTGGTCTGTAACAAAGCAGTATGGCTGGAGTCATTGCTGAGCGTGACTTTTAACTCACTCCCGCTGACCAACCAAAAGGCGGGCGAGATCATGTCAGCGTTTATAGCCGGAAAAGTTGTTCCCATGGCAGCCTCCGTAGTCCGCCAGAAGCTAGAACGTCTCCAATTCTTGCTATCAGTGTTTGAAAACCGAGCGATTAGAGTCCAGCTTTTACCCTCATTTGGCATGTGGCAGTATACCTGGTGAGGGAAAAATGACTTGAGTTCAATCAAACGCCCCTCTAGTATGCGGAGTGGTGAAAAAGAGAAGCACATTGGAGGATCTTTGTTTAAAATACTTGGCCCGTAAGTATTAGCTTTACAAAGAATGTAGGAGCTTAGTGCTTTTCTTACTCAGAAATCTTGAGGTTTTTAAAAGACAACATCTCGTTACGTATAACACTGAAAGATCGGTGCGTTTGATAATAAAGAGAAATTTGACTAGCAACGAGAGGTCAACAAAGTTATCGCCTGTGACAAAGTTAATAACCATGAATCTAACATTTTATTACATGTTTCAAGTGGCATGACTTGAGGCAACGACTTTCAGAAACTTAAATATCGTAATAGTGACATATTTAAATTGAAGAGCAGCCAAACGTTCAAGATTCCTTTAAAACGAACCAAGATAAAATAGATCATTTTCACGTGACGTCATATCATTGCCGGTCGTAATATTTGTGTAGCTTTCGACAGCGTAGTATATGCCACAACTGTGATTTCCATTAGGAAAATGGATTCAAAAGAAAGGGAAAGAAGCTGATAGAACAATAAAACAATTTCGATGTATTAAAATTCAGTCTAACACAACAGACCTCAGCACGAGGCTCTGGGGAATAAACCCCACAAACTCTGTAGTTATTTCCCAGAGCCCCGTACTGTTTTAGGCTGAATTTTAATATATCGAAATAGGTAAATTGTAGTGTCAACTCTTCTTTTCCGATTTCTAAATATGCCAAGCAGCTGATTTGCCAGTCAGAGATATCTGCATCTATTTTATTAAAGAGTAAGAAGAAGCATGGACAAAACTAAATGACATGCAAGTGAAGTGCTCCTGCCTAACCACGAACCCACGTACGTCAAACAAGTAAAATATGAAAAGGTTCGAGAAATAACCCCACGCGTAGGAAAAAATCAAAGGACAATTTAGCTCTATAGTTACAGCTGCAGGAGACACGTGACGAGAATCCGTAATCGCAGTCTCATTACTACGGTAAAATTGCACGAAATCTACACTAATTTAATAAAGGCATTCTGCATTCATTTAGCTGTTCTTGAAATAGGAGGCTTTTCAAAAAGTCTACGAGCCCGACTTCGGTGGCTTATTAACAAAAAGCAAGAAGCGGTCCCGGAAACGGGTTATGATTGCTACTTCCCATGGTGACTAAAACTCCATTATATTTTATCTTATCAAGGCGTGCGAATGGAGCATACGCAATAGGGATGATAGGTGATTTATTGGAATCGTTTCAAGACAACAGCTTGAAAACTGCACTTACTTACGCCGACCGGAAGGCATTTTGAAAGAGAGAACGGTGCCGGAAATCATGGCAGAAGGACGAGTAGTGAAAGCCTGTATACCTGACTCAAGTGGAGGGAGAAATTGTGAGAGTAAAGAGCTCCTAACAAATCATAACACATCCACAATCAACATATACGCCACCGTCCCGCACCGCTACTATTTGCTGAAACGTAATATTTAAAAAAAATTATACACTTGTTGTTGATGATAGTTTCTTCATGTTACTTACCTTGAATGCTTCATTTCCTATTCTTAGCAGGTATTCTCCATCCGGCAACTTTTGGTTTGCCATCTTCTGGACCTCGTTGCACGAACGAGCTGAAAAAAAGATGAAGAAAACGAGCGAATCTGGAGAAAACGAGCGAATCTTGTTTCCTGGGTTTCTACGAGTTCGCGGTTTGATTTGGCGTTAAGATCCCGGCAATAGCAGGTCCAGGCACATCAGTTACTTAGCTGTCCTAAGGTTTAACTTACGGTATCAAAAAAATGATTTTATCTGTGTGTATGTGTTTATGTATACTGTCTCTTTCAATTTCAAATTTAAAAATTTTTGGGACACCCGTTAATACCAACCGTCCTACTCTTCAATATTGAGTTTGCCTTCCAAAAAGAACTTCTACTAAATTCCGTCATATTCTACATAACTCTAACATTAACTGCTGACTGTTCTAGAAAAAAAAGACGATCAAAAGGTTCCTATCCCATTTCACCGGAACTTTTCTCTCCCATGAATGCCCAAACCAGCCTGAAATGAGGCGGCTATATATTCAGCCAAGAAGAACTGGAGAACAGGATTACTCTGGGGTGACTCTCCTTTTTTAATTAATATCCCGTGGGTTCACCTGTGCGCCTCGGGGTAAAACATTTTTCATACCGGCAATTTTGATTTCACACTTTTTTCCAGTCCAAGGGGTTTTGCATGAACATCTAAATGTTTGCGTTAATTCGTCCATCTCACAAGAGCCACCATTGAGACAGCCGGTCCTAAGACATCCCTGAAATGAATAAAAATAAACGAAACTAGAAAGCAAACTATATGGATACAAAACAAAACTAAAACACAAGGGCTAGGTCCTCCGATCCCTTAACATTTTTAAACAACTGGCGCCAACCAGATATAAGCAGGTCATAAGTATTTTTAAGTTAAGCTGATAACAAAAGAATCGAAGAGTGAATTCCACTGAAATATATGAAAAGTGCATGATCATTTCTGGAATAAAGATGTCAAAATTTAAATTATGAACTGTCTAACTTTGCATATTAGATTACCAAGGTAGAGCTCGTATTTTAATGCATGCAGTCAGTGACCAAGGGAATATAGCATTTCATTACATAAAAACTGAAACATAAGAACTAGGTCCTCCCTTGACATTTAAACACCTTTTAAAAATGGCAACCATAGTAGTTTTGTATTACGATCCCAGAGTTTCGTTTTATCCAAATGTGTGTGCAGCTGTTGTTTTTTTTTTGTCTTACGCAAAACGCAAATTTGGGCAAAACATATCAGCAAGAGACCATGACCATTTTCTCTTGATTTCAGATGATACAAAGCTTTACTCGTGCCAGAGATTTACACACGTTTATTTCTGGATCAGATGCAGACTCGGATGGATAAACACCAAGTAAGAAAAGTAAGGCATTACCTTAAGGAGCTTAGAGAAAGTGACTCCTTGTTCATCATGGAAGTCGGCATTTCTATCGAAGGTTTCGTGCTTGTTAAGCTCACACGTTCCTTTGCCATTCTTGGATACCGTCTTGAAATTTGTGGAAGTACACCATGTGTTCCTCAAACACGAGTTGCCGCACGACAACAAACTTGGAGACTCAAACCGTTTGACAACGTGGCCTTTTAGTCGCTTGTTTTCTCGTGTCGTGAAGTATGCCGAAGAAGAATTCGTGGAGTCTTTTTCGGCAGCTAAAATAACGACATTTACTATTCCTCGAAACAATATAATCAACAATACCTTTTCGACGTCCATTACTTAACAGAACTTCGTATGGAATGCAGAATGTCAAATGCACAGCTACTCTAGAGATTTCAATATGGGGCATTTTGATCAAGCTGATGAAATAAGATGGTGTGATTGATTGATTTCTGTCGAAGAAGTATCCAGAGCTGGTCGATCATTAATTTATGCCTCGCTTAGTTTTAAGCTTAGGCAATTCTAAAAATGTAAAAAATTGCTAACTTAGTGTGCGACTCAACCGTGTGCGAAAAATGTGATCTAAATTTGTTCTCCAAAAATCCAGGAATTTCTAGTCTAAATATGCTTCAATTTGCATGGTTTAGTGAATTAAAGCCAAACCTCCCGTTACCTGATATGAATTTATAGAGACTTCTGTTCATCAGATAGCGACTGTCAGAATAGACGTGGGATATATCAACAGTAAGTTTGGTCGGAGGGTAATCCCAAAAATCTGTCAAAGGTTTTTAACAGCAGATTTCTTTAAGTTGTATATCTAAACCAGTCCTTAATTATAGTGATCAGTATTACTTGAGGTACAGTTTCCCGGGTAAAAAAAAATAAATTTTTTCTTGTTTCAAAAAGCAGGTATTTCCATGAGTTTCTAACAAATTTAAGGCTCGCAAGTGATCTGCGCAAACATGTAAATAGATTAAACGAATAAGGATTTTAGACAATAATTGACAACTAACGATAATTTTTCAGGTAATTGCAAAATGTCGTCTGGAACTGTATGAAAACAAATTGCATTAACATTTCTGGTTATTAAACACCTTTTATCCTATATTTCTTTTAATGTGGACGTTGCAATCCTTTTCTTATTGTTTTAAAAGATGGTAGCTGATTGAAAGATGATTTTTTTCTTAGTACTAAAACTAATTGTCTCCTATTGAGTCTCTCTGCCGAGTGGGATGATCAGAATACTGTAATATATTTTTCAAAAGGAAAAAAGGGAAGAAATTTCACTGACACTATGTCAATAACTTTATCTTGAAGTAGCCCAGTTGCAACAAGAAAATGCTCCCACTCGTTCACTCCGAGTACAGGAGAGAATATCAAATTGTTTTACTTCTAAAGTACAATTCTGTCTTGGTAACAATACAATGTCTTTTATCATAGCATTCGCCAGGTTGAGAATTTGTTTCTATCGCTACATGATTAAGCTTGCCGCTTTGTCCGAATCTAGCAAAATTTGTTAATTTAGTACAGTTTTAACACTTCAATTGTTCTGTTGTTAACAATCGCCTCCAGGCCGTTATGTTTACCACAGATAAATAGCTCGTTCCCTTTTCGTTTGTCTGAGTCACAGGGAATATTTATTTTGGGTCAAATTTGTCAAAATTCGGAAGCAAAAATTTGACATTCAGCTTAGCGCGAATCTGTTCTCTCATAAAGCACGCTGTTTCGGCCTATCAAACCGCGCGTTATATGAAAACTGTATTATAAAACATAAGAAATGTCACTGTGGTTACCGTGACTACGGTGATTTTAACAGTAAGTATTTTGTTGTTATTCGTACTGTCTGCGCGCGTTCTCTATGGCTATAAACACAAGCGAAAATAAAATTAAGGTGGCTCTATATAGTATTTCGCAAAGCTTTGGATATTACATGTGCATAAATAATTTCTCCCTCAGCAAATGTTTACAACATAACACTAGGTAGAAGGTCTAATAATAAAAACCTACAGCCTTACACTACGTATGGAAGACACTTTCAGAACTTAAATGTTGTTGCTATGGCAACTACAGATAGAAATGCTTGGCTTGTTTT
>OMLO01005317.1_pt1 | contig 10812 bp, 15 predicted proteins | sample 1674811 | NCBI WGS metagenome assembly OMLO01 (sample SAMN06265003, study PRJEB25207) | coral metagenome | isolation source: Coral host | place: Mexico:La Bocana,Puerto Morelos, Mexico | collected 2008-11-13
TTGAGTAAATAGTAAATCCATCACTTTTAGTAAATTGGCTCAAAAAGTAAAATTACTAAAGATCGAGACTTAGGGTGAGCACGATGGAATACCAAGGACTGAGCGCCACACTTCTGGCGCAGATTCCAAGCGCCAGCCTTTTTCGCTCCGCTCACAAGAGCATTCTGGGCACCTCTGAGGAAACTTTTGACCGCTGACAGCAGAACGTGTTCAGAATCCATCAAGCAAGCTAACCCGAGCCTATATTCTACGGTTTCTGCACTCAAGAAAGAATTCAGCAACTCCTCTCATCAAACAAGGTGAGCCCGAAAACCCAAAAGACAAACCCGACACATGCAAGCCGATATTTAATGTAAAGTTAATGTCATGTGTCCTGTTTGTCATTTGGGTAGGTTTAGTATTAAAGTATTTTGATTTATGCAACCCTGCATCCAACATCTATTTAAATTTACATTCTTTTCATTCACCTCATATTTTGCCTTCTCTCCACAGCTTTTCAGTTCCATCCAAAGCTTCTCAAAGTCCAAGAAGTCTTTCTCAAAGTCCAAGAATGTCACAGCAGCGCTGTCCTGGCAGTTCTGCTCCTCTTCGACTGCCAGGCTCAAGATGTCGAACCTTTCTTTTTTCTCTTCCGGACACACTATATCACAATGGTTGACATATCAAGCATCGCTTGCCTTGAACACTCTTCTGCACACTATATATCACAATCCCTTTAGGGATGGTTGAACAATATCGAGCATCATTGGAACACTCATAAAAAGCTGTGCATTTATCGGTTTCTGCATGTGCAGCGAGGTACGTTTCAGTCTTCTCGACGACTGTAGAGCACCCAAGGCATCGCAGAACACTGCGCAAAGACCCCTGCAAGATGAAGCAATGACAGTCTGGTGGCCCATTGATTTTGACAAAGGTTTGGAAATTCCCTTCCCGGCCTCGAAGATTTCTTTCATGCCCGGCTTATAACCCTTTTCCATTTCCTGCAAACCAACAGACTATGCATGACTCTCCGTGTAGGCTTTTCCTAACGCCAACCTGCACGTTCTCGGACAACCGCCGCAGTAGAAACGTGAGCCCCTCCTGTCGCGACGCCATTCGCAAACTTTTTGGCTGAACACCCAATATCCTGCCTCAGCGTCATGATCACCTTGCCCAAAAGGCAGCAATCCCTTCAAAGCTCGAATCTTCTCGCCTCTCGGCTTTGGATGAGATTCTAAATTACTTTACTTCGAGTGAGCCCCACCATGACATTTCAAAGCAGCCACGTTAGATTTTATGTCAGCCTGACTGATCGGGTCAGGTGAGGGAAGACATACAACTCATCTCCTGAAATGCGCTCTGTCTGTTACTCTCCACTTCGCAGACTGACTGGAAGCAATCTTCTGACATTCTTTCTGACATATCTTCTGACATTCTTTCTAACATATCTTCTGACAATCAATCTGACATATCTTATTTCTGACAGGATCGCAGTGGAGGTCCGGCCCGGAACACTGATCTCACAGGTTCGCGGTTGAGGTCCAGCACGGAACACTGATCCCATAATATCGCAGTTGAGGTCCGGCACGGAACATTGATTTCGACCTTGAATTGGACCGCGGTCGATCTCGACCACCTCGATTTCGACCGCAGTCGAATTCAACCATCTTATTTCGACCGCGGGCGAATTCGACCACCTTGCTTTGCTTTCGACCGCGGTCGAATTCAACCATGGGCGAATTCGACCACCTTGATTTCGACCGCAATTGATATCGACCGTAGTTGATTTCAACAACCTTCATTTTGACCGCAACCCATGTCAACCACCTTGGTCGAATTCAACCCCTGTCGAAATAAGATGGTTGCATTGAATTTGACGGAAATCAAGGTGGTTGAAATGCAGGGACTGCGGTCTATCCATGCTGTCTTTATGTCCTGATATGTCCTGTATCTTGCCCACACGCGCCCTGAGGCGCCCTTCGTCCTGCACGGAACACTGATCCCACAATATCGCAGTTGAGGTCCGGCGCGGAACACTGATCCCACAATATCACAGTTGAGGTCCGGCGCGGAACACTGATCGATCTCACAGACTCGGTTGAGGGTAACACCGAGCGGACCGAGCACACATCGCAGTTGGCGACGACGAGGCAAGGAGAGGAAGAGGAAGAGGAGGAGGAGAAGGAGGAGGAGCAGTGCGCTGACATAAAATCTAACAACCCTCACCTACAGGTGGGGAAAAAGCGATCACAACACACTGGGAATTGGAGCTGGAAAGGAGCTGGAGCCTCTGCGTTCTAGCCCATCAGAAGTCTTCCACAATTCATCCTGAACCGAATCACTTATATTCAACACTTTTTAGTCGCAGAATGATAGTTTGCATCGCCGTTCTTTGCAGACGAAGGCGCTTGGACTGTCAAGAAGGCAGCCAGTAAAGAAGGCCTGAAGGAAAAACATTGACAGAAGCAGTTGGTCAAAATCAGCAATTGAGACGCAGACATCGTTGGTCCATCTTTGTTGCTATTTCCGCATTCCTCCACAGAAGCAGCTATAGGGGTGTGTAGCACAGCCTTTTCACTTTGTTCGAGCAATCTGTCCTGAAAGAAGAGCAGCCATGGCTCTACATGCGACAGGGCTTGGATTGACGATGACAACCAGCATAAATGGCCGGTCACGTTTGGGAGACCACGCTGACCACCTGCCAGACATGTTAACAGGATCGAGCAAGCGTACTCTATTGGTGTGTCTTGCCACGGCATGACGCAGTATGATGCGTCGCAGACAATGACTGGAAAATGAAAACTCGACCCTATAGGACCTTCTATGAGTTGGGAACTCGAAGCTCATTTGTACTAAGTGATGCGTCGCGATGCTTGCTCTACACCACAGAAACTTGCTGCACACTTAAAACTATTTTCGTCGAACCCATTAACATGTCCCTCCCCCAACCTGCCTAACCCCTCCACATCAGCTGCCACATCAGAGTCTGAGCCGTGAAACCTGAAAAGGTCACACAGCCAAGTCACATCATTATGTATCGGAAAAAAGACAGAAAAAAAAGGTTGATGGATAAAATCTGAGAACCCAACTCTTGTGCAGGTGGGACGACATCAACCTCATGGAAACTCGTTCTAGTATTTGGTGGGATGGTGCGGTTTGCAGCAGAGCCCACACGTGCCTCTGAAGAGCGTGGGCTTGAATGAACCTAAAAGAAATGCAATCCATTCTGTCAATTCGTGCATCCAATCAATTCACTGGATCTGATTTTAAAATGGTCATTCTGCTGTGGAGAAAAAAGGAACAAATCCCAATCTGAAAAGCTTTTTGAGTCACATGGTTCTGTCTGGTCAATTCTTTAGCAATTTGACCTGATCCCTTTGGCATCTTTCTCAGACACCCGCCATGTGCGCCGATTCCAAGTCGATACTGACTCTCTGCGCCTACAGGCCACAGTCAAATATTATATATAATCGTGGAACAACTCAGAAGTTGTAAAGTGTTGAGTGACAAGTTGGGTATATCACCGGTTGAGACTGATATCATGTGTTTTGTTCAATCTGCCCTTCTGCTTCTGCAGGTGTTGGAAAGGCCAGCTGGATTGCGGGAAGCTGATAGATTACGACAATGAATCACAAAGACATGTGGCATCAAGACCGGCCCGTCCACAAGTGTTACTTGAGACTCTGACTGACGGGCTGCTGAACTCTCTCCGGATTCGGTGCGGCGGCGTCAGCATTGAATCAGTGTTCATCACTTCACAACGTGAGCCCAAGCCTATAAACTACAAACCGGCTCCATTTTTGGCGTATTCCCTGGGTCAGTCCATTGTGTACACCACACGTATCGTTCTACTTATTTACAGCACACGTATTGTTTTTTCTTGTGAACCCTATCGTACCTGAAAATTTATCGTGCCTGAAGAACTGTGACGATTACTTCTTGATGTGATTCTCCTAGTGTGGAAGATTTGAATGTTGCTCATACATAAGCCAAAACATCTCTATCCAAGACACAACAATTTGTCACACAACCCGATTTCCAAAAACCATAGAAACACCCGAAGCTCCGAAGCCCTTGACACTTTCGGAAGGAATTCACTCAGGTATTGACCCACTCAGAGGGAAGCTTATAGGGCATCTTGTCCTCAACCAACATCCAAATTTGCAAATCAACGCTTACCACAAATTCAAGATGCACAAAATTCGACAACTAATGATGCCACGAAACACCTCTATATCTTACAATTGGACAAGGTTCTTTTACAGGATTGTGAAACTGTCTGCGAATCTCTGCCATGAAAATATCGAGTCGAGATGGATGGAAATTGCTGCACAGTGCAACATGCAACTATTGCAAGGGTTCTCTCAATCCTTTTTCCTCGGATCTAAGGTCTGCTTCCACATCTTCGCCAGAATGCCTATAGCAAAATAAAGCCTTCCGGCGCGGAAGCGCGCAAAAACACGATCGGCATTTGTGATGATGTTTTGGTTCAATTTCGCTTCCTTTTCCGTCGTGGCTCTGCTTCATCTTCTGACCCACATCCACATCGGACAGGTGCTGCTTTAGGGCCCGGCACAAAGTCACTGACATATGTTTTGATTTTCCAGAATTGCTCCGCTGCGTACCTGAGAATCTGACTGACAGCGAACTTTTGACCAGCTAGATATGGCGGTTTGTTTTGCGGACTGCCAACTCATGCAGGAGTACGCTGGGGCAAATGGAAACTTGGTCAACAAAATATTATCCGGGCTGAAACAGATGATAGCCCAATGGCTCAACATGAAACAGCACTCCAAAGAGGAATGCTTCCCCAGTCAAGGCTCAAAGATAAAAACAGTATCAAGATGCTGGTGCACGCAATGCCCTCGCATGCACCACATGAAGCAAGAGCACCGAACTATGTTGCCAGTCCGGCACCAAACGAGGCAGCGGCTATGCCACATCGCTTCATAGCTCTCTCGGTTGAACTTGTAGCCACCATCCTCTGGAGGCACGATCTCTAATATACCAGCTTGCACCAGCAGCTCATGTAGCGCGCCCACATCTTGACATTTCAGCATGGCTCGCATTTTCTCGGCCGTACCAGATGGGATTTTGGACGGACGACCAGTGGACAAGGCCAAGTACCTGCTCGATAACAAACATGATCCACACAAGAAAGCAAAATCACCGTCTTGGCGAATGCGTGCAATAGTTTTCGGACCCTTGCACGCTTAAAGAAAATTTGGCAACAGTAAGCACATGGCTGACTCGTCTTGCGTTTTTGTGGGAAGTGTTTGCATCAAGTGCAGTCTCGCACAGAACTTTGGTTGAAACATAAGTTAAGCTGTTGGGTGCAAACACAGCTAAACACTGACATCTCGAGGCACCTCGTCTCGAGGCCGCTCCCGTTTGTGGATGGCTTCGTCAGCGAGTCATACGACTGCTTGTACTTGGACATCTTCTGGAGGATATCCGCAATCGATGGCACATACAGCATCTTATGGTGGAACGGAGGTCGCACTGATCTGCCTTCGTAAAGCATCCACGTGTCTGGACCCTTGGGCAGCATGAGGGAAACGTCGCCCATGAGAGAAATAGGTTTCGCATCCGTGCCGTCCGTCTCTTTCAGCCACGTCTTGACTACGTCCAATAGCCGACCCAGCACCTGTCCATGCTCCTGCAATATGCCTTGGCCTTTCATGTCAAATTTGAATTTTTTGTTCGCTGCTTCGGCTACCTGCTGGCTAGATGGTGCCAATGGTAGCCACCCTCCGCCTCCGCTTCCTGAACCAGACCACCAGTCGCAGCAATACATCTGCCAGCGTTTCCACCCACTCCCCGACTATAACTTTCTTCCAAAAGATAAGAATGCCATTCAAATACCCTCACATTTTGAACCCTGGAGAACCCTTGTAAAAAAACAACTTGACAGAATGATGAATCATTGATTATGGACTGGCCTCCTCCACTTTGTATATCTCCTTCGAGACTGGCTTCATGGGCGCATACACCTCTTGGAAATATTTCACCCATGTTGGCTCATTCCACTTCATCTCTATGCGTTTCAACACAGCTTCCAGCAGAACGTGTAACATTGGATGGGTTGGAACACATATCAAAGCAGTATGGTGGTTCAGGAACGCCCAAATGCTCCTCGTTTGTAGGTGAGGTGCCAGCTTCTTCTTAGGCGGCTTCAACGAGCCAGCACTGCCACTGCCACCTCTGGATTTCCCTGCCTGCGCTGGCTTTTTGGGCTTCCTAGCCACAGGCGGCCTTTTGCCTTTCGAATCGTTGCGGCGAAGATTGCGTCTCAAATGTTGGAGGCTTCTCCTCGGTCGCGCTTTTGGAAACACCTTCGTAGCGGCTGCTTTGCCGGCTGGTGTCCAATCCATGTGGATCTGACAAGGTTCCACGATGTTCTGTGCTGCCAATTCAGCTTTCAAAGCAGAAAAGGTTCGTTCAAAACTGCTCTCATCCTCTGATGGGGCACAGCACAGGCAAAGTGGCCAAAAACTACGAACCGTCTCGCCCTTTCTGCGCCTCGAGATCCAGACGCCTCCGGAGATTGAGGGTCGATACATGGCAAGCATGAACAAGATCCGATCTTGGTCAGGAAAGGTCGTTCTTTTGGCGATGTGAACAAACAAGCCTTGACCAGCTGATTCAAATTGACCCACCCGCATGGATCCACTAGTTGGAGGTCACTAACAAGCTTTAAAAAAGATAATGCTTTGCCCAACCTAAAAAAGGCAAGGAACAGGCAAGGCCATACTGATATCCCATCACTTCTAGGCTGTGGGTGAAATCAGCCGTCAAGCACCATTTGTCGCCTGGAACTGACTCCAATCTCTGCTTCAAGTGGTTGATGAATGGTGGGAGCAACGCCACATAGTGAACCGGTGCCTTGACTTGTAGATGGACCACTTTGATCATACTTGCATCCAGGCCTTTCACCATCTCAAGCAATCCATTAGCAGACTCCTGCACAAAGACACCACCGCTTGTGTAGCAGCGTTAAGGTTAAGAGCTAATCAGAAATGTTGTTTTGAAATCCATGAACAACTGACAACGGAAAATTATGACAAGTGTCCTGGAAGCGACGAGTGGATTGACCCTGAGAGCATCTCCGGTATCTAAGAAAGCGCCGAATCCGTGAAGCAGCAATTTCGACCTTGCCATCCGTGGCAGCAGTCAACCGTACTGCCACTGAACTCGTCGTGGCGCTGCGACCAGTCTCTTGAAGTTCGTCTGCCAGCTGCCCAAGCAAACGACGCTCCGCAACAGTGATCTCCTGGCTCTCATGTTGCCTAGCTGATCGGCATTTGCGCGGTTCGCCACAGCAATCACCAGCTCGGGAAATCTCGATCCGGGTCACAGCATTCTTCGTAGTTGCCAGAAAGCGAAATACTGTGCCCTGATTTGGCCAACACCCTTCATGTTCTGAGCATCTGGCTGTTGTAATCCACTGATCTGCTGGTGTGAGTTGTGGGGTGCTGAAAGCGCCCACTAATATGTTCTGCTTGGCAGCCCATGACCGAGCAGCTTCTCTGCAATCTTCCACAGCTGGCAAGCTGTACTGCTCCACTCTCTCAAACACTAGTTTGCGACGCTTTGGAGAACGATGCGGCACGGAGCCATCCGGAACAACGCTATCGTCCATGCGAAATGCAGGAAGAAAAAAATCAAACGCGAAAAATTTACCAAAAAATCTGCAACATGGTTTGACTGTTACATGCATGTGGTGCTGCTTGAATTCCATGGTATGAATCGGTATGAACCTTTTATGCCATTCGCCACCTTGGCCGATGTCAGCATTTGAGAACATGTTCCCCATGATTCTCCACATGTGAATGCCCAGCTCCACAAATGCATACTCAACTCTAAATTATCAAATGCATCTCATGCAGATTCACTTTTGATCCCTCATTGGTTTTGTTCACAAATATCTGAGTCCCAAACAGTTGACTCAAAAGAAGATCCTGGAAATTTTTTGCAGGAAAAGAAATTGTGTCAACAGCTTTCATCAAACATAATGAGCTTTCAGTGGTACTCTTCATGGACCAAATCTTAAAACCATCGCAGTCGTGCGCCTCCAGTTCTCCAACATCAGACCGAAGGATCCTGAGCGGAAAAAAATTCGGTCCGTTTGTTCGATCTGTGCGGTCAGTTTGTTCGGGCCCATTCGGTCCCTTTGTTCGGGTCCATACCCATGTCCATTCGGTCCGTTTGTTCGATCCGTGCGGTCAGTTTGTTCGGGTCCATTCGGTCCCTTTGTTCGGGTCCATTCGGTCCTTTTGTTTGGGTCTTTTCGGGTCCATTCGGTCCTTTGTTCTGGTCCATTCGGTCAGTTTGTTCGGGTCCATTCGGTCCCTTTGTTCGGGTCCATTCGGCCCCTTTGTTCGGGTCTATTCGATATTTAAAAGATCCAACTTCGACCGCGGTCGAATTGGAGGAGCCGTGCAAATGATTTCAAGTCAACCACTGTGAAAAACGGTGACTTTCTATCTGGAAGGACCAGCATTTTTTCATCAAGCAAATCTGAGAAAGGAAATGGCAGAGCAGAAGATTGTCAATAGTCACACCTTCAAGATATGCCTTCTTTCGACATGGAATCAAGACACGATTGTAGCTGCTCAAACTTTTAACAACTTAACAACTTCAAAGAAAAAGATGTAGGATCGATGCAAAAGATTCCAAGAGTAACTGCCAACAATTTGAAAACCTGCAGCCCAGGGCCTCTGGTTTGGAAACTTGTTTGATCACCTCCCTCACTTCGACGGTAGGAACTTCAACAATTTTCTCCTCAAAAACTGGACCCCAGGTGGAGGGTGATTTCTTCGATGAGATGTCGGTCGTTCCCCCCGCCATCTCCTCATAGACAATCTGTGGCACTTCAACCTCGATTTGACCAACATGGACATCATGTCAATCTCAGTGAGTTTCGAACTTTACAAGGAAACACAACCTCAGGTCATTGCCAGTTTTTCCACATATTGAACTTCCAGTTTCTCCACCTTGGCTGAAAAAAGAAGGAATAGCATATACATATATATATATATATGCATATAGATATATGTACATGTGTACACGGTATGCGTATATATATATATATATTACAAATACAAATAGAGAGAGAGAGAGAGAGACAGAGATACATTTGCAGAATTTGGCAACATGGACAACACACCTTTCACAAAAAATCCCACCTTTCCTGCTGAATTTTTCCAAAATCTCGCACCTGTCTGTCGAGGACCTGTACTTCTGGCCTAGGCACCTGGCACCAGGTATCCAGGCGGTTGGCACGCTTCAAACCCACCAACATCAAATCCTAGCATCATAAAACTTAACAAGTGTTCATCAGCCAAAAAAACCTCCAGATTGTTTTCTTGACAGTTGTTTCAAACCCGAGACTCAGTGATATGACCTGAACCCTTAGGATGTTTATCATATTCTTCATGAATTCCACCTTTTTCCCCCAACCCCAACTTCAACACCTCGCAAGGACCAACGTTTCCCTGCCCTTCCCAACCTGATGAGCTTCCCCAGAGGTTGAGATGCAAAATTGCAGGGCTTGAAGTTGGAGAAACTATGCTTGGGCCCAAAGGACGGAATGATGGCTCCAAGTGACACAAATACACGGAAAAAACGTAAAAATGACAAGAAATGTCAAAAAGGTATCTTACCGAGCTAATATACCAAGACTTGTCATTGATACTGACTAATGTATCGTTGATACGATGGTCTTATCAATGATATGCAAAGCTTGTTGTGGATAGAACACCCGCTTCACCTGGAGATCTTCAAGTTCTGCCCCCCAAAAAACCTCAACTTCCCCCGAAGCACCTCAAAATCAGGATGTTCTTTCCCCAAAAACAAAGGACTTGTTTCTTTCCCCCAAAAAATGGAGGTTAATGAAATTCATGATTTTCCTTTTGTTTTTGGGTGATTTCCAGGTTCGGCATTTTAAACAAAATATCCTATGCTAAGGAAGTACCAGCTCGCCCACTGAAACAAACTTACTCATCTTACGAAGTAGCAAACCAGAGGGTCTGGCTGGAACAGTTACTAGGAGAGACCAAAGATCCAGAGGAACATAGGTCAGCTGGCTTCCAGGGTACCTGTAGGGATTTTAAAATTAGTATGCTTGATTGGTGATTTTTCTTAATTGATGGTCAGTCGTTGGGTGTTTTTGTTGCAGGGCTCGAAGTGCTCAAAGCTCTCAAGGGTTTGTGATGTCCCATGTGTCAACAGCACTAAAACGGGCTCATTACCACCATTTTGAGCTCCTTTCAGGGTCATATTCATCTCAAATTCTCGAATGCAGGAGCATTAATCTTAATTATCCAGAAGTGTAGGAGGTGATTTTTGTCAATTAAGTCAAGGTAACTTCATACTTGCACAGATTTAATCCATCCTGCCCGCACCTTTGCCGGACCTTAACGGAATCTGCGTTTTTTGGGAGCTGAATCTTGCGGTGAGACATGTGATTTTTTACATAGGCATTGGTCTACGAGATCGAAGATACTTGGATTTTTCATTGGCCCATCTTAAGGTGAGGCTTTCGGAATATGAACATCAGGACATCATGGTGTTGATCGATGAGCTTCTTCCTCACTGCTCAGGAAGTGGCCCTGCATGAAACTACTGCTCTCTCAACCCATATTGCTCATTGTGTTGTCGGCCCTCAGCATGGAACCAATATTATCCGTTTATTCATTTAGCTCATCACAACACACACAACCTAGAAATGTGTTTGGTTTGACCATCTGAACGGTCAGGGGGTCGCTGGCTTGAAGTACGTAACTTGTGGTGGAGCAGGTGCAGATCTAAATCGCCACAGCTAAAAGATGA
>OMLO01005318.1_pt1 | contig 10809 bp, 7 predicted proteins | sample 1674811 | NCBI WGS metagenome assembly OMLO01 (sample SAMN06265003, study PRJEB25207) | coral metagenome | isolation source: Coral host | place: Mexico:La Bocana,Puerto Morelos, Mexico | collected 2008-11-13
GTATGTATGTATGTATGTATGTATGTATGTATGTATGTATGTATGTATGTATGTATGTATGTATGTATGCATGCATGTATGTATGAATGTATATCTTCCAAAAACAGCCCATTGAACTTATTTCGCCACCAAAATCCTTTGGACGTGCCGTGCAGAGAAATTATCCCACATCTTACTCGAATTTGTTGTTGGAGTTTCCCAAAGGTCTCCAAAAATATCAGGTGAAACTATGCAACCTTCACTTCAAAAACAGGATCTGTGAACCAAATCATGTAGCCATGAAACCGATATTTCAGAGCCTCCTAAAAACAATTTTTGCACCTCGCCTCATCGTTGAAGACGGTGGTGCGATACATATCCTCGGGGAAGCCCAGGACTCGAGACCCAGAACTTTTTCTGCTTCCAAAAGCCATGGGCAGATCGAATGTGGTGCATATCGGAACCGTGGTATGCCAAATACCAACATCCAGCATTGCTGGCTGGAAAGTCCAGAAATCTTTCGGATAATATTCTCTTCTTGACTGAGGTCAGTTTTGCCCAACCGAACTATGTTTAATGACCAGAAGTCTCCCGGAGAGCGAGAATGGGAAATCATCGACTCAAAAGTGCCCGCTTTTGATCCCGATATGGGACAGGTTGATTGGGTGGGGATTCTATGAAAACACGTTGTTGTGTAGGAGAGATTAAAATTACAAATGATAACCAACTACCAGCATCATAAAAGTGTATGAACCAATATCCAAAGATTAAGCCACTAATGATGAGTATCCCCAAGTGATGAATCATCCCGAATGATGCATCAAATGGTGAATTAACAATTACAGTACACAATTTGTATTTATAAATCTATCTGGTCAAATTATAATATTTCACCAACCCAGATTTCCCTGAAATAAGAGGACTTCCCTTACTAAACCACCACTTTTCCCGCTTTTCCCGCATGAAGTCGATGGGTCTGCCGTATTGGCGGACACGTCCAACGAGTCTCCCAAGAAAGTGGTCATCCATCCATGAACTCGAAGTCCTTCGGCCGTCGATACAAGGCTCTGTGAGATTTGAGCCAGTTCTCCAACCGCTGATGTCGTTCAAGTGTCATTTTCACCGGCAAGCAGGCTGACCAAAAAGCCATCGTGAAAGAAAAGGGTCTGCAATGTTTCGTCGGCAAATCCCGTTCCACCTGTTTTGACAGTTTGGTCAAGTATGTTGCCATCCATCTGGCCTTCCTCGCAAAGTGCGCATCTGGCCGTTCTTCACCTCCTTTCCACCGTTTTGAAGATGCCTTGTAGTATGGACCCTTCCCCGGAAAATTGAGAGAAAAATCTGCATACAACTGATACCATGACAAGTACATCGTATCCCCCTCCTGGTGAAGTGACTGTATCCACTGTTGTATATCCCGCCACTCCGGTATTTCGTATGACTTTAGATTCGCATCCAAAGTTGCTGGGAAGGACCATTGCTGGTACGGTAGTTGTCCATGGTTGATGTCGTTCTGCTCGATGTTGTCTGTTTGCTTCTCCTTTTGCTTGTCCATTGCAAGGTGTCCAACACGTATGATGGTCTGATGTGTCCATTTTGAATGTTCTCCAGCTCTGCGATTTCAAGGCGTAATTTTTCCCAAGTGTCAAGTAGTGCAGGTTGTGTCGCGAAAGCATGTTGTGCTACGGAATCTGCTGCATTGTTGCCTCGACATACCCAGGATTCAATTGGCTCAAGGTTATCAATGTGCTGGTGGCTTGCAACTTTACACACTCCTTGAAACAAATCATGAGATTCTAGGAGACACACTCTAAGTTTATCCAAGAGGTCATGATTTGGTTTATTTTTTGAAGGTGTTTTGTGCAAATTTTTCTGTATCCGGTTTACCTGGTTAATGACATATTGACTATCTGTCCAGATTCTGTATGGTTTATTCTTCTGCAAAGCAAAACATCCTGCTGAGAGACATGCGCTCAATTCTGCTCTGCTAATGGTCTGTACTAAGCCTGCCAGTATCCCGCCGGACACAGGTTGGAAATCAAAATGTGGATCATTAGGTGTTGATACTACGACACCCCATGCACACAACCGAGACAAAGGTTGTGTAGGATCTCTGCAACTGCCATCTGTGAAGATTTCAAGGAAATTATCAGTTACGATTTGGGTATCAAATTTTTGAATGCTATCTGGCAACGAAATGAGGGCATCCTGGAATGGTTCAAGGTTCTGTGGGTTGGGGATCCAACCATGATTGAAGAGGCAAGGTTCGCAATTAAGGATTTGCTTTCTTACTTCTGCTGGGCATTCTGTTCTGGCTTTTTCTAACTCGATGCATTCCCAATGCCTGTGTTTCTGGCTGTCTTCTTGGTTACAGAAGGGACACAAGGTGCTGTTTACATCTTTGTGATACTTTCTTCTGTCTGAGGTAATGAATGTTCCATTTAGGCTTCTTCTAAGGATTGCTGCATCCATTGGGTTATTTGGCCAGTTCATTTTTGTTAGCCTAGCGTTGGTGTTTCCCAGGCCCTTGAATGTTTTCCGAGTCGACATTTCACCTGCTATTTTCTGTTGCCATGCTGTGCTGCATCGTATCTGAAGTTCCTGAATTGATGCTTCCCAAATGTCTACGTTACAATCAAACTGGTCACGAAAGCTGCTGTGGGTCTCAGACCAGGCCCAGTGAATGCTGTGCAATCTATGCAAAACTACACTGCATGGTCCAGGTGGTGGTTTAACCCTTTTGCTAGGGGAGACGAGGTTATCCAAGATGGCTTTTGTGCTATCTAAGGATGTTTGTTCACGAAAGTCACTTACTGTCTTCCAAAGTGCATAGAAGCCTGGGTCTGTGAGGGTCGATTCAATCAAAGAAAGGTGAATTTTTGGCGATGTTCCTAACCCATGTTGTTCAATGCCTCGCATGGCCCCTGTCCTCAAGTCATCAAGATGGTCTTCGCCTAGATGGATTGACGAAATGCCGTGCAGGGTTGTCGGCCAAGCTACTGATCTTAGTGCTCTAAGTTTTTGGTTGTAGCTCGCTCTGGATCGGGCTAGGTCTTTCCATCTTGGTTTGAAGTTGACGATTCTTTGCACAATCACTGAGTTTGTTGACTGCTGTGAATATTGGACATGTCCCCCAAGGTCACGCATCCAGTACTTTACTTCTAAATTTTGCGATCTAAGTTGCTTTCTGTCAGTGCTATTATTGGACCACACGATGGTTTTGCTGGGGTCTATTTCAATATCCATTAGCTGAGTGAAATCTGTCAAATGCTCTAAGGCTAAGGTTGTTTCTTCAGCTGATGTGGTTAAGACTTCCAAGTTATCCACGTATGACCAAAGTTGTGTTGTCGGTAGCTTTTGCTGCAGCCATGCAGCTGTTAACACATTTGCTGCTACCATTGCCACCACTGACATTCCACAACCCTCTGCGAAGCCAGTTGTGCTTCGTAAGGGTGGACCTGTTCCACCTCTGATTACAAAACGGCGTTGCATTCTGATTAATGCTTTGCTCCATGCGTTCACTATGTTTTTGGAAAGGCCAAGGTGAACGCATATGGCTAACAACGGTGTTCGCGGTAAAGCGTTAAAACATTTTATTATGTCTACCATGGCTCCTGAAAGGCTTAGACCAGTGTATGCGTGGTCTTCTATGCTTTGCTGGATGCCATACCACACATCACTGGCTTGTCGGCCAGGCATGTTGCCATAACAATGTGTCGGTACGTGTTCTAGCAAATGTTGAAGACTTTGCTTAGATCTAATCGAACTCCAGGTGCGATATATTAAACTGAAAATGGTAATTGGAGTGAGTGAACCAAGCCCGTGATGATGCTTTGGGGCCACGATGTGTCTGAAGTGGAATTTTCGATTTTTGTGATCAAGTCAAGTAATTTTTGAGTAAGATCATCTGGCAGCGAGATGAGGTCCCACTTAGACCATCCGTCTGGTCCCACTGCTGATTTTGCCTTTTTGCGCTTGATTGCATTCTTCCATTGTTCAATGCTGATTGGTTGATATTGCATCTCCTCTACAGCAGGGACATTGTGGGTGAAAAATTCAATCAGCGGATCCCATCTACTTTCTTGAATGTGAAGGTGTTTGTCCCATCTTTTGGTCCATTCGGCTGCAAATTTTTCAAAGAGTTTTGGAAGAGAAGCTTCGAAGGTTTCTTGTTTCATGTGAGTTCCCACCTCAATCTGTTCAATGTTGTCTACTTTGACATTATTTTGATCAATGCAAACGATTCTGCATGTGCCATTACTATGAAAAAGTGGTTGCTCTTTCACAAACTTGACTTCTGTTTCGAAAGACAGAATGGAGTTGCTTTCATCAATCACAACCACTACATCTTCTTGGGTGTTGGCAAGTGTTTGGATCGGGCTAATGGTTGGCTTCCGAAAATCTTCAAAGATTTTGTTAGGGTTGTTTGCCCTGTTCTGGACTGCCTTTTGGGTAAGTTGGCAGATCAGCTGTTGCTCCAATTGTTTGACATGAATCTCAAAGATATCACAAATGATGATGGCACTGGATTGTGTCGGAGGTTCAAGTGTGATCTCGGTTGGTGATTCTGCATAGGGTGCTACTGCGTTTATCCACCATTTTCTGAATCCAAAAGGAAACCCTGGTGCTTTGAGGATTGCTCTCCAAACACGGTCTTTTTGGATCCTAAGAGGAAGGGAAGTTGGTTCTTCGCTGATTCTTTTATAAGACTCTAATCTTCGCAACTGACGAAACCATCTGGTGTGTTGCAACGAAATGCCATGGAAGGTTGGGGCCACGTCTCCATGTCTTGATTTGTTAAGAGGTTTTGTGTGTGGCCTCTTGTTTATGGTTGACATAGTTTTGGACCTACCCTTTTGGCCAGGGCAAAGTCCTACACCATTAGTTTCATAGGATGCACGATGGGCTCTTTGTTCAAATTCGGATGCAATTCTGGCAATTTCATCATCAGGATGGGTCTGCACTGGCTGCTGTTCAATTTGTGGTAACGATGCTGGCATCTTCTTCCAATTTATTGGTTGTGGTTTCCTCCAAAAGGGAATAGGCTCTGGGGAATTCCAAGGTTTAAATCTGGCATACAAAACTGCATGGTCTGGGTAAAGATCTTCAAGAGTATCTACTGATTCAAAGCGCTCTACCAGTTCTGGGCTTAGCCAAATGAAATCTTTGATGGTTTTGGATTTGCATGTCGGAACCGGCTGTTTATTGAAGAGGTCTTTGCCTAGTAGTTGGACTTCTTTCCATCCCAACTTTCTCCACAGTTCTGGCTGTAGGAGTTGGCCATCTGTTTGGTTAAAGTCTCCAGTAATGTATCTAAAACCAGTCATTCCCATTACTATTCGATCAGTGATGTTCTGGAGGAGTTGGTCGGTTATGGTTCGAACTTCTGTTGTGTCTGCACGGAATGCTGGACCATAGAAAGTTGCTCCATGAATCCATCGTCCTAGGCAGAACGACGTTGTCATGTGGAACCTAGCACTCTGCCATGATTCAGCACTCCATGAGGGCTGCAACGAACGGGTTGGCATGTTTGAAAGGATTGCTACTCCCAGCTGTTTTCCACCAATTGCTTGGATAGCATTGGAGCGATATGGAACTGGTGCTCCAGGTGTAATTGAAAAACTCAAATCATGGAATGCAAGTTCTTTACGAAAAGCCTTGATTCCTTGCCCCGTTAAATGGGATTCACTAACTCCCCAAAGTGCTTGGCTTCCAGTGGGTAGATATTGAAGTAAATTCCCTTTATGTAAAATCCCCGTTGGATTGAAGCACCCCAAAAGCAAACCTTGCTGAACTTCGTCAGGGCCTGGATTGCTTGCCTCTCCAATCCTTAACTGCAAAAATCGTAGAAGTGCTCTACGAATCTCAGCATCGCTGATGCTGATCGGCGATGCAACGAATTGGCTTGCATGGTCTCGGCTCTGTCATTCGTTTCGCTGTCTTTTGTTCAACAGCGCATCAATCTTTGACATTTGCTCTTCTAACTTATCTGCTAGGATTTGCTGACATCCTTGGCTTCTAACGGCTGTCAGCTCATGTGCTACTTGAACATTATGCGCTTGTTGTTGTGTCTGAAATGCTCCGAAACTTTCTTGCATGTGTTTCATCTGCTTTTCCATCTGTGTTACTCTTTCATCTAAAACTCCATCCATGGCAGCGTCTTCATTGGTGGGCTGCTGAGGCAGAGTTGCTCGGATGCGTTTCTCAATGTTCTGTTCAATAGCTGCAACTTGCGACACACTTAGTGCTTTCTGCGGCTGGACTGGGTTTTTGGGTGCCCAAGGATCATCTCTTAACATTGGGAGTGTATGATTGGGTTCACTCGGGGGCTTTCCTGTGGCTGCGATATGTTGGATAGTTCTGGTGGATGCAACAATTGTCTGTGATGGTTTTGAACTCTCTTCTCGACTTGGTTCCGGGGTGATAAGGACATCTCCATGCTGCATAGTGAAGATCCAATGGCTGGGATTCCCAGCCGCTTGTGCGCTCCAAAACACCCCGCTGCGATCCCTAGTTTGCGTCAAGGGTTGTCCTGCCCGAGCTTCCCAGTTCCATTGACGAAATGCCTTGGTCAATGACGACTTATTGGTACCGAATGGAAGTGGTCCTACACGAAACTGCTTTAGGTCTCCACCAATGTAGTCTACGTCAGGCCTGTGCAGTTGGTGGGCCATTTTTTCATTTTCTGCTTCAACTCGAATGCCATACCTGTCTCCGTTTCTAGAAATCCAACTCTGTCCTTCGGTTTTTTTGTTTTGCAACGACCAAGTCTCCATACGATGCTTTCGGGATCCAAATGACTTTGTAGCATGGGTGTGGCTGTCTACCTGCGTCATCACGTGGTTCTGTGTAAATGCCGCTGCTTCCGCTGATCTCTAGCAGTGACGGTGCAAATTGTTGTTCAACCCTCAATGCGACGATAAAGATGTCTGCCTCTGGTGCTCTTGCTTTCTTGAAAGTCTTGCGTACAAATTGCCTATCCCAAACGTCTATGACTGCTTGCTTAGGAAGTTGCTGAAAGGCTGGTTGTTCCATGAGACATTTTACAGGACGATCTCGAAAGTTATTCCATTCATGGTCTTTGTATTGGTCTCTGTATACCATGGCTCTGATTACCGAGGTTGCGACTTCTTCAATCTTAGCACATGATTCTGGGACGAACCTTTGCACTTGCTGTTGCCCTAACTGAAGCAAGGAAGCTGTTACGATAACTGGTTCATCTGTTTCTGCATATTGCGCTGGAAACCTGATGGTCTTGCAATGCTCCGGGATTCTTTTGTCTTGGTGGTCTAGAATCATCAATGCAATGCCTGCCTTCCCAATTGGATCTGTGATGTCAAAGAATGGCAAAGCTTCATCGATATTTACCACTGCAAACCCTCTTGCTTGTTGGTTAATCTGCAACGACGTGATCTGGGTCAATTTTGTTCCGTCTGTCTGTTGAAAAGGCCTGCTGAGACTTGCACATGTGCTGCTTGGAGACGAATACTGGATGGGTTGCTCTGGGATTGCATCTTGTTCTGCTTGCGACCAAAACTTTTGCCTTCATGCAAACGTGCTTCAACTGCTATTTTCAGCTCTTCAGCCAAGACGAGTTGCAATGGTGGTTTCAAAGCACTTGCCTTAGCTTTGAGGTCTGCCCATGGTCTTGGTGACTGAAGCGTCTTGATGACTTCTCCCAAGGACAACCTATCAATCACATGCTGGGTGTGTTCTTTTAGACGGTGTTGCCTCACTCCATGTGATTCAAGGAGTGCTTGAAGCTCTTTCTGGGCTATGTTTTGTTGCATACCTCCTAAACGAATTCCACTGGGTGGAGTGTCATGGATATTATTCTCGCGAAGGTGATGTGCAAACTGCTTACGAAGTTTCAAAGCTTCTGATGCCTCAATGCTTGTTGAACCCGGCTCATTTCGTGCGAGTGCAGCAAGCCATGCAATTGCCTGAAACCCACAATCAGCAGGGAACTTGTTGTGGATGTCCATTACTTGGATCACAAAGTTGTAGTCACCAAATGTTTCCTTACTCATGGAATGAAGAAGGTCTGATTCCAATGGTGTCGTAGTGATGGTGATTTCATGTTCTTTGAATTCCATTCTGACTGGGAACCAATGGTGATCATGCCATACTGCAGTGCACGTTTCATACCTTTGGTTTGTTGCACATGCGATCTCACTTGCTCTTACCACCCAATCTCCCCAAACCAAAATTTGTGAAACCTCGTCTTCAAAATACAGAGGTGGGCAGGTATTGACAATCCATTCCTTTTTGAGGGTTTCAAGATAAAACTTCATTTCATCATTGGCTACCCATCCTCTTTGGTTCCACAAAAGTTCTTCTCTGGAGAGGTTTTCTGCAAAAGCTGGGACTCCATTTCCTTTGGGTGCAAACGAATGGCTGCATCGAATCCTAAAGCATTTGTCGTTGTCACATTGTCCACACTGTCTAATGAGGACTACATCATCATTTTCAACTGGTTGCGAAAGGGAAAGATCTCCCCCAACTCCATTCATTGGTTTGATCGTCACCGGCAAATCATGGAGCTTGGCTTCTGCTTGCGTAGCTTGTCCAATTGTTGGGCTTCCCTGGAAACTGATTGGGAAGATTGTCTGTCCTGTTTGGCCTATCCAAATTGTTGTCTTAGGAGTGCTTGGTTCTCCATCATCCAATGGTAATGGCTGCCTTTCTTCGACTTCTTGTGTCCATGGAATTGTGGCGGAGACTTCTGGTTCGTGCATCTCCTGTTGTTGATGTTTGCCGTTTGTCTTTTCCTCTTCAAAATCTTCTTGATCTATTCTTTGTTTCTTCAATGGTGGTTCGATGGACTCAGAAGTTGAAAACAAAGCAACACCTCCGGCCCCTGTGTATGCATCCGGAATCTCGTTTTCAGCCGTTGTTGTTGCTTCGTGCATGTCCGAAGATACAACCCCACCGAAACACAAATCCTTCTCACACCAGAGGTCTAGGACATGGGGATCAGGATTATGTAAAGGTAGGTGCACTTCATCAGATTCGGCTTTTGTCTGGCAATCTGTCTTGATTTCTGTGACGCTGAAAAGTGCAACTGGTTTTATGAGTTCTTCTTCAATTTCTTCTGCACTCTCATGGGTTTTCTGCATCTCAATCGGGGCCATGACAGGTGTTTCAACGTTTGTCTCAGCTCTTTTTACTTCTTCCAGTAACGCTTGTGAAAAGTGAACTGGCGATGGCAAATTTTTCTCACTCTTGCATTCTTTGGTCCCTATGTTTTCGATAGCATTTTCGAAGATCTGCATGTATGTGGTTGGGCTGATGACTCCTAATAATTCGTTTCTTGCCTGAAACAACTCTCTGCACAACTGCTTGATGGTGGATATCGGTTCTATGGGTGTATCAATTAAACTTTGGTCAAATGCAGCTTGCAAGACATGTGAGCTGATCCAGCACGATTGCAATGGTGATGCTAACTGTCCTATTCCTGCCATGCCTAGACGACGAGTGCTCGTGTTGGAAGGCTTGACGAGGCTAGGAAAACATCCATTCAATAGTGCAATTTCTTGAGGGTGTGGATGTCTAAAGGTGCTCAGTTCATCTTGCTGGATTTTGCATGTTTTTCCCAGGGGTACTAAAATACCATAAAGCCCCTTACTATCCAACCTTTCTGTGGTGAATCCCCCTTTTCTACAGCCGCAGTGGCAGGGTAAAACCTGGGATCCCCATGAATGGGTGGCAGTCGGCATCGCTTTTGCCAGGTTGATGATATGACTCCCAATGCCTTTTCCCATGGAATGGAAATATCGTAGCTCATATGGGCTAAGTTCCAACTGTTGTAAATCATCTTTGGTGATATCGAGAAGTTTCGGCATGAGATGAATGATTCCGGGGCTCCAACCCAAACTTGGTAATTCAGGGATTTGGGGAACTTCAAAATAGGGTGCTGTAAGAACTGCCCACCATCTTGTCCTATGCGATGGCCATAGATAATGTAGGTCAAGAATTTGCTGTTGCAAGTGGTATCCCGTATCTTCTTGAAATTTCTTGAGGACCATCTGAACCCAGTTAGATGTCATGGCTCCTTTGGTGCATTCCAAAACTATGACTGGTGCCCTGAGAAAATGGCAAAGTCTAAGGACTGATGTCAATGCAGAACTACGGTTATCTTTCTCTTCCAACCTGTCACCTAGGTTTGAAAAAGGTTGACATGAAAATCCTGCTGTTACTGTTGGTGGTCCATCACAAAGGTCGGCAATTGCACGAATTACGGATGCTTCTGCAACGTCCCCTTGGACAACACTCGAATGCCCACGATCGGTCAGCCATTTACAAAAATTCGGGTTACTTTCGGCTCTGGCGACTGTTTGGAAGCCGCATGCTTTAAACCCCTGTCCTACTGCTCCTATGCCTGCGCATGCCTCTACTAATTGACGAATGCTTTTGTGTGATGGGTGTTCATGTCGGATGCATGCTGTGTCGTTTGTTTGCATCAACCAATTCTTACCTTTCACCTTGTCCAGTTGTGAATTGAGGACCGTGATTGAATCTCCACTGTTGACTGTAAGATCCGAAAAGAAAATCTGTTGATGTACCATTGATTTGCAAACCGTATACCCAGGACCAGGGAAAAGGATCGTTGCCACAATGTTAACTGTATCCCCGACATGTAGCGAATCCAAAAATGGTTCCAAGTAGAAATCTGGTGTACATGATCCCATGGCGTTCTAAAAACCCTACCCAAGAATTGGCCCGCTTCGGTCAACCACTGAAAGGGCTTGGGCCGAGACCTCCTTACTAAACCACCATTTGGGGTGAGGTCGTGTGAGGTCGCTATAATTTGCCCAGAATTTATATGGT
>OMLO01005319.1_pt1 | contig 10808 bp, 4 predicted proteins | sample 1674811 | NCBI WGS metagenome assembly OMLO01 (sample SAMN06265003, study PRJEB25207) | coral metagenome | isolation source: Coral host | place: Mexico:La Bocana,Puerto Morelos, Mexico | collected 2008-11-13
GCGCACTCTTACCCAGGCTCGCTCGTTTGTAGACCTCGCCGTCGCCCGAAAAACGTCTAGTGCTTAAACTCCCTAATAGATCACAGAGGACGTCAAAATGTGGTAAGAACATCAGTGACACACTCGGCTATAGCCTCGTGTGCCACTTTTTTGTTCTTACCACATTTTGACGTCATCTGTGATCTATTACTGAACAGACGCACGGCAACATGGAATCTATTTGTTAAATAGATATTAGGTAGCTAGCCAATCAGAGCGCGGCATTTGTGATAGAACGCTAGTAGATTTATACTAAAACTCGATAGAAACACGATACATGTTTTCTAGTTCTTAATTGTTAAACTGTTATATACCTGTATTGTTTTGAAAGTTATTAATGTTGTAAACGATGAATTCCGCTTTAGCCAATCGAGCCTTCTGAACTGTATTACTGACATAATTTTAGTAAAGACGTTTTAATAGCTTTACGTAATCCTTTAGGAATTGTGTTTTAGGCTTAAATAGTCGTGTCTTGTGAAATATTCTTTGGTGATATTCTGGTTATGTTCTGGTTACATACTGGTTGTATACTTGGATTAAAACGATATCGTTGGACTAAGTCCTGAGTGCTGTCGACGTCTCTAAAGATAACTCTCTGCAACAGATGCGGGACTGATCCCCGTAGCCGTAGACTTTCCCAGGTTTTTACAGAAGTGCTTTCCAGGCCAAAAAGCTATTATTACACTACTTTGTAAAAGTGGCCTGCGTAAATTGCCGCCCTGTTCTACTGTTGATGTTTTTTTTTTTTTTCAAGATCGTTCAATAAATCAGTTTTCCAATGTCTTTTCCTTATTATTGTTTCTGCAGGGCTTATTCTAATTTCTCGTTACCAGGAATACTGGACTGAACCAGGATCCAAGCACTCAATGATGAGCAAGTCTGGAAAATCTCATTTTAAAGGTATCAGTGTCCCATCCATCTGTTTTCTAAAAAGAAATAGTTTAGAATTTGGCTCAGGCTTCTCCATGTTTCGATGAAACGGCATGGAAATAAAGTGTAAAATTCAGCAAGGAGTTAAGACTTAAGGAGTTCAATTGTATTTTTTCCCAGAACACTATCGCTCAATAGCTAACAGCTACGAATACCTCCACAAAGAAATCTATAAAGGACTCCTTCCCCAGCTAATGAAATCCTTGGACTTGAAGCCATATCACATTGTTGCAGACATTGGTAGTGGAATTGGCTTTATCGCTGAGAATATCTTTGAATCGTTCGCGCTAGAAAACCCTGTTTGGTGCGTGGATCCCAGCGCGGAAATGCAAGAAGCAGCCCACGAAAGGAAAGGAACTTATCCCGTACAGAAAACGGCGGAAGAATTTTTTTCGGATGCGAAAACCAGCCAGTGTTTTGACACGATTCTAGCAGCATTCAGTGAACATCACTTTGTCAATCCCCAAGCTGTGTACGAGGGAATATTTCGGTCTCTTCGACCCGGTGGTTCCTTTATTCAATTTGACACGATACATCATGGCCATCCTATTTTCAAAATGGCGGCGGATGCCTTCAGCAGCTACTTACAAAGGGTGAGAGAGAGGAAGGAATTATTCCGTGAAATTAAATTCCAGGGAAAATTCTCCCAAGAAGAGTTACACTACCTATGGAGTGTGTCAAAATCCAAGTTATACGAGATGTTTCGGCGTCATTATGTGAGTACGTTTCACCAGTTCACCGTTGAACAAATTGAAGAAGGAATTAAAGAACTCGAGATACTAAAACAAAAACAAAAAAAGTGTCATCCTCCTCAAAAGCTCCCCCGGCTCCGCCGTCCCTGTAATGATGATTTTGAACAGTTTTAATCGGTATTTAATTTGTGATTTTTACCTGATGAATTGTGTGATATCAGCGTTGTTTAGTTGTTAGCCGTTCTCATTAGTTATTAGGTGGAATACCTGTCAACTAGCTCTCAAGCTAAGCGTATATCCACTTTAAATAAAGCATTCATTCATTCATTCGTTTTCGTAGTCAGTTTATTATTACTATTATTATTGTTATTATAATATCATGGGTGACAAATTACTCCTTAATTTTGGCGCGAAATTTCAGCCGTAATTTATTGCTATGGCAACGCTTCCGTAACCTTACGATTAGGATTAGGATATTGTGAGCGTAATTTGTCACCCATGATATTAAAAGGTAACCAAATGGTATACTCGTGAAATTAGGAAATAATTTATTAGAATTTTGACAAAACGCGCGTGAAATTATTTCCTAATTTCACTCGTCACCATTTGATTACCCATACTTATTATTACTATTATTATTATTACTATTATTATTATTATTATCATTATTATTATTATCATTATTATTATTATTATTATTGTTTTTATGTTACAATATTATACTCTACTACCCGCAGATAGTAACAGCTAGTCGAGGCGAGCATTAGTTACACGCAGAATTACTTAAATACTTACAAACAACAAGTTAATAGAAGGAAATCATGACACACTAATAACAATAATAAGTTCTAATATTTCTAAGTTAAATAATTATAATAAGTTAAATAGCTATTATACTATAATAAAAAAAGAGAACAAGAAGAATATATGCAAATATAATCGAGCCGAGCTGTTTCTATGAAATTTTCATTTTCATTATCAGATCAGTTAACTCGATGTAGTCGTCTGTTTCGGTCAATATTTGAAGTAAGACGTTATGAAGTTTAAATACCTGTAACTTAATTAACCTGGGGAACCAGTGTCAGTCTTGGCAAAACCTTGTACCGAGAACGGACTCCTATCATTTAATCTGGAAACTAAGCGAGTACTGAAGATTATCAGTTTTGAGAGCTGTGACGTCATGTCTACGTCACGATACCAAGTCACCTCTCCTTCAAGAAGTTCTCCTGGCTAAAAAATTGCACTTTTTAAAAACGAGTGCGTCAGTTCGTTTTATGAGTTCGTATTATGACAGCGCGGTAAAATGTCTGCACCTAACGTATATTATCCGCAAGTTTGTGAAGAAAGTAGTTTATTTCGAATTCATTCTCTTCCACCAAGTTTATTCTGGCAATTAGTGCTATGTTTCCAGACACTGTATCAAATACATCTTAAGATAACTTAGTGCTAATCGTTTTTTTTATCAACTTTAGGAGCGTCTCAACATTAACTATATCGAAATGCTACCTAGTTGTTATGCTTAGTACTTATTAGATTTTGTATATAGTTACAAGGAGAGAACCGCTAGTTCTAAAGGATCAGTCACGACAGAAGGAAAGCTGAAAATGTAAGATTACTAACTAAGATAGAAAAGACCTGAATAATTAATTATAATATACAATAAAGGAACAAGGATGGTTAAGGATGGAGAAGATTAACACGGATTACAAAGGACGAACTGGAAAAACTCAAGCTTAACTTTTCAAGATGTACAAACCAGTGACTGTAAAAAAATACATAACCGAAAACAAATTTAAGTAGAATATTTTTTTGTTTATCATCAAGTTTATTATCAAGTTTTACTTGAAGGTCACGTCTTCTCACTAAGACAGGAGTCTCTCGAAGTTAAAATCCTGCTTTAAAATTGTCAGAACTTCATGATTTTCAACCTTTGATTGTTGGCCTTTTAATGCTTTACGCAAAAATAAATAAAATCGTTTATATAATTTGCCATCGGAAGAAAGAGCGGAAAAAATTAAGCGGCAAGCTCCAACAGTAACGACATATAGCGTCTGTAGGTTTGGTGCGGTGACCGAGATCGGTGCGGCAGCTATATTGAAGAGATCGCAGAGTTTATTCAAACAAACAATTTGGAATACTATTTCCAACGTTAATGTGATCTTCACCTGTCAGTGACTGACGAACGGAACTGAAATGTAAGACTTGTCTAAGCTTTAAATTAAATATGCTCCAAATATATTGAGGAGAGTTTTACACCCTGGGCAATGTTCAGGATCATTTCTAAAGCCGTTAACTTTTGTCACTTCCCCCTTTTGACAGCAGAAACACAAAAAGCTTTCTCCTCATGGCACTCTATTGTTACTAGTGTCAAGCTAAGGGCCTAACAAGCTGCCTCTCGATAACGAATAAAATTCAGTATATAAGAATCCAACGTCGTCCCAGGGCCCTTTCATAAATCCGGCGGACTGTGACATTTTAAATAGTAGATCACCTTTGAGTCATCAGTTTGTATGAATACGTTAAGTAAATGCGAAGCATTTTAAACCGGTTGGACAAGGCTACGATAAATTTTATTTGTAAGGAGCTTTTACACGTAAAGGACCCTGTAAAGTCGTCCGAGCAAAATTACTGTTGGACTGGTAACTATTCATGCTGTCATGCGCAGAACACTCACGCGGGAAACCCAAAATGGCGCTTTTGAGGAGCAGAATTCGTAAACACTGTGGTTCTGCTTTCTTCTTGGCTTTCTCGCATGGTTAAAGTGATTTACTTCATGGCAAAATGAGTCAAGGTGAAAGGATTCTTCGTGCATTGACTCGAATTGGCTATCCCAAAGCCAACGAGTTCGAAGCAGACACTCTGGAATGGCTGTTCGACTGTGAAGCTGTTGTTCCATTCTTAGAATGGCTTTGTGAAAACATCCATGAGACTAATGTGTTATCTGCAGAAGACTTAAAAAGGTAGTTTTTTTAGGGTTTATTTTGTAATATAAGCAGTCCGGCTTTAGAGTAAGCTAATTTATCGTGATTGTGTTTTAAGGGATTCGTTTCTCGCTTTTAATTCCGGGGGATCCCGATTTAACAACAATACGCGTGCAGAGATTTGTCCCCTGATTTGAAACTACCAATGCCACCTTATTAAACAAAAAAAATGCTATCAACATGACAAAAATATTGTAAAATCTGTTTTCATTCCTACATACAAGACATCCTTTGCTTTCCCACCAAAAGCTTATCCTTCTCCCAGTTACATTTGTACTTGTTGAGCATTTCTCATTTTGTTTTGAGAAAGTTCCGAATGCCCCACAGTTTTACAGGGTTCGTACAGGCCCAGACAAACCTGGAAATTCCTGGAATTTTATTGTGGCATTTTCCTGGACTAGAAAGTCCTGGAAAACAGCCTCCTGTCCTGGAAAGTTATAAAAGTCTGTAGATCTCAAGTGAAGAACATGAAATGTATAGCAGACAGTAAGGAGAATAACTTTGAGATCGTGGGAGTGGAAGGGTTAACGTGAACTTTAGAGTCCTGGAAAAATCAATCTGAGTCCTCAGAACCCTGGTTTTGTTAAAGTGTTTTTAACTAGAACTATAAATATAAAGACCTATAATGTACATGTAATGTACATGTACTTCCTAATGTGCCATAAATTTGACTACTAGACCATGAAAACACATAGGGATGGGTGTGTTAGAATTGATGGAGCAATTCTTAACACGCCCATTCTTAAAACTTAAGTCTTCTGTTTGACAGATATGAGGAACTCTGTACTTCTGGGGCTCATATTCTTGAGGTAGGTTGTAAAACATTTCAAGACATGGTTATTGTCCTGTGAAACAGAATAATCCTGCTGTGTGTGGAATTGGTTGTTATTAATTTCCATTATTAATCAATTACAGTGGAATCCCAAGTTATCTAAATTTTGATTAACTTGATAATCTAATTGAAATAGTCATTTCCCTTCAATTTGTTATACCGTAATTTTATTGCTGATACTTGGTTTTTCTTGGCAAGTCTACATTGAAAGCAGGATTTCTTTGTCATGCACATGTGCATATACCTCACTGTACTTTACTGAGTGTTGCATTACTCTTTAATTGTCACTGTTTGTTACACACATTTACTTTTTAGAATGATCAGGTTGAGAAGACCCTGTCGATGTTATTGCATGAAGAGGAGGAATTTTCCAGTGAAACCTTAAGGTACATGTTCAATTTTTTTTCCAACTGCTTTGTCTCTGAAGCTGTTTTGTAGCAGGGTTGTCAAAAATAGGTACACAACAACAAATTTCACTGTCCATTACTGTACGTTACAAAAAGGTACCTTGGCCTGTTGCTGGTTATTTTTCTGGGCTGGGTTGTTCAAAACTGGCAGTTAACTTTTCCCCCAGGATTAAAAGTTAACCAAAGTATTAATTTCTCTTGTGTAAAAATGATTTGCTCTGCTTATGTTTTGTTTAGTTTGAGATTATTCCAACTCAAAACTGAAGAACAATAATAAATATTTATAAAGTCACACAACTGAAAACTGAAGTTACAAAACTGAAATCAAAATTTTCACTAGTCCTGGGGTTTGAACTTCTCCATGTAACCTGGTTCTGGTTCTTTAAAAGGATGGCAAAATTAGCCTCTCACTCAGGCTTTTAGCCAGGATATGAAAACTGGGCATCCAGAATATGCTATAGGGTCTGCTCAAATAAAAATTGTAAGGCAACATATAAAAATGAAACACCTGGACACCTGGACACCCATCTGGCTAAAAGTCTCCTCTCACTTCAATGATGAGGCTGTTTTCTTAAAACCTCTGTGAAAAACCTGCCTAACTTACCCTAAACAAAAATAATAATCTGGATGGGCATGTACTTTTGGATGTACATTTTTGGGTAAGGTGCAAACAATCGATCATGTTCGTTTACTTTAATTTGTTTATAGGAATGAAGTAGATTCTTTAGGCAAAGAGGTTCAAGCGATGAAGCAAAGACTTCAGAAGATGGTTTCACAGAGGAACAAGCTAAGGTGCTGAAAACTGATGACCCAAAATGAATTGTGTGCATTTACCCAAAGGATACAATATAATTATAGGGATAAGCATACCGCAACTGAAAGCATCAGCTTTCCATCTAAACTAAGTCCTAGATATCTCAGTCAATGTTTGGGGCTACACATGAGCAAAATATTCTCATGTACATGTATCATATGTTCAAGATTAGATGCATGGTTAACTGGCTGCCTACATGTAACGTTTTGAGTGCTGTACATGTGATCAGTGTACAGTTTTGCGTGTTGTTTTTCTTTCATCATAGTAGCTAGGTGGAAAGTTTTTTTTAAATATTATAACTACATGTGCAATAAAATATAAATGTGGATAAGGACGATAAACCGTAGGCCCCGTCTCCTGCATCTTCAGTGTTATAATCAGCAGGGGACGTTAAAGAACCCACACACTCATCGCAAAGAGTAGGGCATGAAGTTCCCGGTGTTGTGGTCTGTTCTATTCTTGTGTTGTTGAAATGCTCGGAGACATTAGCTGTTAAAGCTACTCTAAAAATCCGAGGGTAAATAAAGTTTGATGATGATGATGATGCATTGTATGTGTGTAGTGTGGTACTAGTCTTCATTTGTGAACATTTTGTTGCCTTTTGTTGCTGATGTTTTAATTGATATCTTAGATCTTGTAGATGTAGTTTTGAAGCAAAAAAGGTGTTGTACATGTAGATAATCCTCTAGAAAAAATAATAACTGTACATGTACAGAGGTATTTACAGTAATCTAGAGATCTCTGCCTAACATTGCATATATATGTTGTAGTTAAAACTTAAATTCAGGTAAAAATAATTTTAACCTAGTTTGATTCTCAATTTCTTTTGTCTTCTAACCCTAATTATTCATAATCAATGAATAAGTAGGGTTAAAAGACAAAGGAATTTAATTTTTACCTGAATTTAATTTTTAACTACAGCATTTACATACATAAGCTTTATTTATGTTGCTTGACATACATGTACATGTATAGCCAGTGGGGAATAATAATTGTAATTATGATAGTTAATAATAATAATAATAATAATAATTAATAATAATAATAATAATAGTAATAATTGCCTATATTATTTTGCATTATACTAGTCTTCACCATACAGGCCTGACTCACAAGCTTTCAAAACTGAGTGCTGTGGTTCAGGAATGTAAACAAAAATACAAAGCCAGTCTTGAGTCCAGCCAAGCTGACAATACCCTGGTAAGATTGCAAGAATTAATTCATACAGTCCACTGTATGTACAGTACATATGTGCCACACTACAGTGTTTAGTATGCCAGTGTGGCTTGAGCAAAGACTTATGCTGAATACGCTTACTGGATCAATTTTGATTTAGAGTAGGTACTTGGCAGCCTAAAGTAGAATTAATCCCAAGTAACTTTACAGCTTAATATTGTGTTTACTACCCTTCAAATATTTTTTTAACAACACACATGGTTTTGAACATTTTGGATATTCCCCAGCTTTGATTAGCTGGGGAATATTCAGTCATGTGACATATTTAGACCAAAATATTGCATGTGAGTAAAGCTATTTGATGGATTGTAAGTGGTAATATTTAACAATATTGCTTTAGCATGTATCATCAAGTTATGATACAGACAGAAGTTTGTAGAACAAAAGAGAAACATGAGAGATGCTCAAGGTGCATCCAAGATAAACTCTACATGTAGGTTCTTGAGTGCCCAAGTGCACCATAACTACATGTAATGATGCACGGTTAAAAGCATGATTCAATTTTATAACATTGCTAATAAAATAATATGTTCCTCTTGAAAGTGAAGTTAACTTTGTTCATTAACATTTGTCGTACATGTACATCATTGGCTTACGATGCATGTTTACGTGCAGTTGTATACTGAGTTAGGGCTTCCTTGCTAGCTATATATATTTTATATTCATGATGTATAATGCATGCTGCAGCTATAGCTTCAGAATCCTTTGTGGGCATTACTGGCCTACAATGCTATGAAATAATGGTAAGTTGTTTTCTTTCATTCTTAGATGAACTCTACTTTGGAGCAGCTGGAGAAATCTGTTTCTGACATGACAGCATTATATGCTGGTCAAGAAGGTAGGCACTGTATATGTAACTACTACAGCATATATGTTGTAGTTAAAAATTAAATTTGGGTAAAAATAATTTTTTGATTCTCAATTTCCTTTGTCTTCTAATTCTCATAAGGGTTAAGAGACAAAGGAATTTGATTTTCATCTGAATTTAAATTTTAAGTACAACATATACTCCATAAGCAAATGCTAAATTGGTAAGATGTCTACAAACATTGACATACTTGAGCTGCTAAGATCATGTAGAAGTTACTTATTTTAGTGTACTCAAAAAAATTTATCTTCAGGTTTAAAATAAGTTGTACATCATAATACATATATGATTCTTATTCATACAGTGTAGCATTTTTCCTTAACCAGTTTGCCATCCCTTACCCTTTACATGCACGTATTGGTTTCTTCGTATTTTTGCAGGAGCAGGCATTTCTACATCATTTTTGTCCCACCTTCCCTATGACAGTTACTACACATCAGAGGAAAAGTTTACCAGTGAACTTACTGCATACACGAGAAAACAGTTCTTTGAGGTATACTGACAGAATTCAGACCTTTGTATTATAGGAAACTACATGTATACAATCTTGAGTTAAGTCAAGATGTGTTGGAGTACTCAAAATTGGGAGCTTTTAGATGTCACAAGTATGTATGAATCAAAATAATTTGTACAACATTGAGCAGTTTCCATGATTTAATTTTTATCTTAAGTTTAAATCTTTCTAAATCTCCAAATGTTGCAGTAATGAATCATTTCCATTTTGAAATGAATGTAATTGCTGTAGATATCCCAAGTTCATCTTCAGCATACTTAAGGCTAACTACAGACATATTCAACAGTGGTCAGATCAACTTCAGAAATCTTTGAACAACCCTAGACAAAGCTTGGGTGATTGTATGCACTATACATGTACATGTACATGTGTAAGCCACTGATGTCATGGAAATGTTGTTATTTCAGGGTATTGCAGAGATGGCTGGGAGACAAGAGAAAACAAGATATGAGTTGCTGGAAATCAGTGATCCCTCAACCCTTCTGGTTAGAGGTAGGTATTTTATCTAATTATTATTAAATTTTTATCTAATTGTACCCTTGTTCTAGAGTGTATGTTACATGTTACATGTACATGTACATTGTACATGTTGAAGTTGTCATATTTCCTAAAATAGCCTTATCTTTTAAGAACTTGTTCAAAATACTATAGGTAGACACCTTTAAGGATACTTGTATTGGCGAGTATTCTCTACCTTTGTTATATATAGTTCACTACTAAATTCTTACAGATTCTTATTGGTTTGAATTGGTCAGATGATGCAATAGTGCTTATTGACCTGTTACCCTGATCTTAACACTTGTAACAAGCTTGTTACTTTAAAGGTGAATTACATGTATAACATGTCAACAATGGGCGAGATCACCCACAACATCAAGGGCCTATCAGGCAATCAGTACTTGTTGCCGGCTGAGGGAGGAAAAAACGCTATTTGCATGCTTAAGACTCAGATACACGTCCAATATGGCGAACAAACGAACTGCGTGCTTTTATTATTTTCCCAAGGTACTTAGCGACCTTTACAATTTGCAGGGGGGGAGGGGTGGTGTTAGTGTATCCTGGTCTTCTTTAACCTCGGCATACTCAGTAGTTGTTGTGGGTGACAGTCCCAGGAAAATATGGCCCTTTGTTGAGACTGGTCTGTAATTCTCTTTGAGTTAACTACTAACAGATCCAAAAAATGGAGACATCACAACTATTTTGTGGACTAAACCAAACCAATAACATGAGGTCTAGCAAAACATTTGAGAATGAAGCAACTACATGTATGTTAAAATAAAATGATTTTTCAATGAGACTGTGTGTCCTCATTATCAAGTTCAAAGTACAATCGTTTTCAATTTCAACTGTGGGCTTTAGCAATGAAGACAACTGTTGTCAGTCAGAGGGAATAGGGAAATCGTTTAAAGAGAAGCTTTTAAGAGGAGCTGCCAGAATATTTCGAGAATCGAAAATCAGTGACGAAAAATCGAATTTTTTTTTATTTTGCCCTAAC
>OMLO01005320.1_pt1 | contig 10806 bp, 8 predicted proteins | sample 1674811 | NCBI WGS metagenome assembly OMLO01 (sample SAMN06265003, study PRJEB25207) | coral metagenome | isolation source: Coral host | place: Mexico:La Bocana,Puerto Morelos, Mexico | collected 2008-11-13
AGTCACTACGAGCTAAACCTGCAACAAGGGGATACTTATTACGTCACAGTTATCGCCTGCAATGGAGCCCGAAGATGTTCAGCGGCTTACAGTGATGGGGTAACCATAGATACTACACCTCCCGTAATGGACTACGTCAGAGATGGAATTATGGGACCCGACATGGATTTTCAGGTAACAATTGCACAACATCAACTATAAAAACACCTACTTTTTTAAGTCACTGGTGGGGTAGCTATAACAGTTTTTTTGAAGTCGTTTCGAGTTTTATGGCGCATTATTAGTTTTGTTGTTCTTTCCTTTGTTTAAGCTTGTGATAAACGTGTCGGCAGTTTTGTAAATTCGTAACAACCAAGAACCTAGAAACAAGCCAAAATGCGTTTGCACTTTTCTAGTGTGTCAATGTTTGTTGTCCAGAAAAAGCCTGAAACTACTATTTTTAAAGTCTTCATCGTTATAAGGTTGAAAGAAGAAACTGAATATTGTTTACCGCGTACTATCTTCTTACTAGGTCTTTTTAGACATAATCTTTGCCTATTTTTCTGCGCGAGACCCTGAAAGTGATGTGACGTCATACGAAGTTGCTTGGGGAACCGCGCCTGGTTTGACTGATGTTAAAGACTTTGAAGAGGTCACCAACACAACAATATGGCTCGCTAAGTTCAAGGACAACAGCCTGGAAGTGGGAAAGAAATATTACGCCACCGTTCGCGCGACAAACGGAGCTGGATTACTATCCGACAGATTGTCCTCCAACGGAATCGTGGTTGGAAAGTCGGAGTACACCTTTGACAACCAGTCAAGTGCCGAGTTTTTCTTTGATACTGTTAATGTGAATGAAAATGGATCGCGCAAAGACGGAGGAGTGGGGAAGACATATGGGACATTGACTGTACCTGAGGGTGCTGTTGAGGGGAAAGTGAAGTTGAGATCCTACAGCTTGGATGAAAAGACAATGGATAAAAATAAGACTGAGGAAGGCCCCGTCAGTAATCCAAAGTACACTAAACCTAAGGTATGTTTTCTGTCCGTTCGTCCTTTAATTCGTTGAATTCATATATTTTCTAATACACACTCTTGTCTGCCTGTTACACTTTGCATTTATGTAGTCTTCTCTTGTCCCCTGTCACGGTCATTGGTCTCAGTCATACTCTCTGTTCCTAATGCTTGCGTAGACTTGCGTGACGACTGGCGATTGTAACATCTTTAAGCCCTCTAACAATTCTTTTTCTTTACATGCGGCAGCAATTCATGCTTGGTAACTACAGTTTTGTCATCAAAGCGTTGGATCCAGTAAACGGCACAGTACAGGAGGGCTTCAAATTTGTTAAGCCAATCACAATTGCCATGTTCTATGACGTCGATAAGCTAGTCAAAGCTAATAAAAAGCACGTCAATAATGAAGTGACCAAGGACGACATAGACCCTGTGCTTTACCTATGGGATCCGGAAAATGAAACTTGGTAGGTTCACTGCTACAAGTTGTTAACACGTTTTATCCAATGCCAAATAATATGTACCCAAGACTTTTTCCCTCTGTCTGTGACTGCTTTTCTATTTAGCCTGATAATTCAGTGCTACAACTGATTTTCCAACACGTTTTGTCCAATATTCAAAAATGTTAATCCGAGTCTTTTTTTTTCTTTTTTACCCGGATAATTCATGTACCTAACTCGAATTGTCCTTTTTGCACAGGCTTGACGCCTCCCTCACGTGCCCTGAGCCCTGGAGTCACGTGAACAAGTCAATCAAGTTGTTAACAGTCAAAGTGTGTCACCTGACTCAGTTCTCTTTCCTGTGGTCGTTCTACGCACAGAGTGGTCTGGTTTTGTTCGACAAAAATAATTCATGTAAGTCTGTCGCTTGTTCTTATATCATGTTTCATGACCATAACTCTAGACACAGATTTCTAAACGCACCATTGATTTAAGGGAAAAAAACCAAAATACAAAGTTTCCAGGACTGTTGACTGGTCGCTTTTCGGCACAACTGTAAAAAATATTTTTGTTTGCTAAGGTTGTGAGTTTGCTGATATCCCCCCTTCCAGATGCGTCAAAAAGAAATAGGTGACCATATTCTAATAAAAGAGCGGAAACGCACTATTGCCTCAATCAATCAACTTGGTAACATATCAGAACAACGACCTACTCCCCTATTACGCGAGACTCTGGAGAAATGGTATTAAATTGAAATCTGGCAAAAAAGAAGCTGGATTTTAGCTAAACGTTGATTTCTTCCTACACCCCAGAAAAAAAGCTGTAGAAAACAGTAAAAAGAACTATTTCAGACAGCAGCAAAGATACGTCCATTGCCAAAAGACATTTCGTAATTGCAGTTACCTTTCGACTGATTTTTAGAATTTGTTGTTTATTATAGTATACAACGATGATGGTGTCCTAGAGGTTTCCCGTAATAGACAGGTCACTGAACTAGAAATTCCAGTTCGCCGAGCAAAAGGTTCCGTTGGTGACGTCACAGTGCACTGGTCTCTGTATCAAAACGAGTCCTCGCACAGCGTGAAACTGCTATGGCCGACATCCGGGAAGGTAACGATGTCAGACGGGCAATGGAATGATTCTTTTATCGTTAGCGTCGATAACGACAAGGAGGAAGCGCCAGAAAGCGTGGTCTGGGTCCAGCTGGATAAGACAACGGGTGGTGCCGTGCTCGCGTCACGTGATCAAACCACTGCCAAGATTGTGATCGCTGCTAACGAAAGGTCTGGTACGACCTGGAAATGGATTGTTACTGGTGCTTGTTCAGGCTTGCTGTTCATCTTGTTAGTTGTGATTGTTGTGTGGTTTGTACGGAGAAGATGGCAAAAATCAGAAAGGTAATTTTTTGGGCGAGTTTTCTTTTCCATTATCAGCACTTTTAAAAAAAAGAGTTACCGGGTCACCTTTTGAGTCACGAAAAGCTGAACTTTCTTTGTCTGGCAAGTCTATACTGTTTTCTCAAGAAAAATTTCAGTGCCCGCTTGATGTATTTACAACCACGACTAACGCCTTTAATACTGTTTCAATGTTTTAATCTCTTTTAAAAATTTTTTTGTGTCGTCTTCCTTTTTAATTCAAGACGCGTTGCAATGTACATTGCATGTTCGCATCACATCCATGGAGAAGCCTCAATTTAGAGCCTAGACCACGAGTCTATGTATTAGACAAGGCACTTTACTCTCCTAGTGCCTCTTTTATGCAGGCAGGATTATAACTTTGTTCTAGTTGAGGGAAAACGGCTGCGGCAGTGGCGAGAAGTGGGGAGGGGAAACTTTGAATGGAGGAGCATCACACCCTTAAAATACTCAATTCGCTACAAATTACGCTAACCGGATTTTTGAACGCACTGTTACGTGGTTTTAATATCCTAAATATGATGATTATTACTCCGTTCATTTGTTTAGTACTGGTTTCGATTTTCAGGATTGAGGATAGAACTGCGGAGATCGAGCTTCCCTACTGTAGCTCTGCCAGTGCAAAAGACAAAGACCAGGTTCTTCCAGGTTCTTTCCCGAAAAGTACACACATGTGAGTTTTGAAATACTTTTTATCTGTTATCTATGAACTACGTCTAGACTTAAGATAGCGTTCAGTATGGCACATTCAGTTTTTTTTTTTGCAAAGAAAAATAATGCTAAAAATTCAGGCTCCTTTTTTCGTAACGTTCAGAGCAAGAGACTCAGAAGACGAAGGTCTAAAAGAAAGTACGAAAAAAAAGGAAATGAATTTTATCAAGACTTCGTGGATCTAGGTTAAACACTTTAAATTTGCGGAGGCTTTCTCTAGGACTATACTTGTTATTACATGTTTAATCGTATCTATGGCAAAATTTTCAAAAGTGTTTATAGCCTTCCCTTCATACTCTAACTTGTAATTGTAGTCTTTTGCTTAAGAAATACAACTACCGACGGAAGGAACAATGGCTCTTTCAGGGACAAGATAGCCACAAATGAGAAAAACGAAATTGTAGTTAACTAAAACGCAAAGCTAATAGTTTATCTTGTTATGACGTCATAACCAGGGGGGCGAGTGTGGAATCACTGTTGGATCAAGATAGTGACGCTGACGTACTGCCTGATGTAGGAAAGAAAAAGGCCAGCAAGCGGAGATCAACAGGTATTGTTATTTCATTTCTCAATCTCTTTTCACTGGAGCATTCATAGCTCTTGTTTTAACTCATCTCGTTTGCTACGTTCAGCAGAAGGCAGGCTCGTACGCAGAATTTACCCTTTTAATCCCCCCCTTCCTTCCCTAGTGCAGTTCCCCGTGAGCGAATTCTGTAATGATCCTCGTTTGGTAAATTGTCATTCAAAAGGTTTTGAACGATGTTACCTATGAACTGACAAGTGGCTCAGTAAATTACATATCACCCATTTCTCGTGCTTTCTTCTTTAAGACAGCTGTGTGATTCGACCGCAACAGATTCCACACTGATGACGCGTACGTAGTTCTATGAAGGTCTTGTTTGAGTATGGAGTTGTCATTGATTTGGGATTTTCTGGTCCAATCAAATTGCTCGGCTGATCTTAAAGGGAGGAAAACTGAGGAGCTTAAAGGCGCTTTAAGCCTGGTGGTATCTTGGAGGTCTCCTCGCCTTCACGTAATTTTTAATGTTTTACTTCAATTTAAAGTGGCTGATAAATGATGATGATGATGATGATGATGATGATGATGGCGACGATGAACAGAATAGCTTCAACTAGGTTATAGGCATAGTTCATCTTGCACTTTTAATTTCATAATATGGGTTCAAATTTCTAGGTCTGTTCAGGTTGAAGTCAAAAGACAAGTATAACATTTCTCCTCACTCGACACCAATGAGCAGTGACGATGAAATGGAAACGTCTTTCTCGTCCTTTAAAACCACAACAGCGAAGGGTTTGTCTAACCCAGTCTACGACGCAGTTGAAAATTCTAAATTACTGCACTCTGAAGACGGACTGCAGTCCAAGGAAAGGGCACAGGGTCGGCGCGTTCCTGAGACTCGTGAGAGGTAAGAACCTGAAGCAGGAAACCGCTTTCAAGTTGTTAATGTTTAGCTTCATTCACCTGGAAAACGAAAGACAGTTTATGAGGATGTCAGCTCCAAAATATCAATTCTTCTTAACAGTTGCCCCGCATTCCTTTCATTGTTAGTCATGATAATTTTTTTGAGGATTTTATTTACTCTCACCAGCCATCTGCTGGACAATGCTTTCATATGGTAAGGAGAAGTAACATGTTCCTAAGCTCGGAATTGAAAGGGTCTGCAGGGATAATCGGGATACGTTTATCGTATTTGTTGCAACCAATATAATAAAGAAATTATCTCACACCGGATTCCAGAACCCATTAATTGGCAATGCCTACTAATAGTTTTTTCCTTCCGTTTTTATAAGAGATGACGCTGACACTTCTGATTCGACGAAGCTAGAAGACGAAGAACAATCATCGTCTGTGCATGCGCAGACGGCTGTCTCTGTCTCTCCCACAACCATCGCACAGGATGCCACCAAGGAAAGCGAAAGTCAGGGGACAGGAAAAGCAGAGTAACAAAGTCAGACTTCTCTGAAGCTAACCGCGCTAGCTTTTTTAGCAAGCAAAGTAGTAGTAATTAAGCTGGTCTATTAATTCTAAATAATTGCTTTAGTTGTCCAATTTTCAAGCGTGATTTATATTGTATGGAAGCAAGATCTATGTCGCTGCAGCAATTTTGTAGTGTTTTGATGACACAATAACTGATAATTTCTTTTATAGCCTTAAAAAATTTTTTTAACCGAGAAGGTCACACTACCTTATGAAAACAGTCTGCTTGTTTCCACGTAGTGTTTAGCGAGTGGATGACAGTTATTGTGCGCTTAACTGTTTGGAATCAGGCATTGAGGTGCAGGAACACTAGATCTTCGTCAGCGTTATCATTTGGAGGAAGCTCTAGCTTAAAGTTAATAGTTTTTTTTCCTGTATTTTTTGTAGTTATCTAAAGAATCTTCCTTTTATGACGTTAGTCATTTGTTTAATTCGTTTTGAAAAAACAACGATAAGTTCACTTCAGGCATCGTAGGTTAGTTTTTTAACTAACAAGTTCCGCCTAAAACAGGACGTTGCTAATATAATTCATTTAAACTAGCAGACATTTTTCGTAGTTGTTTGTGAAACATAGGTCATGGTATTGTGCTGTTTTTTTCGAATCAGTTGAGTTACAGAATAAACTTGCTTGCACGCTACAAAATGACCACTGTTTACTCTAATTAACAAACTCTCTCGATATAGCAATGCTTTCTAGCATCTTCATTCCTACATTTTAGACTTTTTTCTTCTTTTCGTTTTGTTTTAGATAATGTCTGTTACAAAAGAAGTACCACAAAGGTAGTAAGCTACCACACATAGATATTCTTTAAGTAAAGCGCATGCGTATTGAAAAAAAGGCCCACAATCTAGAGCAAAATTATACCACAACGACGTGAAATTTTGTAGTCATCATAAAGGCCAATTTTTTTTTACGGTAGACCCAACGCGCACGCGTATATGTATCGCAGATCGGTACCACAAACACGGGTAACTAGATAACTATAAGGGCAATTCTTTTTCCATACGGGACACTGGTTGGAGATAGTGCCCATATGGATTTTGTACTTTCTTCTTTATTGAAGTTTTGACTTCTCGAAGTAGAGCCAAAATCTAGAAATGGTATATTCGACACGATATATCGAATGCGCATACTGTATGGAGGACTGGAGCGTTGGTCACCATAAGGCCAATTGCTTTACCTGGACATGGTGGGGGTTGTTGCCAACAGTGATATTTCTCGTACTACTTAAAAAGAGCAATTTTTAAACAAGCAATAGATACTGATAAAATTACCACTACTAAAATACTTACACACTTTCAAATAGTTTTCATTAACACCATCCCAAACCCCCACCCACCAACACCCTACCAGTTCAAATTCTTGTATAGTTTGTAACATTTCTAATCATTCTGGTAGACTTGTCTTCTTGTGAAATGCGCACGCGTACTAAATTTAAACCACTGAAAAGGCATTGCATAAATAACTTTGCGCGCTTCTTATCTTTGTGGTGACACCACAACAAATAACGCATGCGTATTACCAATCGAATAATAAGCAAAAATATGGGTAAATATCGGCTGTGGCTGAGGTATCTGAGCAGGAGAATGAAATCTACGAATATGGAATGAGGGTCAAGGATCAATTGGTGCCGAGTCATTTTATTGTGGACAGTTATGAGCAGTATTCCGAGGGAAGCCTTGTTGCAGCAGAAGGGAGTTTTAGCGATGACGGCGGAGACGTCGAGGACGATGCCTTGTAGAAAAGCATAAAAAAAAGCACGAGCAGAATCATTGTTCTGCTAACTAAACATTTTGTTTGGCAACATTCGCGATGCCGTCGCTAGTAGTCTGCTAAAACCCCCTATTCATTTCGAGACGGAGATAGTAGATTGCGCTTAAACACAATTCTCACTGTTTCTAATTTTGTATTTTATTCAGATACACAATGCAAAGTTAAACTTTGTTCCAGTTTAATTCTTTATAACTTGTAAGACTTAAGAATGCGTTTATTATAAACACCAGCAGAAATTCGATTATGGCAAATAGACCATTTTGCAGTTGTCTGCTCAGTGATACAGACCTCACTGCTTACGTTATTAATCAGTGGCTTGATGCCTGCACTTAATGAAAACGTTGGCAATGAGAAACTGTTTCTTTATTAATTTCTACCGGAAGTATTTACTACCGAAAGTCTACATTTGTTATTACTTTTTAGCTCGTCACCAGTACCTCATAGTTGTATCCGTCATTTCTGAAGATGTATGTTTTAACATACGAAGCGTCAAGTTAATAATATATAGTTAAGTTTTTTAGACCATGCGTTGTCTATTTGTAATCTTTGTAACCGCTGTTTGCTTTCTTTTTCTTTTGAAATTGAAAATGCCAAAGAACAAGAACATTTCTAACTAAGTGCATTTACATGATAAAATCAGATAGGTCTGTATCGAAGCAAAGTCACCTCCAGCCTCTCGGCAATTCAGAGGGCAGGTTGCCGAGCAGACAACTGTAAAATGGCCCATTACCGTTAGGAAGTAACACTGCATACGCTAACATATGACAAACTAAGCCGCATTGCGATTTACATGAAACGTAGCTTTTATGCAACTTTAATTACAACTGAGTTCAAAAAAACGTTAATTCTCTCTGATGCGCAAGTGAATGTTAAGTTGTAGCTATTACCTACATTTCACAGCTAGATGCTTTCGCACACGAAATTTTCTTGTTGGAGCAGCTATTAAAATTTTCGACTTGATTGTCGCCTTTACATCCGAGAACTTTATACTTCCACGGTCAGCTTTGTTCGTCGCCAGCTTCATTAATTTTGAGAGAAAATTCAATTCCCAAGTACGCTAATAGACCTGAATCACATTAGTACCAGGACGGTTCATGTTTCATCGTGTATTTACCATGTGGTTTCGTGGTGGCTTGTTACTTCCTGAAAGAAAAAAAAAGTCCTTGAGTTCTAGAAATTAGCTCGAGGTAAAAATTGTTGTTTCCCCCCCCCCCTCTCCCCGCACCCTTACAAGAAGAACAAAGCTCAGACGAAGGGGTTTACTGGCACTATATTTCCACTTGCACTTCGTTAGTGTTATTACAAATACAATTCCAACTTATTACGGCAAAAAAGTGCAATGTTTGTAAGCCATAATGGCCAAAAAAAATTGCCATAAACACTTGTACATGTAATTTCATGAACACAAGAGTTGACTAAATTAGTTGTTAGTTGTTAAAGCTTAAGTAGTCTGAATAATCAGATTTTCTTCGCTAAATTTGTGAAAATGATATCGTAGCTGGGTGTAAATTGTAACATCTAACATTTTTAGGAACAAAAATGACCGGATTTTCAGAAATGTATAGTACCCTGAACTCATCTCATCTATAAGCCTCATCTAACACACGGGGGCTAAGAGAATAAGAGAGAGTTATTCTCCCAAGTGTTTAGTTAAGGCAATGTAAAAACGGAAAAATGTCCTCTATTGCTTTTATAAAATATTTCCAAAATACGTACTCATAGTTTTATAATATATTTAATTCCACACTACAAGGGATTGTCACGCGACGTCATCAAGAGCATTTTCAAACTCCACATACATGTACCGTACATTGTATGCTAGACAATCAAGAAAATGTCGGCAAGGGAGGGAGGTAAAATAGGTCCAACAACCCTCAATAGAAGAAGCTAAATGAAGCAATAAAATACAGATTCAATTCTATCCTTACTTTTTTACCTAAATGACAGTTCTTTTTTACAACTGAGCATCAAGGATGGAAATTTAAAAGACAGCTCCACAACTGTAGATGTATATCACGAGGGGAGGAACAACAAACCAAAAATTGCTTTATTATTCAACTATGACTTCACTTGGCTATACAAGACTCATTTTTTACTCTCTGTTGTACTTAAAAAAACAGAGGAAACATGTTTCCTCACAGATGAACTAACCACAAAATGGAATTTAATATCAATTTCAAGCACAAAAATTTTTCTATACCCTAGTTTTGCTTTGTTACGTTATTGCCATAAACTGTTATTTTTCAGGAAAAGTCAGCTAAAATTGCAACCAACTGAGAAATCAGAATAGTTATAATATTATCAACACAATACAGCCCAGCATGACTCTGGAAAGTGTGATTTTTAAATAAGCAAATTTAGCAGCAAACGTCAAATGAACAACTTAATTGTAATAACACTTGAAAACGCAAACTTGTTTGTGCAATGCGCCGCTATTGTTGATCAGGAAAATGCTTTTACTCACAGTGCACATAGTTCCTGGTGCGATTCAGATAAATTGGTTTACAAACCATCTCATTCTAATCCATGCTTTGACCACCTATCTACCACTATACCTGGTCTAAGTACAGACGAAAGTGGACCCAGGCCTCAACTTCTGATCCATTCTCTTTAGATAGGATAACAGATTTAAAGACAGCCTTCCTAATATCATGGGCAGTATATCCTTGGTCAAAGAACTACACTACACTCGAAGCAGCTACACTCGAAGAAGTAATTAAAAACTCTTATTTCTGTTTTTAGGCTCAATTTCAGCTGGCCATTTGAGTCCGGTTCACTAGCATGGCTTCTTTCAAAACGGCGAATGATAATGGAGCCTATTCCATTTTTAGTGATGTCTTTTAGGGGTAAAATGAAGCTCAAGCCATCCCCAGAATGATCTTCTTTAGGAGTTGAATTCAATTTTTTTGAGAAGTCTCCCTGCGATTTTCATATGGGAGTACTACCCCCTCCCACCAGCAAAATATCTGTGTAGTGTATATGGGCTTTTAATCCTACCTGTATATACATGTATATCTTGGGTAATGGTCCTGTGCATCTGCATAGGCATGATTGTCTCATCTGCAACAATTGCGCTACAAAGAGAAGTGAAACTTAATCAACTCTTTATCCAGTGAATTTATCATACTTAGAGGGAGACTTATGACAATCCATTCCTTTGTTTGTCTAATGAAGAAACAGATTGCCCAAGGGTTTAAACAAATTTCTTCTCTTGTAGAATTGTAAAAGACCAGCTTTGTTTCACAGAATAGAATTCATTTTTGTTGGGTGCAACCAACTCCTTTGTAGGTCATTTCTTACACCCGTAGATCCATTCCACACACGCAGACAGTACAACGATCCAAACAAATTTCTTTTCTCGTAAATTTTCTAGACTAGTATTTGTTTCACAGACCAAGAAACTCAGGAAGAGAATTTGTTGGGTGGAACCAACTCCTTTGTAGGTCAGTTCTTACACCCATCTCTTGTACA
>OMLO01005321.1_pt1 | contig 10806 bp, 7 predicted proteins | sample 1674811 | NCBI WGS metagenome assembly OMLO01 (sample SAMN06265003, study PRJEB25207) | coral metagenome | isolation source: Coral host | place: Mexico:La Bocana,Puerto Morelos, Mexico | collected 2008-11-13
ACAAAGCATGATACTTCTGATTGGATGAAAAAGCAGAAGTGTAAGCTACATTTTTCACTGCAAATGAAGAAAATGGAGAAAGATACGAAGACATGATTGACCATCGCAGAGGCCCTGATAGGGTAAATTTTGACGAGGGACATGGTGTTGAAACAGCGACATCACGGAAATGAAATGGCGACAAGCGACTAGATTACTGCTGCAATCTACGAAAGCGATGGGAAACAATTCGGAAGGGACAGCGAATTTTGTCTGTCTAAACATTCAACAGTGCCTTAGGAGCATTTAATATATGAGTGCCAGCCATAGCAAAAATAATTTTGAGAGACATCCTTACGTTTAAAAACTTCAGAACCTTCCGAAGTGGCGACATGACAAAGTTTGAAATTCAGACAGGGGACATCTAGACCCCCCCTTACAGGGCCTCATCGCAGTTACACACACAACTTAAGCAGTTGTGAAATTAAAGCCTGAAAAAAATTCAGGCCTGAACTGGATTTGAACCCATGACCTCTGTGATACCAGTGCAGGGCTCTACCAACTGAACTATCAAGCCATCTGGGAGCTAGTCACATTGTGAATTTGTAATATTATAGCAGCAGAAGGTGAAGAATGCAAATGAATATATGAAAGATCATGCATTAGAACTGCGGAGAAAGATACTATAGATCTTTCTCCGCAGTTCAAATGCATAGCATCAAGACTCTGGCCAGGAATCAATCGTGGGCCTCTTTATCTGGGCTATAATGTGCTACATACAGCTACATACCTCTTCTTTAACTGTTCCAAACTCGGGATCTAATGCTTTGAAGTGATAGCGATATAATCCAGGTCTGTCAATTGCTTCTTTGAAGTCTCCTAAAGTTATTTCTCCTAATCTGCAAACCACAAAAATTAAATATGCCACTGATGAGAAATTTGTCCATTGGCAGTTATCACCATTTTTTAATTTACAAATAACAACAACAGATAACAATGAGTATTTGATGCCCATGTTTTGTTTTTCTCGATTTTTGGAAGTTTTTGTCCACCAACATAAATTACAAAAAGGTTTGCTGGATGTGCTAATTAATTTTCCCATTTTAATTGTTTCTAATATGTCCTATTCTACATGTGCAATGATTTCCCTGAATTGTGATTAGCAAAACCACAAAAATATATTGTATTCATAGAAAATAGGCCTGAGTCAAATACCTTCTTGGAATTGATGTAAGGAAAGGAGTGACAGTTTTCTCAGTAAAATAAAGTACTTTGGTGCTAATTACACGAGTGTTTTTGGCATTACCATCTGAAAAAGAAAACAAAAAAGAGAAAGAAAGTTAACACTAATTTACAGAGTAAATTTAAGTAGAGCAGGACAATCTTGAAAATGAAGATGACATCTCCTATATAATATAAACCAGAATGAAATATGTACTCGGGTTTAGTTGTTCAGCTATACAAGTCCAGACATATTTTCCGACTATACAATACAAGTACTACATGTTGGTACTTGTATTTGTACATGTACTTGTATTTCCAACTATACTATACAAGTCCAGACGTATTTTCTGAGAACGCACACGGGTTGAAATTACAATAACAATAGATACTGCAATTCTCATAAAGAATAACAAAAAAAATTACTCTTATAGTTGTGCAATTTTCTACATTAATTGTGATTATAATTTCAACCCGTGAGGTATTTTTCAGAGTATGACGTCATTTACTCCAATTCTCAACCAAGACTTGGAACAAGGAAAATTAACGGCGGCCGTAAATTCTCGGAAATAAAGGTCTAAAAAACACGAGTTCTGATGTTCGTAATAGCTTGGAATTTGGCAAAATGTTTCGGAAAGACTTATTGTGTACAAAAATGTAAAAATATGGATATCGAGAATTTGATTTTAGTGGCACTTTAACACTATATACTGGGGTATTAAATTTACTGTGAGCTTGCAGTTAGGATATATAATTTTAACAGTAGTGTTTCTCTCAAGGGTCTATAGTCTAAAAAAGTTGCATTCTTAATTATCACACAGTCATGTAAAATTATGCACCTAAATGTCTCTGATGTGGGATTGATTTGCTGTTGTATCCATTGCTATGATCAAATCCATTCACACCCTGTAAAACAAGAAAAGCTTCAGTCTTCATCTGAGAGTTGTAAAACAAGTACCATGAAATACTGTTTAGCAGTTCATTTTATCCATCCAGATGTCAAAATATATTCTAATAGCTCTTCAACTCTTTTACTGCTAACTACAAAATATAAAAGAAAGGGTGAGGACCAGATGCAATAAATCACTTTTCTATGACATCAATGAGCAATCGACTGATTAGTTGTTGATTGGTTCATTGTATTGCCTGTGTCTGCTATGATTGGCTAGTAAGAGTGATTGCTTTGGTTTTTGATTTACAACAACACAACAGAAATCCACTCTACTCATCCAAGACTTTGATTATTTGTTGATGCTATTGATTACTCATTTGTTTCACTGATGTCGTCAATATTATCAATTCTAAAGCCACATCTGGTGAAGAGCATAGCTGATAACAATTGGACAAAACTGGAATGATGACCAATGCTAAATTCATGACTTTAGTAATAACTTTTTTATCTAATGAATACTTGCCTTTATATTGACACTCTCAGTATCAGAATCAAAGGAACTGGACTGCTGGTCTAAAGAATGAACTGCTATAATACTCTGCAGATAAAGTCACAGAAAATCGTACATAATAATTATTATACACATTATCTTGTTAAAATTTGGTAGACAGAGGGGTGGATGTACATTTGGCCTTAGAATACTACAAATTCCATTTCCCATGACCTCAATTTTAATTTTAATTTTTTTTTCTAGGGGAGGAGGTCCCCACCATCCTACAGGAAACTGGCTTTGTTAGTCCATATCTCTAATCCCCTTATCTAAAATCCTGTATCTGCCCCAGACAGCAATGTACTTGTAAGGTATTACACATTTGTAAGGGAGGTATAGCACCGATCAGGTGCGTCAAATGTTTGGAGCTGATTGCTACCTGTTCTAAGGTGTCCAGTGTGTGGTGATGTGGGTCATGTGGTCTAAAACAGCTCCGCAGACTTTCAATAGCTTCTCGAACTACCTCCATTTCTTCTGATCTCTGCTAATGACAGACAAAAGACAATCAGGTTATAAGATGTAAATTCTGAAAGTATAGTATGCACATAACATTTTTAATAATTAATTGCATGATAAACTCACCTTCAGTCCATGAGAAACGGCAGCTGAGTTTTGTACAATCTGTGGATTCAGAATCTTGTCCTCTAGTGATGCCATCTTCTCATCCTGTGTGGAAATTCGAGCTGACAGAGTAGCCTAATATCAGTAAGAAAAATTGTTATAGTTTCAGCCACCTTTACATCATAAATCAAAACTAAATTTCTTTCAAAACGAATTTCACTTTTGTATTTCCAGTTCCAAGTTCAACTTTTTAATTCCTTTTATTCTCTTTACATATTTCCTACAATTTTCTCTAGAAGAATTATGTTCAAGGATGACCATGGAAGAAAGTCCTTTACCTCATACGAACCAACAGAATCAAGCTTTTCCTGTAGGTCTCTTATTCTCTGTTGTAATTCAATTATAATGTTATCATCTACTTGTCTGCCAGGTCCCGCCTGTAACAAGGAAAGAACAGATGTTTGCCAAGAGTAAGCTGATTGAAAACATGAACATCCCTACTCAGAAAAGAAAGTTGACTCTTATCTCAAAGAACTGACTCTGAGAACATACAAACAAAAATATATGCACCCACCCCTCCCCAACCCATATGCTACAACAAGGCACTGGGTCGATGAGTTTGAAATCACAACAAATTTGAAATAACCAAGTTTGATTATCAGGGTCTCACTGTATCAACTTAAATTGCAACCATGGAGAGAAGAAATACTCCTGCGTTACCACACAAACCTGCGCAAATTGAAGTTCCTCAATATGCCTCATAGCATCTTCAAGTTCTACCCTCTGTTTATCAACCGTTTTCTCTCTCCGTACCAGTTCACTGCGTAGAGCAGACACTTCCTTGTCCCTTTCAGCAAGCTGGTACTGCAGTTGTTCTACTTCTGATTTGTGTTGTTGCTGCGACAACTCATGCTTTAAGGAGTCTGACTGAAGTTGCATTATGGTCTGTTCTTGAAGATTGAGCCGGGACAACAGGCCAGCCTTGATGCCTAGTGACATAATAACAAGTTGCTGTGAGTTTCATTAATTCTCGTCTCTAGTCTGCTTAGTTAGCAGCTGGTCACTCCATGCTGTTTAGTTCTCATTAGCTCGTGTCCAACATGGCGTTAAGCCTGGTTGGAAATTGAATCAAACCCTAAAGGAGACCAAGTTGGGTAAGGCCTGAGCTGTATTTGACCCCTAAAAGATGTCATTTTAAAACAGGCCTGACATCATTGTTTATCATTCTTCTACAGAAACCCTACAAGATATGTTATATCTACCTGAACACCCTGGGTGAGCCCAAAATCTGTGATTAATCTGGGGGTGGAGATGTGCAATGTCATGCCTTATCAACTAACACAACTACAGAGGATAATTGCACTTGCCCACCAGACCATTTAACTTTCTTTTCCACTTACCCAAGAGCACAATTTACTTTCCTAGGGCAATCAAACCTGGATTTTTTTCCTGCCCTGTTGACACCCCTAAGAGAGGACAAGCATCCCTTGCCTTTTCAGCTGGGAGTGCCCGAGTCCCTCAAGGGTCGTCCAGTACATACGAACAAACCTTGTAAATTGATACACTCCTCCTTGGTTTTGTTAAGTTCCGTTTTCAGATTGTCATATTCAGCTACTCTCTGATCAAGCCGACTGCTTACAATAGTCAACTGTTCCTGGGCTGTAGAACCTTCAAGACCACAGTACTCTTCAGGGATCTCATCATCTTCTACTCTGCCATTCAGTAACTGCAAAGTAACCCCAAAATATGGATTTGTTCTTCATAATGGCCTGGGTTGTTGGAAAGACGGATAACACTATCCACTGGACCAAGCACTGTCCAGTGTAAAACAGGGCTTGTTTTGTTAACACTTATCCGCTGGATAGCAATTTATCCCATGGATAGTGTTATCCAGCCCTCAGACAACTGGGCCTGAAGGTGATCATTGATCTTGGGTACAGGAATCAAACTTCTCAAACTCATCAAGTTCAAACCTGTGACAGTGTTTGGATATCAGATATTAATTAGAGTAATGATTTTTGTCCTCCTTTCTCTCTCTGTTTTTAGACAGGGTCACCCCAAGAGTAAGAACTAACAAGTCAACTATCTTGCAAATAATATAGCATGTCAAGTTTGAGCTAGTGCTTGCCATTTCTGTTCAGAACAGGAGCACTTTTTAGAACACTCCTTTAGTACAAGAGGCACTTGTATGCACCTTCTGCTTCTCTGTGCAGTTTATTCTGATCTTACAAAATCCCACAAGCTAACACACTTAGTCATGTCAATATTTGGCTGCAGCTTATGCTTCATTCTACTCTTCCCTTGTGTTCCCACTCTGCCTTGCATGCTTCATAACAGAATAAAGCTTGATTAGCCTTTTTTATTTCTCAGCAAGTCAAAGATTTTCTTTATTCTAACAACCAGTTCGTTGGCAATGTGCTGATACTGTAAAGAGAAATTATATTTTGATCAATTCTGAAAACTGCAAGAACTCACCAAGTTCTGCAGCTGTAACAGCATTTCCTTTGCATTGTTCGTGTCCTCTTCCATACTATCGTACCCTTCAGTTACTTCACGAAGAAACTCTAAATCTGGAAACGTACTGGTATTATTATTAGTATTCTTTCCAAGATCTTTTGAGTAAACAGATTCAGAATCAGACGCAGACTGAAGTATTTCTAGATCTTGGTGAGATAGTTTTGGAGTAGTGCAGCCACTACTAGCATTCGAACCATCTGACCCATTGTCCTTGTCACGTTTAGAGGACTCTGCGCTAGACGGCCGACTGATTTTTCTCACTGGTGTTCTGTTTAATGGTGAGTTGAGTGGTGACGCAGACAGTGTGGGTGTGGCACCTAAACTAGCATCCACAGGGTGACGATCACTCTTTGGAGTACTATGGGTGCTCTTAGATATTTTTCTGCAAGAAGAAATGAGTAATACATGAAAAATAAAGTACTGATTACCTTTTACTACCCCTATTTTGAAATTACAAGCCAAGTTGAAGAGCTTTCTTGCTGAATCAAATCAAATGGATTCTTTCATAGGAGCTGTCACAATAATTCTGTCAAGGCTCTAGAAAAACATTTCAGTGCACTAGCATAATTGCTTTGTTTCACTAGTCAATGTGTAATTAGTTTGGGGGCATATGCCTCACTACAGAATTAAAGAGGTTAAATTCAATCAATTTAGGATTATAATTATAATTCTTTTTGTCAGTTCCACTATGTTCAACTCTCTAGTCATATCTGAAAGTGTACTTTCAACTCTTTAATCTGAGGAAGCAAATGCGTGGCAACTACCTCAGCCTGAAAGGCATGTGAATGTGTCTTCCTGCACTGGCTGCTTTCCTGCTAGCTTCCCCAATAGCAACAGCAGCCTCAGCAGCAGCAGCAGCAGCAGAGGGACTTCGTGTAAGCTTGATATTCTGTGCAGGTGACAGACCACTCTGATGTGCTGGAGGTTTAACACTACCAGGCTTGAAGTGAGCTGCTAAAGCCAGCACAAGGCGCATTGTAGCTTTTAGATTGCCATCCACAATTTCTAGAAAGAAAACAATAACTTTATTTCAACACTGTTACAAGGACAACAAAGATCAATGTCTCTGACCAACCCACAATATGGTAAGGTAAGTCTGAACCAGGCCCTCAATAAATAAAGTTGATTATTATTTATATGATATATTATTATTATTATTATTATTATTATTACTATTATTATTATTATTATTATTATCATTATTATCATTATCCCTACTGATTGACTGACTGACTGACTCATTTACTGACTGACTGACTGATGTCCCAACTGATGGAGTGATTGACAGAAAGATGGATGGACTCACTGAGTGGCTCACTGACTGATTGACGTGCAAAATGATGAATGGATGGACAGACAGACAGATGGACTCACTGACAGACTGGTTGAATGATGTCTTAACTGATGGATGGATGAAGAGACAGATAGATGGACTGATTGACTACCAATCATAATTAGGACTGCACGCAGGCTTTTTACCTTTTGAGGATATTTGTCTCATTTTGATTCTCTGGGCAGCCATAAAGTGTAGAACATGATCCACATTCTCCTTCTTCGCGGCATAAGTTGTTGGAGATTCATTGAATTTCAGAGTTTCGCCAGCTGCAATGGAAACAAATGACAAACTCAAAATCTTTTTTTCCTCAATGATATGTTTGACTTCAGGAATGTCACTAAGGGTCAACTGCCAACTTTTTTCACTGGCTGAAATAGAACCTACGTCCTGTGGAAACCTCATACAAAAACAAAACTTTGGAGTTGCCAAGGTCAGTTATTAACAAGCTGCCCTTGTTAATAAGTTGGCAAGTCTTTTCTTAGTTATGTCCCTGTGACTTACTTTGAATCAGTGTCTGGTCTAACAGGAAGGAAATGGGATACAACCCACTTTTCACTGACTGGTTTAAATCTTTCCTGCCATCAAGGTTTTAACAGTACAATTGTTTTAAACTCTAAGCATGTAATATTATGATGCAATATTTTTGTAAGGTCAATCATGGTTGAATAAATTGCCAACAGAGATGTGTCGCTCTTTAGTTAACAATGGACATTCACACGAATTGTCAGTATCAGTACACAACATGTTTTATTTAGTGCATCTATGACTTTGATCTCTAAATTCATTACTTTTTATTAGTAACCATAAAAAGCCTTTGGACAACAACTTCCATGTGATTTTTTTAGTCCAATTTGGAAGGGAAAGTCAAAAGAAAATTTTGAAAAAGAAACATTGCTCAAAATGAGAAACAGCTATGACAAGATTCTGCTGGATTACGCTTTGCTTTAGCAAAATTCAAAGAAATTTTAAAGGTAAAGACATTGACTTGGAAAAAAATCCGAGTTCCAGATGGGATTTGAACCCACGACCCTCTGTGATCTAGTTGGATGCTCTAACCACTGAGCTACTGGAGAGTCTATGGTGAGCAAGGGTGTAATGTGGGTCTTTGACTGGAACCGCATCGCGCGGTCACACAGCCAAATGACGTCATGGCGCATATGAACTCACTAACTGCATCACGCTGTCACATTAAAGCATATCAAAGATGCAACCAACCAACCTCCAAAGCGAGTATTACAAGGAAATATTCAAAGAATTTTTTTTTAGAAAAATTGCACATTAATTTAAATTGCAAATGAATACAGCTGTATATGGAAGGTTATATATTTGAACTGCAGAGAAAGATATGAAGACGTAGATGATCATCACAGTTGGAAACACAACTTTTTTTCAGGCTTACATTTCACAGCTGCTTAAGTTGTGTATGTAATGGCGATGATCATCTATTTCGCAATATTACTTTAAAATTATTATGCAGTATATAAGTCTAGAGACACAAAGAACCAGACACAAAAATTGTGATTAGATAAAATTAATTGCAAGTGCTATGAAAACGTCACAATGATTTAATGAGCTGAGTCATTGGTTACCGGTAAGTTAAAAATAGCACAAATGTGACAGCTGTGAAGTGGCTATTAAAAAGGTACTTAGGAATCTTTGTTGGTTTTTTCCACAGGATAAAATGTTAACAGTTCGTCAAGTCCCTACCAAATGACAAAAAGGCTAGGAAAACAGTGCTTCAAGAATCAAATTCTGAAAAAACCTGATGTGGAACTCTAAACAATTTCACTGACAGTTTTGCTTTAAATTGTGCTCATGTTGACGTAGTAAAATATCATAACACTCACGTTTTTCTTCGAGCGTGTGCAGATTACTTGAGCATTCATCTTTAGCGAGTGTGTGATCGTAAAACTACAGCGAGCTACCTTAATTCGTAAATGTTATCAATAAGATGTCCTGCTTTGCTTCATGACAAGAACACAATTCAAAATTGCACACAGTAAAACCTGTTTCACATTCAGAAAGGGATGTTATGCTATGGAATGACAGAAAACAAAATTACTATTTAAATAATCCTTTGCTAATAATAATTAAGAGAAACAAAATATGAGGACCACAGCCTCTTAGCTTTGGATTTCACAAGAACAAACCAGCAGGTAGAGATGACAGAACATAAATTAGGGGCGATCGCTAGCATTAATATATTAAGCAATGCAAAAACTAGGTCATATGATTCCTTAGACAACTTTGAGTAGCTTATGGTTGATTCAAAGGTTCTTTCATTCTTTGACAAACAAATTTAAGGCTGGTTATTTTATTTCATGTAATTTCTACAAATATCTTTCTCTAAATTTTGGAATCTAACAGTTACATGTAGTTAATGAAGGACATCGAATATATTGCAAATGATACCTTCAGCAGTTATTTAATGCTGACCAATACAAATGAATTCTGATGTACAATAAGTCAGACTAGACACATTCAAACTTACCACAAAGTTTTTTATTAACCTAACTTGGACTATATCCATCAGACAGTCCCAAGGAATTTCAATATTTTGACTAGCTAACTATCAAGATATCAGTAGATTTTGACACTTCAGAGCACTTGTAATAAAATCTTCTTGTGTGAAAATTATCAAGCAGATCAAAAGCAAAGGCATTAAAAGAGAGAAAAACTCACCCAGAACTTCCACAAGTTGAACTAAAGCAACACCATCTCTTGTATCTCGAGGGATTTCACGAACAAAATGACTGCCGGGTCTTTTCTTTAACTGTGAATTGACCCACGCAACATATTGCTCCTATTAACACAAATTAGAGTTAGAAGATATCATTTAAATTTCACACAATTGAAAGAATTTAACCCAAAATGATAACTCTAAAGTCTTTTACCATGTAAACATCTCCTCCATGACTCTTCTCCTTGTCAGACATTTTGATATGTGTTTACAGAGCCATCAAAACATGTTTGAGCATACCATAATGGAATCCATTTATGAAAATTATAATGCTAAGCCAGTATGTTTGGCATTTGAATGAACTCATAATGTACTACCATTCCTCTCAATCGAAAATTGATTTAAACTGTTTGAAAATCAAAAAATCTATGGTCATAAATTGCTACTACAGAGCAATATTACATTTAGAAATGGAAGCTAAAAGTTGAATCATTCATGGAGGGCATTCATTTATGGTTGAATGCCTCCAAAAATGAAGGCAATTTTGCATAACAATGATAAGTATTGAAGGGAAAGGAATAAAGGATATGAGGACCACAATAGGGAAACCCACTAGGCACAGGAACACTAAACACAATTACAAGGTGACTAAGATTTTTTTGCCAATTAAGTTGTATTGTTCAGAAATTAAACTGTGTGCTAGCCTACATGGAAGGCATTTGTTAGCAAAGTTAATTGGCATTTGATAATTAAAATTTGCTAATAGATGAGAATACAACAGTTAATGTGTAGTTTTAAAATCTGAACAAAACACAATGATTTTGAAGAAACAAAACACTTTGCACCCCAAGAACTATTTTAAACATCAAAGGGAATATTGCAAGACTTGGTTACAAGCAAACTGATGTATAAAATTAATACTGAATTGAAGTGTGATACAGTCATACTTACAGTATGAAGTTACTAGCTACCAGCCTAAGGGAAGGCACAAGTGCCTGTCCAATTAAAGGGGCGACTTCATGGAACTCGAATTAAGTCATGTTTTATGCACCTTTTGCAGTTGAGATTAC